>Ga0180732_1000945_pt1 | contig 20264 bp, 17 predicted proteins | sample KR11_01MetaG_FD_148674 | JGI IMG/M metagenome (GOLD analysis project Ga0180732, IMG submission 148674) | Groundwater microbial communities from the Olkiluoto Island deep subsurface site, Finland - KR11_0.1 MetaG | ecosystem: Environmental > Aquatic > Deep subsurface > Groundwater | place... | reverse complement strand
AAAAATATCGGCTCGAACTTCATTTTGAAAGATAAAAAATTCCAATTTGCGCTTAAAATCGGCTGGCGAGCCCTCGCAGAGGGCGAGCCAACAAAGACATTTCCCAATTGGCGGAAGGGGCGAGATTCGAACTCGCGGGAGCATTGCTGCTCCTCCGGTTTTCAAGACCGGTACATTCAACCGCTCTGCCACCCTTCCATATTAACTCATAACTCATAACTCATAACCTATAACCAATAACATTTTTATATCTTTAACTACCTAAATAAAATAGCATTAAGTTTTGTATTTGGCAAGCAAAGGGGCTTGTGATAGAGTGTATATATAAGCCAAAGAAATGAAACTCATCTTTAAAATAGCGGCATTAGTAGCAGTTATATTCGTCGTAATTCTCGGCTGCGCTTTTATTTTGCGAACGAATAATAATTTTTATATCGCCAATAATCATCAAGCGGATAATCTTGGAGAAAAAGTTTTAAAAGAAACAAAAGAAGCGGGAATAAAAACAGAATCAGAATTAGAAATGGAAGAAGAGGATGAAAAAATAAAAATGATTGCCGTCGGGGATATAATGCTTTCCAGAGTGGTTGAGCAAAAAATGATAGAGTATGGCGATTATAAATATCCTTTTTTGAAAACAGCGGAAATTACGAGCGGGGCGGATCTTGTTTTCGGAAATTTGGAAACGGTTGTAATCTCCGGCAGAATGATAAAAAGCGGGGAGATGATTTTTCGCACGGATCCGAAAGCGGCTGAAGGGCTGAAGTTCGCGGGATTTAATATTTTGAGTCTGGCGAATAATCATATTATGAATTTCGGCAAAGCGGGGCTGGAAAGCTCGATTAAAATTTTAGATGAAAATAATATTTTACATATCGGCGCGGGTTTAAATAATGAAGATATTTATCAGCCGGGAACAAAAAATATCAAGGGAACCAAATTCGCTTTTTTCGCTTTCACTTATAATTTTGATCAGCGCAAATCTTTCGGGGAAGTTTACGGCGCGGCAAATATGGAAATTGAAAAAATGAAAGAAATTATAGGAAAAGCTAAATTGGAAAATGACATTGTGATTGTTTCTATGCACGCGGGAACCGAGTACGCGATTTCTCCCAATAAACAGCAAAAAGAATTTGCCGAGAGCGCGATTGACGCCGGCGCGGATCTGGTTATCGGCCACCATCCGCATATTGTCCAGACAGTTGAAAAATATAAGGATAAATATATAATTTACAGCCTTGGAAATTTCGTTTTTGATCAAATGTGGTCCGATGAAACGAGGCTTGGCGCGATGGCGGAAATAATTTTTAAAGACAAAAAAGTTGAGAGCGTAAAATTCATTCCGATTAAGATTTACGATTACGCCCAGCCGATGATTTTAGAAGGCGAAGAAAAAGAGATGATTTTGGAGAGGTTGAAGTTTTAGATTTTATTCTATTATTCAAGAATGTTCTTAATAAAAAAGAACTTTTATTAGAATTTTAACCGTATAACTTTTCCCACGGCCGTGAGAAAAGTTATACCTGTTTTTTATGGCAGGTTTTGTTTTATATCCCTAAAAACGCTCCGCCCTTGACAGATTTTTTATTTCTGCTAGAAATAGACAGGGAATAAAAATCTGTTTTTTAAATTGTTCTTTGAAAATAAGGGCAAACAGGTTTTTTTCCGGGAAATAAAGACAAAAGAGGTATAAAATATGAAAAAAATAGCAGCTATGTTAGCTTTGCTGGTGCTGTTGGCGGTTTTGCCAGTAGTTTCAGCGGTACAGGCAGGAGAAAAGCAAACGCAAAAAGCAGAAGTAATCGAAAAAGATGTCTTGGAAAATATCCAAAACCTGCCGGGGATTGATAAAGACAGTATTCAGAAAGAATTTGAAACTAGTTCTTTTGAAAACGCAATTATGAGTCAATCTATGTCAAGCACCGGGTATTCTGGATATTGCTGGAAGCCAAAACTGATACACTTTTCATTCCTGATGAAAAATAATGACGGACTGCTTCCCACAAAAATAGATGTGTGGGTAAATTTAAGGAACTACAACTATAAAAAAACAAAAGTAGATTACCTTTCCCCAGGATCGGGACTTAATGTTGACGCCAATTTCAACACGAATCCCGTCAAAACTTTAATTGAAAGTCGTCTACTAGAAGAAGGGTATTTTATGGTTGTGGGAATAAATCCGCCCGAAGCAAGTTATAATCCGGAAAACCCTCGCTATTCCGAAGAAGCGCTAAAAAATTATGGTATGCCCAGCCATGTGAAAGAGGCGAGAAAAGTCATAGAATTATTCCAGAGCGTGGGATTTGATTATGACTATGAAATCGAGGGACATAGCGCGGGAGCTCTGGTTGCCGCTCTGGTTGCCGTAGAAATAGGCGATAGCGATTCTCGCTTTAAAGGATTGACCATACATGATGTGGCGCTTCAATTTAATCAGAGCACAGTTCAGGCTGAATATGCGACAGCAAGCTATAACGCTGTAGCCAATCTCTTTGAAAACGGAGTATATGAATATTCCAATTTCACTCAGTATAAAAAACTGGCTAACACCATAAGGGCAGGTTATGGTTCTGCAGATTCCGGCGTGGCTAGAGGAGATCCCCTTCCGGGAAATTTCACAGTCGAAGGACTGTTCTATTTCGCCTCTATCCATACAGGATGGATGCCAGGACCAGTAACTGCCGTAACTGGACTTCCGGATAGCTGGGCGTTTGGAAACGGAGGATATCTTGCTGGAGATTACCAGTTTATGCCAGATCCGGCCGATGATGTCTATAGTTTCTCTTTGACTAAAATAGAGACTATGTTTGAAGCTCTGGACAAGATTAAATACGGCGCTTATCCGACTGCTTTTGAACGAGACATAATGGCGGTTTGGGCTGGAATCAATCCGATGGATTGGGACAACATATCCAGCCAAGTTAAAATTAGCTGGAGAAACGATGAGTGCGGATTTGGCGATGTTAGTCAAATAGACAAGGCATACGAAATCCTTTCAGGGAGACCAGGCTTTTCGTATAATGTAAGGACAGGCTTTTGTCATGCGGATGAAACATTCGCGAACAGTGCCTTTAAATAAACAACCTTTGGAAGAGACGGAAACATCCTCTCTTCCATTTTTTTTATTCAAACATAAATATATCGCATAAATATGCCGCCCGTCTTTACTATCTGTCTTAAAAATGATAATATAAAGAAAGTAGAAATGGCATAAAATAATTTTTTTTAATTTATCGCTAACAAACTTGAATATCTGCCGCTATCGCTCCCCATGATAAGGGGGTCGGGGGGTTTAGAAAAATCGCGAAGCGGCAAATCAAAGCTAAAAAGTTGAAGTGTCTTTTTACTTTCTCTTAAATGATTACAGCCTGCCTGTTTTCAAACCCCCTAGCCCCCTTATCAGGGGGAACCAATCATATCACGCTTCGCGTGTGTGTTATTAAGCTTAATCTAATTATCTAAAAATATGGCAAAAAAACAAAAACAACTAAGGCCGGAGAAATTGAATAAAAAGAAAAATAAGAAAAATAAGAAAACGGCTGAATCTAAAACAAGAAAAGAAATAAAGCAACTTGAGCTGGAGATTTTAAGGCAACAAGAACTTTCTAAAAAATTAGACGAGAAAATAGAAAAAGAAGAAATGGCTGTAAAGAGCAAAGCAATAAACAAAGAAATAGAAGTGGAAGAAAGAATAGAAGAAAAGAAGATTGAAGATGAGAGTTCTTATTTCGCGAAATGGATCGCGCCAGAGCATATCAAGACGCGGGAAGATGTGATCATTTATTATGCAAGCGCTATTCTATCCGTTTTTGCCATTATTTGGTTTTATTTTCAGGGAAGTTTTATCGTTGTCGTTACATTTTCAATGCTGTTGGTTGTCATCGCGCTTCATATATACCAGCAGCCTCGGAATATTGAATTGAAAATCGATCTTGACGGCATCGCTTTCGGAGATATGCTTTATAAATATGTGAATATTGAATCGTTTGAAGTTGTTGAAGGGGAATATTTTGATGTTTTGAAATTCAAATTGAGAAATTCTATTTTGCCGGTTAAAGAAATTCAAATTATAGATCAGAATCCCCGCTATATCCGCGCAGTGCTGGAGAATTTTCTGCCGGAAGAAAAACAGCATGCGGCTCTGATCGGATTTAAGAAGAAAAACGATTTTGACGAATATTTTTCCGAAGAAGACTTCAACGATTATTTGAAGGAAAAAGAAAAATTAGAAAAATTAGAAAGAAGAGAGAAAGGGGAATGAATGACTATAAATTAAATTTCTAATTTCTAATTTCTAATTATCACGCCCTCATAGTTCAACGGATAGAATGCAGGATTGCGGATTCTGTGATGCAGGTTCGATTCCTGCTGAGGGCACATATATCAACTTATAACTTATAACTAATAACTAACAATTCAAGCAAATTTAATCAATTTAAAATCCAAAACAAATGAATGAAGGAGTGAAGTATATTATGACATCGCTGGCGGTAATAGCGTTTGCCGCAGTCTGCGCGTATGTTGATATAAGTTATTTTAAATAAAAATTTTTAAAACTAAATCAAGGGGCGGGCGCAGCCCCTTGACATAAATCTATAAATATGTTAGGTTTCAGACGCAGCATCTCCTTGTATAAGGAGTTTTTTAATTGGTAAAATATTTTATGCGTAAATTTTTTGTTAGCGTTAAACCGGAAGATCCTTCGCTTATTGTGCCAAGCTTGGCTATTATAAGCATAATTATGCACTTGATGTTCCCGCAATACACGATTATCGCCAAAACAAATAACAACACAAAAACGAGCATAAGTCAAGGTAATATTAATTTAGAAAAGCCAAAAGCTACTGAAGAATTGGTTTTAAATAATCAAGAAAATAAAATAGAAGACAATCCAAAAATTGAAGAGCAGGCAGAACAGGCAAAACAAACAGAGAAAGTTTTAGGCGCACAGATCGAGGAAAGCGAAAAACAGCCGGAAAATATTCTAGCCGCGCAAACAGAAAATGTATCCGGCAAAGAAGATAAAACAGAAAATAATCAAACAGCCGGCAAAACTTCGATTGAAAAAGAAATAGCGAAAAATAAAAAGCTAGTTACGGTCACTGCGTATTCTTCAACGGTTGATCAAACAGACTCTACGCCGTTTATCACGGCAAGCGGAATCCATGTTCATGATGGAACAATTGCCGCCAATTTTTTGAAATTCGGCACAAAAGTGAAGTTTCCTTCTTTATACGGAGATAAAATATTCACGGTGGAAGATCGAATGAAGAGTAATTATAAAGTTGATATCTGGTTTCCAACTCGTCAGGAAGCAAAGAATTTTGGAGTGAAAAGGGTTGAGATGGAGATATTATAAAGTTTATTTAAAAACAACCTTCTTGAAATAGAGGGTTGTTTTTATTCCCATTTTATTATATTGTATATATATATGATGTTGATTGGCAAATGCGGAATTTAAATGCGGATTTTGCATTAAGGTTCCACGGCCCTGTCTGCCGACAGGCAGGCCTGATGGGACTATGCAGGCTGTCTAATAAGTCCCAAATATACGGAATTTATTCCTGAACTAAATTCAGGACAGGCTCTTTAGGATTTCAAAAAATGGCTTAAATAAGCGATGCCTTATGAAACCCTGAAGGGTAAATTCCACTTATTAGACAGCCTGTATGGAACCAGCGAATAAAAACATAATATGGCAAATCCTAAAAACATCAAAATAAATTCCATTCAATCGAGTCAAAGAATAGACAAATTTTTGGCTAGTTTTTGCGAGGAAAAATCGCGGGCGGGATGGCAGAAGATGATTAAATGTGGGAATGTTTTGGTAAATAATAAGAAAATAGAGGCGGATTATATTTTGAAGGAAAATGATGAAGTGGAGATTTTGGAAACATCTCTAAAAATCCTCCCGCCCTCCTTTGATAAAGGAGGAGAAATTCCGGAAATAAAAATAATTTACGAGGACGATAATGTAATAGTTTTTGACAAGCCCGCGGGAGTTTTGGCGCAGAAAGCGGTATCAAGCGAAAGTCCCGCAATTTCCGATTTTTTGGTTAAGCATTTTCCGGAAATAGAAAAAGTAGGGCAAGACGAGCAAAGGTTCGGAATAGTCCATAGGCTGGACAAAGATACTTCAGGAGTGATGATAGCCGCGAAAAATAATCAGAGTTTTGAATTTCTCAAAGATCAATTTAAAAACAGGCAGACGGAAAAAACATATCTAGCGCTGGTTTATGGAAAAGTAAAGCCGAAAGAGGGGATTATAAATCTGAAAATAGGCAGGTCTAAAACAAATCCGCAGATGCAGATCGTGATAGACAGCAGAAAATCCGTCCATGGCGGAAAAGAAACGATAAAATCAAGGGAGGCGGTCACTTTTTATAAGACAATAAAGGAATATAAAAACTACACTCTCCTTGAAGTCCACCCAAAAACGGGACGAATGCACCAAATCAGAGTTCATTTGAAAGCCCTTGGGTTTCCAGTTGTTGGCGATAAAAAATATTTTTATAGGAAATATCGCGGCTTAAAGCCTCAATTAGACAGGCAATTTTTGCACGCTCAAATCCTCAAGATAATACTGCCAAACGGCGCGAAAACTAATTTTAGATCCGAGCTTCCCGAAGATCTTAAAAATTTTCTTGATAAGATAAATAGTGCGAAATAAATAAAATTACATTAATTTTGACTTTCAACTTTATAAACTTTACGGACTTTTGGCTTGGCTTGTCTTGACGAATTCTGGTTTATCAAGTAGTATGTAGAAGTCTAAATAAGAGGATACCTCTCTGTTTTATGTTTTGAAATTTGGAATCAATTATATTAAGTTTTAAGTTAGGACTCTTTCGCTTTTTGTCATTTCGAACGGAGCGTAGCGAAGAGAGAAATCGCTTCAATATTATAAGTCTCAATAATAATATTAAAGGGATTCCTCGCTTAAGGCTCGGAATGACAAATATTTTATAGGAATAATAGGAAGCGAAAAGGTCTCAAACAATTTAATCAAATAATTAAAATTATGTCAATAACGCTAAAAGAATTTAATCACGCTAACACAAAAGGAAATTTTCCGGATATAAAGCCCGGTTATATCGTCAAGGTTTACCAAAAGATTACGGAAACAAAAGGCGCCGGGAAAAAAATTGAAACAAAGGAAAGAATCCAAATTTTTGAAGGGCTTGTTCTTGGAAGAAAGGGAGGCTCTGGGATAAATGCGACCATTACGGTCCGTAAAATTTCTGATAATATAGGAGTTGAAAAAATTTTCCCCCTGAACACTCCGACTATTGAAAAGATAGAATTAGTCAAAGCTACAAAAGTAAGGCGAGCAAAATTGGGCTATATAAAAAACGGAACAAGAAAAGCTAAGCCAAAAGCAGGATTAACAAGCGAAGAAAATAATGCGTCGCAAGAAGAAGCAAAAAAGGAGAATACAGAAGAAGTAAAAAAGGATAAAGTCAAAGAAACAGCGGAAGAGAAGGGGATAGAGAATAAAGAAGAGGAGGCTGTGGAAGGAAAGAAATAAAGATACAAGGATACAAGATACCTGCCTACCGGCAGGCAGGCAATAACCAAACAATAATCAATAATCAAATCTCAATAATCAAACAGTTTGAACATTGATTATTGGATATTGAAATTTATTTGTATCTTGGTTATTATATCTTTAATTTGTCATTTTTATTTTTAATATTTGCATTTTTCATTTGAAACGCCGGGATGGCGGAATTGGTATACGCAACAGGTTGAGGACCTGTGCCCGTTTCGGGCATGAGGGTTCAAGTCCCTCTCTCGGCACGAACTAACTCATAACTTATAACTCATAACAAATAACAAATAACAAATAACAAATTTCGTTATGAGTTATAAGTTATGAGTTAAGTTTGGGCGCTCAGCTCAGCTGGCTAGAGCATCTCGTTTATTCACCCCGTTAGATTTCATGGACGATTAGCTCAGTTGGTTTAGAGCGCTTCGCTTACACCGAAGAGGCCGCAGGTCCGAATCCTGCATCGTCCACAAAAAAATCTAACGGGGCAAGCCGAGAGGGCCGGGGGTTCGAATCCCTCAGCGCCCACAGACTAACCGATAACTTATAACTTATAACTAATAACTAAGATGGAGGAGTTTAGATTTTTGAAATGGAAAGTTTATAAAGACTCTAAAGAGCTTTTTCAAATTGTTATAAAAATTGTTTCAAAGCTGCAGCAAAATCTGAAATATGAAGCTGGCAATCAGCTGACAAGATCTTGCCTTTCTATAATTCTTAACATTGCCGAAGGAAGCGGAAAAAATTCCGATAAAGAATTAAATAGATATTTTGACATCGCGATAGGATCTATAAATGAGACTTTGGCTGGACTAGATGTATTGAAAGACAATAAAATTATTTCAGAAGAATTATTTGAAAAATTGCTGTTAAAATGTGAAAATATTTCCAAACAGCTCGGCGGTTTCGAAAAACACATCAAAAATAATTCAAATTAGTTGTTAGTTGTTAGTTAAAAAAATAACTCAAATTTGTTATCAGTTATAAGTTATCAGTTATAAGTTAAGTTTGCCGAGGTAGCTCAGTTGGTAGAGCAAAGGACTGAAAATCCTTGTGTCGGCGGTTCAAGTCCGCCTCTCGGCACAAAAATAAGAACAGCTTTTTTGAAAGCTGTTTTTTTGAGCGGGTGACCAGATTCGAACTGGCGGCCTTCTCCTTGGCAAGGAGACGTTCTAGCCACTGAACTACACCCGCGGACCCGGATAAATTACAAAATAATAACTTCGTTATGTTTAGTAAATATTAGCTGTATTCGTGTTTATATGCAGGAAACACTAATTCAACTAATATTCACGCTAATAAAACTAAAGCAGTTAATTTCATAATCCAAGGCACTTAGATAGAATATCATAATTTTATATTTTTGCAAGCGGAGAGTATAAAGTATTTAGTATCAAGTATTAAGCATTCGCACTTAGGCTCCACAGGGCTGATGCCACAATGGAGCCAGCGAAAAAACAGGAATGTTAAAATGTTTATATGTTTATATGTTTATATGCTTATATGAATCACCCTCCTATTGACAGAGGGCGTTTTTTGGTGTAGAGTGTAAAGTTCTGATGATGGGGAGTTCCGCCTGTTTTCTAGAAGTCAGGGCTGTTCATTTTTAATAAAACCGTTTAGCGTGTCATCCCAAACGAAGTTTTGGAGCCTCAGCGACAAAACGAAGAGAGGGATCTGTAAATAATATTATGCCAACACAAAGCAGTTAAGTCGAGTTAAATATAATTTATAGACCTGCCTGCCGGCAGGCAGGTCTCTCAGTCGTTGATACTCCTTCGAGATGACAAGGTTTTTATTAAAATCGAACAGTCCTGCTTTCATGGCGGGAGTGTCATTGTTAGTTTCGGAAGGGACTGATCATTGAAAAATAATCATTGAAATCCTAGAATCACAGAATGACTATTTCGTTTTTTTAGTTATTATTAGTTTAATTTGGCGTATATCATAGAAAACACTAATCAAACTAATATTTACACTAACAAAACTAAAAAAGGAAATTTTGTGGTTTGAAATGAGGCGTTTTAAAAGCGCGGATGGGTTTTGATGGTTTATAGCAGAGAATAAAAATAAAATTTAAAAGGAGAAGTGAATAAAATGGTAAATAAATATGATGATGTTGAAGAAAAGGAACCGATAAGGCCGAGAGGAAAAGGGAAAGGAAGAAACGAAACAAACCTTGGCAGTAGACTAAACTTCAAACTATTTAAGCCGATTATTCTTTTTGAAACGATTGGCACAATAGTTGGTTTAATCGTCTTAATATATTTGTTTTATCTTTCTGGCGCGCTTCTTGTTAAGGAAGAAATTTTTAAAAGCATATTGGGCATTGTAATATTGTCTATTATGATTTTTATGACTGCTGTAAAAGGAAAAAGCGTGATAGATATAATAGAGGAAGAAACAAGTATATTTGTGAAACAGTTCAGCTATAAAGAAAAAGGAAAAAAGATAGCTACGCTTGATCAATTAAATTTTCTGATGAGCATAGTTGAAAATGCTTTTAGAAACTGGAAAATTTCTTGGTTAGTGTATACGGCGATCGTGATTACCGTGTATATAGTCGGATTTTATTTCGGACTGTATAGCGCGGCGATTCTTTCAATAATAATATTGCTTTCTGCAATGTATGTGGTCCCTGCCGCTTTGGGTAATTTGCAAGTATATTTCAGTAAAAAAACTAAAACAATCCCTGCATCTCCTCCTAGTATTGGAGTGATGACATTGTTCGGAAACCCATTTGACTTCGACCTGATTCTTGATGCTGGCACCGCCATTATCTATCCTGGTGTTATTGACCTTATAGTAATTGAAGTCCATCAGGAACCTCAAGACTTTGAAGATATGAAAGGATTTATAACAAAAGATAATATTCCAGTAGAGCTCAAGAAAACTCAACTTCTTTATGTTCCAGATATTAAAAGAATAGGACAATTTATTAGCGCAAAAATGCAAACCGGAGTTTATGATACTTTGGATAGCATGATCTCTAATAGATTGAAAGACATAATAAGATCATTGTCATTTGCGGATTTGCTTAGTAAAAAAGGAAAACTTGAAGACGAGGTTAAACTTGAGTTAACAGGGAAAGATGAAGAGGATGATGAACTTAGAGATATGAGGAGAAATGGCGTTTCTGATGATCATCTGTTGGGCATAACTATTTTTCGATTTAATATCGGAATGATAGATACAACAGATGAGTATAAGAAGGAAATGTTGAAGAGAGCAACGGAAGAAAGACAACAAGAGGCGGAAATAATTGAAGTTGGCACTGAAATTAAACAGGCCACTTTACTGTTTGAGGCCTATAAAGATGTAAAAGAACCCAAATCGTTTTCCGAGTGTTTGGCAATGGTTAGGGATGATAAAATAGCCAGAGAAGGCAAATTTATTATTCCCGGACTAAGAAACGCGCTTGGTCAAAATGCATTTGGAGCGTTGCTGAAAGCTCTCATAGGAGGAAAAGGAAATGTTTAAGACAGTTATATTGGGACTAATCTTTCTTTTTTCCTTTCTTTTTATAAAGAGCTTAGGAATAGAGATTAACGGGATAGTAATCGTGATTTTTATAGCAATTATTTTGCTCGCGATTCTACTGTCAGCTCGGAAGAAAATAAACTGGACGGTGATCTGGATTGTTCTTGCTCTGTTCTTGCTCTATGGCGCGCTGGTGTTTCTCGGCTTGGCGACAATTGCCGAGACGGAGCAAAGGGCGGAGATGAACGCGTTTAGGGTTGAAAGTTCTGCCGGTGTTTCCATAAATAGCGGAAACAATTATCTGGTGGCAACTGGAGGAAAAGAGGGAGGAAAGATAACGATGGTTTCTGAAGAAAGAAACCCGCCATGCGTTCAATTTAATTTTTCAGGTGGAAATTCCACCTTTGAAGTGAGCATAGGCGGGGTTCTATATGGAGAGGCCTATCGGTTCTCAAAGCCGGCAGGCGTATTCAATACCTGCCACCATAGGGCGAAGGACGGTGATAACCAAAAAAAAATAATTAAAATAGAAATTGTCGTCAAACATGGCGACACAATTAGGATAACAAATTATAGAGTGTGGGAAAAATATTAAAAAGATTTTTCCCACCTTTTTTTGCCTGTTTTTTGTTTTTGCGGGAATGGTTGTTTATGTTGGCTCCATTCTCCCGAGTGGAGCCTGTTGCGAAATTCTCAGGACTTGCTTATCAACACAAAACGCTCCAGTCGGGAGACTGGAGCGAACAAAGAACTTTATAAACTTTTGACTTATTGTTGTCTTTCATTTTACTTTGTGATATAATAAAAACAAAATTGAGGATTGCAAAAAAATGTCATTTCTATAAAAAATTTGTCATTCCCGAGTAGTCGGGAATCTAGGATAAATTTCATTGAGTATTAATTTTACAGTAAAAATTTTGAAAACAAACCAGCAGTATGTTTTGCGATGCTTAAACAGTTATAATGTTATTCTAATAACGAGGATATTTCGTCTGGATTCCCGCCTTCGCGGGAATGACAAAAATTTATTGCTAAAATATATTTTTAAGCCTAATTTCATTTTTACTTTTTCCAAAAAATTATGAGCGAGAAAATTAAAGTTTTTATAGGGAAGTTTAGACAATTATCTTTTTTTGCCACCGTCGCCTTTTTTGTCATTCCTGCGAAGGCAGGAATTTATTGCTACAATAAATTTAAACTATTTACACAAGGCTTTATCCTAAATTTAATCTCGCTAACCTCTAAATGGATTCCGGACAAATTTCTTCGCCGATGCTACGAAATTTTCCGGAATGACAAAAAGAGTCCCCAAAAACATTTTTTGATGATGGCGGTTGTTGTCTTTTTAATAGCCGTGAGCGTGAGCATCCCTGTTCATCAGGCGCAGGCGTGGGATCCTCTCGGAGACGCAGTTAGTTTGGGAATGAGCGCATTTTTTACAGTCCTATCAAAAGGCGGCGAACTTCTTTTGAATTTTATATTTGCAATTTTAGTTGCTGTTCTGAACATCGGTCTTGAATTGTCAGCCCTTTTAGTTATGTTCGGAGCGTGGCTTATTGACGCTATGCTTGATCCCAGACTGTATGTCGGAGATCCAGCGGCCGCTCCTCCTGTTCCCGGAGTTTTGACATCTTCAACAATCACTGTCGGCTGGACGACGGTTCGGGATATGTGCAATACATTCTATGTTTTTTTTCTGCTCATTATCGCCTTTGGCACAATCTTGCGAAGCAGCACTTTTAACGCCAAAAATCTTCTTCCCAAACTTGTCATTTCCTTATTCCTGATAAACTTCAGCGCGGAAATTACCAAGCTCGTTATTGATTTCGGGCAAGTTTTTATGTATGGAATAATGAGCTGGATGGGAACTTTTCAAGAAGGCGGAGGAACTCTGACTTCTATAGTTGATCAATTTAAAAATGAAATTAATGGCGCGGGATGGCAAGCTAATTTTGATCAGGTGGTAAGAGTTGCTTTCGCACTGGCGTATTCCGTGGTCTTGGGTCTTACTTATGTTATGCTCGCCCTATTTCTTTTAGTTCGCCTGGTCGCTTTTGTGATATTGATAATTCTTTCTCCGATCGCGTTTTTGAGCATCGTGATGCCTTCAATGGGAAAATATACGAGCGAATGGTGGGGCGAGCTGGTGAAATATTCCATCTTCGGTCCGATTTTTATGTTTTTTGTTTATTTGTCCGCCACGATGGCGAATGAACTGGTAACTAATTTCACGCCTCTAACAGTCACTGGCACCGCTCTTAATCCGATTACTGGCATTATATCCGTTATGGTCCCCCACGCAGTCGCGCTGATGATGCTCCTCGCTGTCGTTCCCGTCACTCAAAGGCTTGGCGTTGCCGGAGCCGGCAAAATCATCGGCGGAACAGCCGGATTTGGAAAAATCGCCATGGGAGGATATTCGGGAGCGAAGAAAACTTTTGGGTTTGGAAAGAAGGCTGGTGGCGTAGTTGCAAATAGAAGCGAAAAAGTTGGCGGGTTGGTTGACAAAGGGAAGAAAGGGTATGCAGATATGTTAGGCAAAGTTGGCTTACATGGATCAAAAATGCGATATAATGCCAATCAAGAAAAAGAAAAAGAGAAAAACTTGAAAGATGCAAAACTTGAACTTGTTGGAGATATAGATCTTAAATCCGCGGATCTTGAATCAATGAAGAAAGCGGCTAATCAAACTGGGGCAAGAAAAGAATATGGAGCTCTTGTTTTGCAAACAGCTGCCGCGCAAGGAAAATTAGGAGATATACCTGAAGGTGATAAGAAAAAGTATATGACTTCGACAAACAGATATATGGGTGGTAAAGATATGGACGAGCTTACTAATAAAGATTTACAACTTGCGACAATGACAAATGATGCTCAAGCGAGAATAGCTACACCTAGCGACAAAGGAATGGCAGATGATCTAAAAACTAAATTTACAGCAGCAACAACAAAAGGCGAACAAGAAGATTTAGTAAAAGAACAAATAATGAGGGAAAAAATGAATGATATAGTAGAAACCGGAGATGCAAGTAAAGTTCAAGGACTTGGTGGTAGCGCAATGGCAACAAGAGCATGGCATGAAAGTCAAGAAAGCGATCCAAGAAAGAGTAATACAAGCAGAATGAATAAGAAACAAAAAGCTGAATTAGCTAAAGGATATGAAAAGAATATTAATAGGAGCGACTTTGATGATGTTAAAAATATAGAATTTAGAACCAACAAAGCAAAACTCACTAATGATCTGGAAGAAGCTTTTCAAGACGCTAGTGGCATGATTGACCCGTTTAACATGAGCCAAATAAGAGAAGTGCATAAAGCCGTTGGACAACTTGACCATAAATTTATAAATAAACTGGATAGTTCTTCAACCAAAGGTCGCAATAATTTAGAGCTCATAGGTAATCATGTAGAAGAAGGAACTTTGAAAAAACTTGAGATTAAAGAAACGCCTGATGATAATATTATGGCGATACTGAAAGAAATCAAAAATAACAGGGCGGGAAGCGATGTAGATAAATATGCTAAAAGTCAGCCCAAGTATGCGGGTTATTATAATAGGCTTCCTTAAAATAAACATAATCTGTTAAACGATGTTTCTTAAGAACGAAGAAGAAAATTTAAGTAAACGAATAAATATATTGCCTAACTCTGCATATGATGTTTTAACGAGTGATGTTGTTATGGATATAAATACTGATATTTATAACAAGCTTAATCTAGGCGATCAGCAAAAAAGTGATTTTTTAGGTATTTTAATGAGAGTTTTTCTTAAAGATATTAAAATAGAAGATATTTTGAAGGAATTGATATACACATTAAAGATTAATGAAAAAGATGCAAACTATATAGCTCTAAAATGGTTAAGAGAAATATTGTTTCAAATACGCGACTTTTTCCCGGGTATTGAGGATGAGATTTTGAAATTGGGCGGGGAGGTTCCGAAGGAGAAGCCGAAGAGGTTGGATGAGCAGCTGCTTAAAAGGGAGGATGAGATGGAAAGAATGGATGAGCAAGAGAAGACGGAGGAAGAGGAAAGAATGAAGGATATGATAATTGAAAAGCCGATTGAGGATTTAATAAAAGAATTTCCAAATGTCGGGGAACAGCAGATCGGGAGCCAGAAAGAAATTATTCTCAAGCGAATGCCTGTGCCGATGAAGCCGCTGATCAAATATTGGCTGGAAGATTACAAAGAGAAAACGGGCTATTATCAGCATTCCAATTTGGACCGCGTCCAATATGTCTATCACGACAAAAACACCAGAAATATGAACGAGGAAGAGCGGAGGCAGCTGAATTTAGTTCTGAAATCCTCCGATGAAGGAATGGCGTTGCCGTATTCAACGAAGACGAAGAAGGTGGATTTTGGCTTGATGGATTAGAATTTCCAATTTTGTAAATAACTTTATATTTTTAAACCCCAAGCCGCAATGACCAATGACCAACCAAGTCCCAATAATCTAAATCCCAAACGAGAATATGACCTTGAAGAAAGAACGGCAAAATTTTCTGAAGATATTATTGATTTTGCAAAGAAACTTCCTCAAACTCCTATAACCAAGCCATTAATAAGCCAACTGATAAGATCGGGAACAAGCATAGGGGCAAACTATTGCGAAGCGGACGAAGCCAGCTCCAAAAAGGATTTTCAAAATAAAGTCGCAATTGCCACGAAAGAAACAAAAGAAACAAAATATTGGCTAAGAATAATTGCTCATACTTTGCCTCAATTCAAAAACGATGCGAGGATATTATGGAAAGAAGCCCAAGAACTGAATCTCATTTTAGCCGCCATAATCCGCAATTCTAAAAAGAGCAAAAATAATTGAGATTTGGAGTTTGTGGCTTGGTTGGACATTGGGCTTTGGTCATTGGGGCTTAAAGATTAAAGAATTGAAAATTAGTTCATTGATTGAAAATTGGAAATTGAGAATTGAAAATTAGAAGTACAGCCATTATTTAAAAATTACAAAATTAAAAATTAAAAATTCTCCATGCAATACAGCGTTCCACAATTTATAGATGTAGAAGACAAAGTCGTTGGTCCGTTCACGGGCAAGCAGGCGCTTTTTCTGATTTTGGGATTTGGAATTATTCTGATTTTGTTCACCTTTTTGCAGTTTTTTATTTTTATTATTATGGCCATTCCCGTTATTGTCCTTAGTTTAGCTTTTGCTTTTTGGAGGCCGAAAGGATTTTCTGTTTCGCAGTGGATAAGCAATATAATAAATTTTTATACCACCGCTCATCTTTATATTTGGAGAAGAGAACCGGATTCAAGAATGTTCAAGCAGACTCAAAGAAAACAAACCGCCAAAGAAGCTCAACCCATTCCTATTTCCAGAAACAGAATAAAAGAGCTGGCTTGGCTTCTGGACACCAGCACTTCCGTAAGCATGCCTTATGAAGCGAAGACAAGGCCGGGGGAGAATATAAGATAATGTAAAAATTAAAAATCAAAAATCAAAATGACAATGATAAAAATGCAAAGATTAAAACTTTTTGAAAGAAACAAGATACAAGAAACAAGGATACAAACAAATTCAAAATTACAAATTTCAAAAAACAAATTAATTTTATGCCAAAATACGATTTAGAAGAAAGAACGACTGAATTTGCAAAAAGAGTAGTTCGTTTATGCAGATCATTGCCGAAAGATTCAATAAATAACAGGTTAAGCGGACAAGCGGTCGGATCCGCCGGTTCCATCGGAGCAAATTATCGCGAAGCAAATGACGCTTTGGGAAAAAAGGATTTTATCCACAGATTAAAAATAGCCAGAAAAGAAGCAAAAGAAGCAATGCATTGGCCGGAGCTGATTGAAGAGGCCAATCCTGAATTAAAATCAAGAATGAAAGAATTAAAACAAGAAGCGGCTGAATTGAAGAATATTTTATCAGCCATAATAAATAAAGCGGAAAATAAAAAAACACAAACTGTTTGAAATTTGATTATTGGTTATTGAGATTTGTTTGTACCCTTGTATCTTGGTCATTGTATCTTTAATTATATTTTGATATTTGATTTTTACATTTTAAATTTATCTTATGTCCACCCCGGAAAAACAAAATAAAAAAGGGCTGAGCGCCCAAAAATATCTTGACATTGCCGAGATTAAAGACAGCGTTGTTTTGATGAAAAACGGAAGCATGAAGGCCGTTCTTATGGTTTCATCAATAAATTTCGCGCTTAAATCCATTGAAGAGCAGGACGCGATAATATATCAATACCAAAGCTTTTTGAATTCCCTTGATTTCTCGGTGCAGATAGTTATAAATTCGCGGCAATTAAATTTGGATAACTATCTTCAAGTTCTCAAAGATCAGGAAAAAAAGCAAATGAACGAGCTTCTTCGCATGCAAACCGCAAGCTATATAGAATATATCCAGGGCTTGGTGAAAATGGCCAACATTGTCAGCAAAACTTTCTATGTTGTTGTCCCATTCTCGGTATCAGAATCAAAGGGAGGGGCGTTATCAACTTTGAGAGGCGGAGGAAGTTCTTCAAAATTGATATCTGATCGATCCACTTTTGAAAAATATAAAGACCAGCTTTTTCAGAGAGTTGATCATGTGATTGAAAATTTATCCGGCACAGGGCTTCGTATGACAATGCTTAACACGCAAGAACTGATTGAGCTCTATTACAATTTATATAACCCGGAAATTTCCGAAAAAAAAGGGCTGGCGGACATAGCGGATTTGGATTTGGCGAGATGAGGATTGGAATAATGAATTATGAATTATGAATCACGAATTATGAATCACGAATCGCAAAAAATAAAATCGTTTACGGACTTAAATGCGTGGAAAGAAGGGCATAAATTAGTTTTGGCTGTTTATGAAATAACAAAAACTTTCCCCAAAGAAGAAATATTTGGATTAGTCTCTCAAATGAGAAGATGCGCTGTGTCAATAACTTCAAACATTGCCGAAGGTTTTAGCAGGCAATCATATAAAGAAAAAATACAATTTTATTCAATAGCGCAAGGATCAACAACTGAATTGCAAAATCAGCTTTTAATCGCTAAAGATGTAAATTATATAACAAAAGAAAAATTTCAGGAAATAGCGAAGCAATCCATAACAGTTCATAAAATCATCAACGGTTTAATAAAAAAATCAAAAGATATTCATAATTCTTGATTCATAATTCATTATTCAAATCCCATGTCCATTTTAGAAAAACTGCTTCCACAAAAAAATAAACCTGAAAAAAGCCAAAGCGCTTTGGAAAAAGCGGCTCTTTTGGAGTCTGAAAAAATATATCAAAAAGGCTTGGCGACCGTCAAGGATATCATCGCTCCAGCCGCTTTTAAAATTGAAAGCGATCATGTGATGATTAACAAGAAGCTCGCTTCCACTTTTTTCGTCTACGCTTATCCGCGGTTTCTTCAGACGAATTGGTTTTCTCCGATTATAAATCTGGATACCACTTTTGATATCGCGATGTTTATCCATCCTCAAAGCACCGCCGATATATTGAAAAATCTTCGCAAGATCGTGACGCAGATCCAGTCGCAAATCTCAATGAACGAGGAAAAAGGAATGGTGCGAGATCCGATTTTGGAAACTGCTTATAAAGATGTGGAAGGGCTTAGAGATGATCTCCAGCAGGGGATTGAGCACTTTTTTCAATTCGGACTTTATATCACAATATATGCGGATACCAAGGAAGATTTGAGCAGGATTGAAACAAAAGTAGAGTCAATTTTAGAAGCAAAACTTATCTATCTGAAGCCGGCGATTATGCAAATGGAAGCAGGCTTTAACTCAACGCTGCCTTTTGGATCTGATAAATTGATGATCGGCAATAATATGAACACATCTCCTTTGTCAACTTCTTTCCCTTTTGTTTCCAGCGACTTGACCTCCAATCAAGGAATTCTTTATGGCATAAACAGGCATAATAACAGCTTGATTTTATTTGACAGATTTTCAATGGAAAACGCGAATATGGTTATTTTCGCCAAATCCGGCGCCGGAAAAAGCTATGCCGTGAAGCTTGAGATTCTCCGAAGCTTAATGATGGAAACCGATGTTATCGTTATTGATCCCGAAGACGAGTATAAGCATCTCTGCGAAACGGTAGGCGGAACTTTTATGAGGATTTCTTTGTCTTCCAAGCATCACATCAATCCTTTTGATCTTCCGTCGGCGATCGGAGACGAAACTCCCTCCGATGTTTTGCGAAAAGCGATTTCCGATGTGTCGGGATTAATAAAAGTTATGCTTGGAAAAATTTCTCCCGACGAGGATTCAATTCTAGACAGGGCGATCGCGGAAACTTATGCCATAAAAGACATAACTCCGGACGCCGATTTTTCCAATCTTGAACCTCCGACGATGGGGGATTTGCAGATGGTTTTGGAAAATATGAAGGGGGCGGAAAGCCTTTCTGTGAGAATCAGGAAGTACACGGAAGGAACTTTTGCCGGATTTTTAAACCATAAGACAAACATAAACATTGAAACGGGAATGGTTGTTTTCAATATCAGGGATATGGAAGAAGAACTGCGTCCAGTGGCGATGTATCTGGTCCTGCATTATATTTGGACATTGATCAGGTCAAAAATGAAAAAGAGAATGATGGTCGTTGACGAGGCGTGGGTTATGATGCGGCACGAAGACGCGGCGTCGTTTCTTTTCGGAATCGCCAAGAGATGCAGAAAGTATTATCTGGGGCTGACCACGATCACTCAAGATGTAACTGACTTTATGACTTCAAAATACGGCAAGCCGATTGTCACCAACTCTTCCATCCAGCTTCTTCTCAAGCAGTCTACGGCGGCAATCAAAGTTATCGTGGACACTTTCTATCTTACCGACGAGGAAAAATTCCTGCTTTTGGAAAGCAACATCGGAGAGGGGATTTTCTTTGCCGGCACAAAACGCGCGGCGATTAGAATCGTCGCTTCCTATTCCGAAGACCAAATCATCACTTCCGACCCCGAACAGCTTTTGGAAATCGCGGCGGCGAAGAAAGAAATTGAGGAAATGGCGTAGGATTCTATTGTTGTATTGTTAAATTGTTCTATTGTTAATTATGGAAAAGAAATTTTTGAAACTTAATGATTTAGACGCATACAAAATCACCGAGGGTTCCATACAGGCTGTCTAAAAACTCTCTTCTGTTCTTTTAAAAAATTGGCAAAAAGTTAGGCGGCGCTTGCCTAGCTTGCCGCTGACAATCTCATCAAAGTTTCTAATTGTGATTTTATTTCCGTTTTTTCTTT
>Ga0180732_1000944_pt1 | contig 20269 bp, 16 predicted proteins | sample KR11_01MetaG_FD_148674 | JGI IMG/M metagenome (GOLD analysis project Ga0180732, IMG submission 148674) | Groundwater microbial communities from the Olkiluoto Island deep subsurface site, Finland - KR11_0.1 MetaG | ecosystem: Environmental > Aquatic > Deep subsurface > Groundwater | place... | reverse complement strand
TACCATATCTTCGCCGGTATTTTGTGCTGCTTTATCCGACATTTTCCCAAGTGAATCGGAAGACGACAGCATTGTTCCTAATCCAGCAATTGACGCACTTCTCAAAAAATCTCTTCGCGAAAAGCTTTGTTTATTCTTCATTATATACCTCCTCTATATAACAAACTGATGGCCGCCAACCTGTTTCTTGATTCATTATCGGAAGTTACTCTTATTGCTCGTTTTGTTCTAACAGGGCATTCATGTTCACAAACTCCACAACCTATGCAGCGCACAGGATCTATATAAGGCTTTTGCAGGCGAATATAAATTTCGCCGGTATTTCCATTTACAGGTTTAGTCTCCCACGGAACAGCCGGTGATATTGTAAGTGTTTTTTCCGAATTTTTTATGATAGACCGCATCTTATCATCTTTACCCTGTACTTTGAAGAAATAATCTCCTGTAGAAAAAAATCCGGGTTTGAATACAGCGTTTTCGAGCTCAAAAGTAACTGAATCGGAATTTGATACTGTAAGCCGTCCACCAATGGCGGCAAAAGTCTCTTTTGTCAAAATTGCTTTCGGGCTTACAGGGCAATTTTCCTGGCAAACTATGCAGGGCTTTTCCATAGCCCAGGGAAGGCAGCGGCCAACATCGACAAAAGCGGTTCCGATCCTGACAGGTCCCTTTGGAGTGAATTTGTTTTTCCCGGTCTTCTCGTCAAAACTTAACGGGCGTATGGCCGATGTCGGGCATATATGGCCACATGCTACACAATTCAGCTGGCAACCGCTGGTCCCGGTTGTAAAATCAAGCACGGGGCTTAAAAACCCTTCGATTCCAGCTTCGGCCATTGCAGGCTGAATTACATTAGTGGGGCATATTTTCATGCACTGTCCGCATTTTATACAGCGTGCAAGAAAACCGGTTTCTTCCAAAGCTCCGGGAGGTCTTATCAATTCAGGACTTTTGGCTTTAAGTATATTGCCGTTTAAGCGTATCATAGGAATAGTAATAATTCCCGACACAACAGAAGTTACCAGTCTTCTTTTTGTAAAATCAGGAGATGTTATTTCTCCTGAGGCGGATGCAGATGTTTTATATCCTACCAGATCATGCGGGCACACATGAAGGCAGTTCATGCACAGCACACACTCGCTTGTTCGTATTTTGGAAGATGGTTTGCATGCGCCTTCGCAGTTGTTTTCGCATAACAGACAATCCGGACATTTATCTTCTGTTTTTCCGATTCGCCAGATTGCATAATGGCCAAACAATCCAAAAAGAGCGCCAAGCGGGCAGATGAACCTGCAATAAAATCTTGGAATGTATAAATTCATAAAAACCGTTGTAAAAAAAATAGCTCCGATAATAAATGTCCCATGATAAAACCGCATGCTGTGTGAAAGCTTAAAAAAAGAACCGTCCATAAGCGGTATTAAAATAAGATTTACCGATCTATAAAAAAGTGGGATTGGATCCAATAGACCCGTTTGCAGCGAAGAAGACATAATACGGCTTGTTTGGGGGAGCATTGATAAAAGCGTTAAAAATACAGATGCGGCAATAACGGAAATTATAACATTTTTTGGTTTTGAAACGATTTTAAAAAAGGAAAGAATGATTAAAAAAAAGATGAACACCGCCATGAAACCCCAGAACATGACAGGCTGGTTTTTGGAAAAGCCGGAAAGAAAGATAACAAGGTCCGACAGAGCGGCGCTTAAAAGAAATATAAGAACAATATATTTTAAGTTCTGAGCGCTTCTGTACTGGTTATCTTCAGCCTTTTTGGCAGGCGGTTTCTTTCTATTTGCAATATATCCGGTAAACTGATGAAGAGTTCCGAAAGGGCACAGCCAACCGCAGAAAAACCGTCCTATAATAATAGTGATAATAATTGTGGCAAGGCCCCATATAAGACCGGAATGTATGGAATGTGTTGCAAGAAGAGTTCCTATTCCCGAAAGCGGGTCAAGCTGTATAATCCAGTTCACCGGCCAGCCACGAAGCTGCCACCACTCAATTCCCGGGGCAGTTACAAGGCAGAACCATATTGTGATAATAAAAAAGAAGCCCTGGCTTATTCGTCTTACGGTTGTGATTTTCATCTGGCGTAAATGCTTTTAATATGAAATATGGCAGTTTGTGAACTTAGCGCTATGTAAGGTTAATTTTGCAAATATATTTCAATGCAATATAAGATAAATTACACAAAATATCATACAAAATCAATACCTTTTTTTTGTTTTTCCGGTTGTTTGCATTGAATAGTCTTTGCGGCAATGGATTGCTGCGCTATACATGTTTTAGTCTTGACTTAAAACACTAAAATCCTTATTCAATAGTGCAAAAGCAGGTGCTTATCATTTAAATCAACAGGAGAAACATATGGAAATCAGGGGTGCGTGGAAATCAAATACCGGTTTTTTGCTGGCAGCAATTGGTTCTGCGGTCGGATTGGGCAATATCTGGCGGTTTCCTTATGTTGCCTATGAAAACGGAGGCGGCGCTTTTCTGATTCCTTATTTTATAGCGCTTATTACAGCCGGTATTCCTATTTTGATGTTAGAGCTTGCTTTGGGGCAAAAAAAGAGAGCGTCCGCACCCATGGCGTTTTCCAAGATCGATTCCAAATGGGAGTGGCTCGGATGGTGGTCTGTTTCTTTTGTCATGTTCGGCATTGTCCTTTATTATATAGTAGTGATCGGGTGGTGCGCTGATTATATGTTCTTCTCCATTTTTAAGAGCTGGGGCTCAGATACCAATGATTTTTTCTTCAACAAGTTTCTTTGTAAATCCGGCGGTGTCTGGGAGTTTGGCGGACTTAACTATCCAATTGTATTTGCAGTTTTTGTTATATGGTTTTGCAACTGGCTTATAACCTATAAAGGTATTGAAAAAGGTATTGAAAAAGCATCGAAACTGATGATGCCGCAATTATTTCTTATCACAGTTGTAATCATTGTCTGGGCGGTTTCTCTTGATGGTGCGGAGGAAGGTATCAGTGTCTATATGAAGCCGGATTTTGCTAAACTCAGAAACATTAAAGTTTGGATAGACGCCTACGGCCAGATTTTTTTCTCCCTTTCTTTGGGTTTTGGTATTATGATCGCCTATGCTTCCTATTTGCCAAGAAAAACAAACATTTTAAAAAACAGCCTTATTATCGGATTTGCAAACAGTTTTTATGAAGTATTTGCCGGCTTCGGTGTGTTCAGCGTATTAGGCTATATGGCATTAAAGCAGGGCAAACCCATTGAAGAAGTTGTAACAAGCGGAATAGGGCTGGCGTTTGTGGCATATCCTGAGGCCATTTCACTGCTTCCCTGGGGTCAGCTTTTTGGTGTTCTTTTCTTCTTCCTGCTGGTTATAGCAGGTATTTCCTCTTCAATTTCAATAATCGAGGCCTTTTCTTCCGCCATTCTCGATAAATTTGGAATTCCCCGCCGTAAAGTTATTACTACTGTATGCATTATCGGGTTTTTCGGATCTTTGCTGTTTTGTACACATGCCGGTTTGTTCTGGCTTGATATCGTGGATCACTTTTTGAACCATTTCGGTTTAGTGACGGTGGGTATTTTAGAAGCGATAGTAATTGGGTGGCTTTATAAAACACATCGCCTCAAAAATCATATCGTAGATAACCTGGGTCTTTCCGGAAACCGTCACAGGGTCTTTAAATACATTATCTTGCAGCTCTGGATGTATTGCATTAAATTCATCACTCCGGTAGCGCTGGGTCTTGCACTTATCTACAGCCTGATAGAAGAATTTAAAACGCCTTATAGCGGCTATCCGGTTTCAGGTATAGTTGTTTTAGGTATTGGATGGCTTCTCATAACCCATCTTTTTGCTTTCGGCCTAAGCGGGCTTCCATGGAAAAAAGAGATAATTCGTGAAAAGTAGCTTGAAAATCTGCTTTTATATTTTCTGTCTTAATTATTCTTGCTAATATGGTTGAACCCGTTATTAATTATATTATAACATCGGGCTTGAAGTAGAATATAGCATTTAAATAACCCTTAAATTAATTTATTATTAAAACTATGGATTTTATATCTATCTTTATTCTAATATCAGGAATTATATTTGTTTTAGCCGGTTTGGTAGGTCTAATCATCCCGGTGATCCCTGGTCCGGCTCTGATTTGCGCAGGTCTTATCTTTGCTGCATGGGCTGACAATTTTTCACATGTAGGCGGTATTACAATAGTTACATTGATTTGTTTTGCTGTTTTGGCTCATATAACGGATTTTATAGCAGCATCCTTTGGTGTAAAAAAATTTGGAGCAAGCCGCTGGGCATCTGTTGGCGCTTTTGTAGGTGGAGTGGTGGGCCTTTTTTTTGGATTAGTAGGTGTATTTATTGGACCTTTTATCGGAGCGTTTATCGCAGAGTTGGTAGCAAGAAATCGCATTGAACCTGCTTTTCGTGCCGGCCTTGGCTCCTGGATGGGTATACTTCTTGGTTCAGTCGCTAAAGCAGCTCTTGGGTTTGCAATGATAGGAATATATATTATTGCACGCTTTTTTTAGAGATGGCTTGTACTATTTTTTTAGAGATGGCTTGTACTATTTTTTAATAAGACCGGCCTGGCGTTTTATTCTCAGCAGACCGGGGCTTTTATTCAGATACATAAGCGTTGAAGAACAACCTGCCGCTATAAAGATTGATTCTATTTGATCAAACAACACTATTTTATCAGGCCAGATAAAATCTTTTTTTCTTTTTTTTAATAACTCCCATTCTTCCTGCACTATCGGATTTTTGCCAAACACGTCTTCCTCAGCTTTATCACATAAGAACATTTGACATACAATGGGTTTGACCCGCCACACACAACCTTCCGGTGCCAAGTAGACACACTTGTACCCTGTATTGGGCTTTTTAATAATTGCTTCAATGCGATCGAGTTCGGCTTCGCTTGAGCTTAAGGTATTTAATACCACATCGGCAAAGAACGTAATAATTCCGTCTTTTGAACAACAGGCACTTAATCTGTTTTGATAGCAACTCAAGCTGCAAATCCTGGAAAAGTGGTCGGACAGAAATTTATCGGTTTGACTTCGAAACAAGAAATACTCTTTAAGGGGTGCTTCTATTATGTGAAGCAATTCCGTCTTTAAAACCGCCATGTGGCTCCGAATTATTTGAAGCGCTTCCAGTTGTTCCTTTTGATAGCTGTTCATCTATATACGGCTCTTACTAATTTTCGAAAAATTCTAAACAACGGAACCTGTTTCAAAAAGTTTCTGTTTTGTCGCGGTCAAAGCGTGCGAAAATTAACAGCAGGAATACATTAAGTATTACGATGATTAATTTTTTGAGTCTAACGCTAAGATCGGTTAAAACGGGACGTTTTGAAATTGACATTCCACCATCATTTTATTATATAACTTGCTGTCAGTAAAACGAATTCATCTCCTATTAATGAACAATACCAATATTAATCTATTTAACAAAAACAAGGCAACAACATTTGCTGTTTAAGTTTTTTTGTCAAAACCATTATATCTTCGCAAAAAGTCATAAAACCATTAATCACAAGTTGTTTCTTTCAAAGCACGTTGTTAAAAAGGAGGCTCTAATGCGACAGAAACGAATTGCAACCGGAATTATTGTATTGGTATTAATGATGTTGGTATTTGCCACCTCTGTAATAGGAGAAGAAAAGATTCCCGGGGTAAGGGAAATTTCTACTGCCGATGAGCATTATTTCGTTTATGAAAAAGATGGAAAAGAATTAAGACATGGCCTGTATAAAAAAATGCATGCGAATGGACAAAAACTTGCGGAAGGTCAATACGATAACGACAAAAAAGATGGTGTCTGGACATATTGGGACAACAAGGGCAACATCATCAAAACGGAAAGCTACAAAAAAGGAGAGCGGCATGGAAAATGGGCCGAATGGTATTATAATGGAAAAAAACTTTTTGAAGCCGAATATAAAGACGATCACCCGATAGGCACCAGAGTCGAATGGTACATGGATGGAAGCCGAAAATCTGAAACGAACTACACACAGATAAAACCTGGTTTACACGCAGAAGTAACAGGATGGTACAACGCCGGCCAGCAACAATCAAAAACTATATATTTAAACGGCAAGCAGGATGGTTTGGAAACCCGCTGGTATTTAAACGGTCAAAAAATGAGCGAATCCAATTACTCATACGGTCAGCGAAACGGGTTATGCGAAACATGGTATGAAAACGGAAAGCCTAAAGCTATAGATACCTATACAAATAGCAGAAAAACAGGAAAATCCATTGAATGGTATGATACTGGGCAGAAAAAATCCGAGGGGGTATATTCCGACGGAAAAGACGGGCTTTGGACTTTCTGGGAAAAATCCGGAGAAATTCAAAAACAGGTGCGATATCAAAAAGGACGTATGATAAAATAGTATAACTGTATTGAACCAAAAAGGCTTTGAAAAACTCTGTCAGTTTATTATTATAAAAACAGGAGATTACGATGAAAAAATTGATGCGATATCTGTTTATTCTCTTCTGCCTGATTCCGGGCATACTTTCCGCAGCCGTTGCTCAGGATACGGTTCCATCCAAAATCCGATCTGTTACCCTTTTTGCCGACCAGGCCCTTGTTACAAGGGAAGCTAAGGTATCTGTTCATAAAGGATTAAATGAAATATTTGTTGGTGTAGATGCTTTTAGCGTGGATACCGACTCCGTCTCTGCGAAAGTTTTTGGTAAAGGTGAACTATACAGCGTTCAGCTAAAAACCATATATCTTGAAAAAGCACCTCAGGAAAATATTAAGGCTCTTGAAAAAAAGCTAAAAGATCTCAAAACAGCTCGGACGGCTATCACTGATGATATGAATGTTTTAAAAAACAAGGAGCGGTTTCTAGAATCGGTTATCGATTTTTCTAAAACCCAGGTCCCGCAGGATATGAAAACCTCCTTTCCCAAAACAGAGGATCTGTTTAAAACAATGTCCTTTTTGGGGCAAAACTTTGAAGATATTCTTAAAAAACGCCAGGTTCTTGTTGAAAAAACAAGCGAGATTGATGATAAAATACATGTGGTTGAAAAAGAATTATCCTCAATAGGGGCGGGAAGCTCAAAGGAAATAAAAGTAATCGAGATTTTATTTAATGCTCAAAACGAACAAACAGTTAATATCTCAGCAAGTTATCTTACATACAATGCCCATTGGGAGCCGCTTTATAAAGCTTCTGTGCCAACCGATTTGAAATCCGTAGATCTTACAATGTTTGCAAAGCTCAATCAGAAAACCGGCGAACAATGGCAGGATATAGACCTTTCCATATCAAATGTTGTTCCGTTAAGAGGAGCAGCCCTTCCGGATACACCTCCCTGGATGTTGGATATTGTCAGGCCGATGACCCGGGCTAAGCGTCAAAGCATAGGTTTTGAAAACAAAGCGGCTGCGCCAGCACTCGAAGCCCTAAAAGAAATGGACGCCGATGCTTTCGCTTCTGAACCGAAAAAAGAAATGGAAGCCGCTTTTGTAAGTGCCAAGACGAATGTAAGCCCGCTGTCATTCGAATATCAAATGCCACAGAACCTTACCATAGAATCAAAAGACAAAACAACCTTGCTGCCTCTTTTCAGCAAAACAATAAAAGGCGAGTTTTTGCATTATGCCGTTCCCAAAACATCACCTGCTGCATTTCTTATATGCAAGGCAACTACCGACAAAGAACTTCTAAGCGGGCCCATGAATGTTCATCTAGGCCCTCACTTTATTGGTAAAACCTTTCTTAATGCCAAAAACATCGGCGAAACTTTTGATTTGAATCTTGGTACTGACCGGGAAATAAAGATACAACATGAAAAAATAACCGACAAGGTAAAAGAAACTTTCCTCGGATCATTTGAAAGAAATACCGTTATTCGGGAAATGGCTTTTAAAATTAAGATTGAAAACTTGAAAGACAAAGCCATCCTCGTAAATGTTTTAGACAGTATTCCTGTTTCGCGTACAGATAAAATCAAGGTTGAAGATATAAAATTTACACCGCAACCAACTGAAAATAATTATAAAGACCGTCAGGGGGTGTTGAGATGGCTTGTTTCGGTAAATCCTAAAGCTGTAAAAGAAATTAATATATCGTTTACAATAAATTATCCTAAAGATACGCCTGTTTCCGGCTTATAGAACAAACAAAAAAGCTGTATTTGTAAAAACTCGTAAAATTTTATCTTTTGTCATATCGGCTGGATTCCAGCTCCCGCTTTATTTAATTCTGGGGCTGGGCTCCAGCGCTATTAAGCTATGCTCCTCTCTAATAGCAAACTACTTGTTTTTCATCTTGTTAAATATAGAACGCAGCTCTTCCACTCTTTTTTTATTAACCCCAAAATCTGAATATCCTGTTCTCGATCCCGAGCGTATATGAATAACTCCTTTTGCGGAAACCATTCTGCACTCCAGGTCATCAACAAATCTAAATAATCTGGAAGTGAATGTGGCCCGAAGATAACCATTTTTTTCATCCTGAATATTTCCATTCATTTCCACTATTGAATCCTTAAGAACACTCCAGGCTTTTTCCGGTGAGCCATGAAATGTAAATGGTTCAATCTGCGATGCGGTGTTTTCTGATTCACTTGATACACAATTAGGGCTCTTCGGACAGGGCATTAATTTTCCATCAACCATCTCCGGTGTTTTTGAAGAGCATGATAAAAAGATTAAGAGCGGGGCTGATACAAATAATATTATGATTCGTTTTAGTGTAGTACTGTTCATGATATTATCCTTTTTGGTGTACTTTTTAAGATTGTTTGTTGCATCTATATAGCTTTTCTCCTTTTGTACATATCCGGCCTTTCTCCTTAATTAAATATTCTAACGCTTCCATACTGTCCGTCAAATCCGGGTCTTATATTTACCTCCTTTTTTCGCATTCTTGAAATCGCCTCCGGAAAAAGAGGTATCGTAGATTGTTTAAGCTCTTCTATGTCAATAAAATTTAAGATTTCGAGTTCTGGCCCGAATTTTACCAGGATATCATTATAGGTCTGACAGACTTTTTTTGAATTTTGCCCTACTTTAAAAATTTCTGAGAGGATTTCCAAAAGAGGTATTGTTTTGTAACAAGGGGGGAAAATACTTTCTCTGCCTGACTTATCTGAGAGATCATTAATTCTATGAAGTACTCCTACGGTTATGTTTTTGTTACAAATTGGGCATTTACCGCCATATTTTTCTGTTTCTTCGGGCTTAAGAAGAATATTACAATTTCTATGACCATCAGCATGGTATTTTCCTTCTTCCGGATAGTACTCAACAGTACCTGAAAAGAGTTTTGGATCACGCGATATTATGGCGGTTTTTATAGCCTCATAAGAAAGCTCCGTATTAAATATATTAGCTTCTCTTCCTATTTTTGAAGGCGAGTGCGCGTCTGAATTAGATATCAGCGTTATTTTATCCAAACCGGAAACTTTTCTGCACATTTCGGGATCTGCCGACAATCCGGTTTCTAAAGCAAATAAATATTGTGAAAAATCCCCAAAACATTCTTCAATGGAATCAAAGCCTGATTTAGAACCAAAAACAGAATACCAGGGTGTCCATATATGTGCCGGTATAAGCATCGCTTTGTCTGAAACTTCAAGAATTATTTCAAACAAATTAACAACATCCAATTTAAAGATCGGTCTTCCGTTCGATTCTGTTTTTCCAAATTTTTTTAGTTTTAAATTTAATTTCTCGACTAAATTCAAATCCGGCATTACCAAAAGACTATGTATCTTTCGGGTTTTTCCGTTCTTTTTATATATATTACAAACCTCACCTGTTGGAATAAATCTGAATAAACCTTTACAGGATTGGGGAATAAAATTTTCACAACTTTCTTTAATTTTGTTTTTTACCCGGTATAAACCCTTATTATCAAAAACAAGCTTTTCTTTTAATTCTTTAAGCCAGCCCGGGTGTGTAAAATCTCCTGTTCCCAAAACCGTAATACCTTTCATCCTGGCGGTAATATAAAGATTTTCAACATTAATGTTTTTTGCAGAAGCTAAAGAAAAGCGCGAATGGATATGCAGGTCAGCCAGAAAATTCATTTTATAATTAAAATCTCTTGTTTATTTTAAAGAATCTATATATTAAACTGTTAAAGTTTATATAACATAATATATGGTATTTTTAATACAAAATAATAAAGTTTGGAAGCTTTTTAAATTTTTATATGCTTCTGTTGCGCTTCTTTCCTGCCTTGTTGAATTTTCTTCTTGTGAAGCGGCAAAGCGTCTTAAAAATAAGTATTCTCCATTCATAGCTATTTATTTGACTTGGTTTTAATATTTTTTAATTTTGCTTTCCAAAATATAATTTTTTACAAGAACATCTATTAGGTTTTTATTATTTTATGGGTTTATTATCGTCTTCTGTATCTATAATCAGGTATCATGTCGAGGGAAAAATTAATGATTCTGTTCTCGATTTGGTAAGAGAAGGTTTAAATAAAAATTCTTTTCAGGAAATTGAAGAGGAATCTTCAGACAGGGCTGCCGGGTGGACTTCTTTTAATAATCATTTTAACCCTGATTTTAATGGTTCTTCTTTTATTATTGATGACGTTTTTGTCTTTTCCTTAAGAATAGATAAAAAAACCTTATCATCAAAAATAGTAAGAAAATTTTATTATATAGAAATGACCAAGCACTTAGAGAAAAGTGACCGGGGTTATTTGACGGCAAATGAAAAAAAGCAGATAAAGGAACATGTTTTAAATGTTCTTTATTTAAGGGTTCCGGCAACTCCTAATATATATGATATAGTCTGGAATTTTGAAAAATCTGTCCTTTGGTTTTTTTCAAACAACAAATCTGCCAACGAAGAATTGGAAATTCTTTTTCAAAAATCTTTTAAATATCGCCTGATTAAAATTTTTCCTTTTTTTGAAGCAAATTTATTATTGGGATTAAAAGAATCGGAAAGAGATAATCTTTCCGGCTTGTCTCCAACTATATTTACGGAATAATTATGCAAGATCTTTCTTTATCATATCACAGATATAGCTTTCTTGGATGTGAATTTTTGCTTTGGCTCTGGTTTTGTACAAGCAAACCCGATTCATATAAACTGTTTGATAATAATAATGAACTTCTTGAAATAGGAAACAAAATAGTTCTTGAAAGAAATATTAATAACTCTCTTGAAAAAGTAACGATAAAAGGAGAAGAAGCCGGCCTTGAAGAGGCTATGATTTCTCTTAAAAAAGGATCTATTGTTAAGGAGCTTAACCTCTTGTATAAAAGAGAAGATAAAGAATGGAGTTTTACCTTAACAGGAGAGAGTTTGGGTTTTTCAAACTTGAAAACGCCGGATATTGGTTTTATAGAGTCAAAAAAAGATGTTGATGGTTTCGTTATTGAAAAACTTTATCTTTATAATTCAATTTATTCCTTGATTGATGATTTATATAAAAAATATATATTGTTAAGAATTTCAGAAAATTGGAAAATTATAACTTCTGATATTAAAGCATGGATAAATTCTTAGAGGGAAACATCCCTTATCTTACCTAATAAAAAGTGATTTGTTTTGTAAATTTGTTTGTTTTGCTTGTTAATTTTTTTATTACAATTGTATAGTTTTAAACAATTTCATTACAACTATTTATATTCTTCACTTTATAAAAATAATATTTATTGGCTTTATACAATTTTCTTGTTGTTTATTTATAATTAAACCAATTGTTTATTTAGTTGTTATAGTTATTAACACTCTATATTGTATATATCCTATTTATTAACTATAAAAATAAAGAAGGGTACATTATGAAAATAAAAATTCTAAAAAGGGATATCTCTGATGTTCTTTCAAAACTTCAGACAATTGCAGGAAGAAAAACAAATTTAGCTATTACAACTGCAATATTAATAAAAACAAACAACTCTGGAATTAATATTAGTTCAACTGATTTAGAAACCGGCTACACGGGCTTTTTCCCTGCCGTCATAGAAAGAGAAGGAGCCATAGCAGTAAATGCAAAAAAACTTTTTGAAATAATAAGAGATTTTCCGGGCGAAGAAATATATATTAATGAAATTGAAAATTTCTGGATTGAAATATTAAATAAAAACACAGTTGATTATAAAATGGTGGGCATGAATCCGGAGGATTTTCCAGGCATACCGGATGTGGAAAACATTGAATATTTTAATCTAAAAGCGTCTGTTTTTAAGAATATGATAGAAAAAACAATATTTATTCCGGGTAGTTCTGAAGAAAAAAGAGCACATATAAACGGGATATATTTTGAAAAAGTATTGGAAGAAGGAATAAATAAATTAAGGCTTGTATCAACTGATGGGAGCAGACTTGCAAAAGTTGATTATGAATATGAAAACACCACTGAGCCATCTGCAGAAAAAGGAATAATAATATCTAAAAAAGGGTTGAGTGATTTATATAAATTTCTCGAAACAGATGAACCGATAAACATAGGATATAATAATACTAATTTTGTTTTGAAGAAAGAAAATGAAACAGTAATTATCAGGCTGCTCGAAGGAAATTTTCCTGAATATAAATATATTATAGACAGAAAAGATTCTTTTAGCATAACAATAGAAAGACAAAAACTTTTAATGATGTTAAAAAGAATGTCCATCTTTACATCAGATAATTTTAAAGGGGTTATTTTTAATTTAGAGAAAGAAAAACTTTTGGTATCTTCTACAAATCCTGAACTTGGCGAATCAAAAGAAGAGATGACAATAAATTATGATGCTGATCCGTTGGAAATAGCTTTTAACGTCAGATATTTTATTGAAACATTAAACGTTATAGAAGAAGAAAATGTGAGCATAATGCTTATAAATGAAAAAAGTCCCTGTCTTTTAGAAGGCGAGAAAAACAAAAACTTTTTAAGTGTTATAATGCCGATGAGAATATGAACGAAGAAAATAACAACTATACGTCAGATAGCATAAAAGTATTAGAAGGTCTTGAAGCGGTAAGAAAAAGGCCTTCTATGTATATTGGTAATATTGATTTACAGGGCCTTCATCATCTCGTTTATGAGATTGTTGATAACAGCATAGATGAATCTATGGCCGGTTTCTGTAGTTTTATTAATGTAATAATACATACAGATAACAGTGTCAGTGTTGAGGATGATGGAAGAGGGATTCCTGTTGGCATTCACAAAACTGAAAAGGTACCGGCAGCTGAAGTTGTTATGTTAAAACTGCATGCCGGGGGAAAATTTGATAATGATTCATATAAAGTATCAGGTGGTCTTCATGGTGTAGGCGTTTCTGTTGTAAATGCTCTTTCGGTCAGACTTGATCTTGAAATTTATACAGATGGAAAGATATATAGCCAGGCATTTGAAAAAGGAAAGAAAGTAACAGAGCTTACTATAACAGGAGAAACCCAAAAACGGGGCACAAAAATACATTTTAAACCGGACACGGAAATTTTAACTACAGATAATTTTGAGTTTGAGGTTATATCAAAAAGATTAAGAGAGCTTGCATTCTTAAACAAGAAATTGCGAATAAAAATAGAAGATGAGCGATCTGAAAAAAAAGAAGATTTTTATTATGAAGGGGGAATAACCTCATTTGTTGAATTTATAAATAAACACAATGTTGTATTACATAGCCCAATATATTTTGAGGGAAATAAAAATGATGTAATCGTAGAAGTTTGCATGCAGTATAATGACACCTTTTCTGAAAAATTATTTTCTTTTGCAAATAACATAAACACTATAGAAGGGGGGTTTCATGTTATTGGTTTTAAAACAGCTTTAACAAGAGTTATAAATCAATATGCTTCAAACGGAAACCTTTCAAAAGATCTTAAGGAAAAATTAAGCGGAGAGGATGTAAGGGAAGGGTTGACAGCTGTTATAAGTATCCGGCTGAAAAACCCTCAATTTGAAGGTCAAACAAAAACAAAATTAGGAAACAGCGAAATAAAGGGTTTGGTAGAGTCGCTTGTAAACGAAAAGCTAGCGATGTTTTTTGAAGAAAACCCTGCTATAGCAAAAAAAGTATTATCCAGGGCTATTGATGCGGCAAGAGCAAGATTTGCAGCAAGAAAAGCAAGGGATTTGGTAAGAAGCAAGGGTACGATGTTAGATGCAACTTTGCCCGGTAAACTTGCTGATTGTCAGTCGTCCGAACCGGCAGAAAGGGAAATTTTTCTGGTAGAGGGAGATTCTGCAGGAGGCAGCGCAAAACAAGGCAGAGATAGAAAATTCCAGGCAATTCTCCCGCTTAAGGGGAAAATATTAAATGTAGAAAAAGCACGAATCGATCAGATTTTAAAGAGTGAAGAAATAAAAAATATTATAATAGCTCTTGGAACAGGCGTGGGCGGTGAGGAAAATGTTGTTGAAAATATCAGATATCACAAAATTATAATAATGACGGATGCGGATGTTGACGGGTCCCATATTAGAACGCTCCTTCTCACCCTTTTTTACAGACAACTACCTGAAGTTATTGAAAAAGGGTATTTATACATAGCTCAACCGCCTCTTTTGAAAATAGGAAAAGGAAAAAATGAAAAATATTTCAAAGATGAGCAAGCGCTAAACGATTACACAATAAAATTATTTTGTGAACATAATAAACTCTTAATAGATAATAATGAACAAACCGTTTCCGACCATGGTCTTTATCTTTTTGTGACCAACTTGTCGGAATATTCATCTGTTTTAGAAAGGCTTGAAAGAAACGGGATTAAATCAGATTTTATCGAAATTCTTTTAAAAAACCAGGTGGAAGATAAATCCTTTCTGCTGGATTTTAATAAGATGTCTATTATAAAAGATATTTTAAGAGAGAAAAAATATAAGACTGAAGAAATTATCTGGAATCCCGAAAGAAATATATATGAATTAACCGTGTGGTATCCGGAAGGTCTGGCTGATGAAAAGACATCTGAAGGATTAAAAAAAGATGAAAAAAACAGGATTAAAATAGGTACAGGACTTATTTATTCTGCAGATTATCAAAAATGTGTGAATATAGGCCAGAACATCTTTAAGTATGATAAACCGCCTTTTTGTATAATGGGAAAAGAAATAACAGAATCTTCTGAAAAGGAAACAAAAATTAATAATAAAAGCGAACTCATTAAGACTATACTTGAAGAAGCAAAAAAAGGGCAGGTAATTCAAAGGTATAAAGGTCTTGGAGAAATGAATCCCGATCAGTTATGGGAAACGACAATGAACCCTGAAAAAAGAAGCCTTCTTCAGGTAAAGGTGGGGGATTCTGTTGACTCAAATGAAATATTTACCATTCTTATGGGTGATGATGTCGAGCCGAGAAGAGAATTTATTCAAAACAATGCACTTGATGTAAGAATGCTTGATATATAATGGAAAAATGATGCTAAATGTAGTCTCAATTACGGCAAGAGATATACCGGATGCCTGGTTTCAATGTATTTATAATATTATAGACCACGGTCACAAATACTTAATTGAAAGAGGAAGTTTTCAGGGTCAGGAGAGGCTGGAATTTGATTATATAACGGTCCATATTAAACACCCCGGAGTGCGCCCACTTATACCGGATATACCACATGCCTTAAATATACCCAACCCTGTCGCAGAAGGTTATCTTGAAGAATATCTGCCATATCTTATGACATCTGCAAAATGCGAGAATGAAGATTATACCTACGGTCAATACCTTGAAAGCCAGATAAAAGAAGTTATACGGATGTATAAGGAAGACGGGCACGGAACAAACCAAGCGTATATGACAGTGGGAGATCCTTCAAGCATATATCTTGGTGATCCCCCGTGCTTAAGAGGAATAGATACGAGAATAAGATATGGTAAGCTTCATTTTATAGTCTATTTCAGATCCTGGGATTTATGGAACGGCTTTCCCGCAAATCTCGGTGCCATACAGCTTTTGAAAGAATACATGTCTTTAGAAATAGGTGTACAAGACGGTGAAATAATAGCTGCAAGTAAAGGCCTCCATTTGTACGATTACATATGGGAACTTGCAAAACTTAGAACCTTGAGAAGTGATAGTTGATCTGAGACTATAAGTTAATGTTAACCGACAAGCCCCTGGTATCCTCTGGTGTAAACCAACTTGACCAACTCCTTGGTGGACTTCGGATAGGAGACAATGTGGTTTGGTATGACAACGCAGGAAGCTTAGCCCCCGTATTTTATCTCAATTTCATTAAAGCATCTCAATCAGAAAAAAAATCAATTATTTATATCAATTTTGACCACTCAATTAAAACTCTCATGGAGCGGCTCGGTACTCTTGCTGATTATGACCTGTTAACGATACTTGACTGTTTTACTTTTGGAAAAGGAGATGGAGCTGAGGTTTTTCTTAAATTTTATGAAGAAGATGAATCAAACAGAGCCTGTAAAATTATAACAATTGATGAGCCACGCAATGCAGATCACGTTACCGGGGCTTTTTATGGGCTCCATAAAACAATGAGGGGAGATGTCCGCTTTATTTTTGACAGCCTTACGGGAATGCAGGAACTGTGGGGAGGAGAAGAGCAAATCCAGAAATTTTATTCTCACTCCTGCCCCCGACTTTACGAGTTAAATACTGTGGCATATTGGGTTGTTGAAAAGGAAGCCCATTCCCTTCGCTTAAAAGCCAATATAAACAAAATCGCCCAGGTTGCTATTGATCTTTCATTAAAGCGGGGCAAAACATTTCTTTCAGTTATTAAAGCCGAAAAAAGAAATATTGAAATATTAAATGAACCTTTTTGTTATTGGAATAAAGGTCTTGATATCAACATTGATTTTGAGAAGCGCACTCAGACCCAACTTGATCTTGGAACACGCTTGAAAGAAATTCGTTCAAGAAGAGGATTGTCCCAGACAGAGCTTGCTAAACTTGTTGGTGTAACCTCAAGCACCATATCGCAGATTGAAAGCAACCAGATATATCCGTCTCTTCCGGCGCTTATAAAAATAGCCGAGTCACTTTCTGTTAAGGTAAGCACCTTTTTTGGAGAATTGGATACCACCTCAGAACGAGTGGTTTTTTCATTTTCAAATGCAGCAAACCTTCAGTTTTCAAATTTAACCAAAGGAGTTATTAATGGCAAGGCGCTTATGCCCGTGGAATCCGACTCCAAAGCTAAAGTTTATCTAATAAATGTACCGCCCAAAACAAGCATAGCGTCACATTTTTTCATTTATAAGGGAGAAGAGGTCGGGTATTTATTAACCGGAAGACTTCAATTTAAGCTGAAAAACAAACTCCACACTGCAAAAGAAGGCGATTTGATATATCTAACAACCGAAGTTCCGACACAATGGAAAAATCCCGATACAGAAACAGCCAGGTTGTTATGGATAAATATAAAATAGAAAAAAGGGCGGGGATACTTTGTTGACCGGGTGAACCGTTTTGTTGTATTTGCAGCAGCTTGTGTATAAATTGAAGAAGGACTAATTTCGAAGAAAAGCTTTAATTCTCTTGTCCGGGTATCTTTCGGCGACTATTTACCTTACTTACAAAAAAACACATTCACGACGGGATTATTGCCAAAATAGGCAGCGTCTGAAAATCTGCCGCTTTGTCTTAATGCCGACGACAATTAGGTTATGACATTATGACAACTAATTGCAGCGCACAGGATGGTCCATTCTCAGCTTTTATCGATGAGAAGAGCCATATCTGCAAGGCGATAGAATCAATTCAGACCGGCATTATGGTTATAGATGGGAGTTACCGGGTTTTGGCGGCAAACCGGACGACAAGAGGGTTTTTCAGCTTCTTTAATAGTGAGGACACAGGACAGACATGTTACGGTATTTTGCAACAAACAAGAGAGCCGTGTAGCGATTGCCCCATCACAACTCATCGCAATTTTACTTCTTTCCAAAAAGCGCTAATCATCAAAAAAAGAAATGGAAGTGACAGTTTTTTAAAAGAGCATGTATCTCAGTGGGGTGAGAATTATATCATTACAATGAATAATATAACCCGGGAAATACAGGCGCTTCGGAAAACCGATTTTGCAAGAAAAGAGCTTCAGGCAAAAAATGTGTTGAGTGAACATCATCGCCGGGAGGTTGTAGAAGAAAAAAATTTGTTGAACCGTCTTCTGGATCATTTACCCGATGCATTGGTATTGGTTAATAAAGAGCATAGCATTAATCGGAAAAACAGTGCGGTCGCAAAGAGCTTGCCCGTTGGTGAGGCAGACACTTGTTATGGACTTGTCGGCTTCGAAAAGCCTTGTGCTTTTTGCCCGGCAAAGGATGGTTTTCACAGCGCCCATGGCAAAAAAACGAACCATTTGATTGCGGGAAAATATTTTACCGAGACTATCATAGAGTCCAGGGAAAATGAGGGGGCAGTTCTTATTTTTAGTGATACGACCCGACAGATTCAATTGATAGAAAAAATCAGGGAACAGCAGGAAACCATTGCGCGGAAAAATAATATTCTTTCTAATCTTGTTAGCTTCGGGATGATGACGCAGAAAGAAAGTGATCCGAAAGCGGTAGCCGCCTTTTTTCTTGATATGCTTCTTACCACCTGCAAGGCAGAAGCGACGGCCGTTGTTGTCAACGATATTCGCCCGGGCAGCCTGTGGTTTTCATCCCAACTGGGATTTTCCGATGATCAGATGATGCGTTTGATACGAGCGAGTCTTTCCGAACGCAACGAAAAATTTGACATAAAGTCGATTCTGCCAGAGCATGGTTTTAATGAGGAAATTCATCAGATTCATATTTTGGGCGGTGACGGGCGTCGGGTGGCGGCCGTTTTTCTTGCTGCCAAGACGGATAAGGATAATCAGGAACTGTTATCGCTGTTTTGTGAACCGCTGGGCGCTTATATCCATAACCGCATTCTGATGCGGCGCCTGGAAGTGCGGGCGAATACGGATACATTGACGGGTCTGTATAATAGGAGATATCTGGATACCATTCTGGCGGGAGAAAAAAAGAAGTATGAACAATTTGATATTCCATATGCCGTTGTGGTGGCAGATATAAATCAGCTGAAGCAGGTCAATGATCTATACGGCCATGAGGCTGGCGATACTCTGATTATCACGGTCGCAAGCCTCCTCGACTCTGCCACGCGCGAGACGGATTGCGTCGCCAGAACAGGCGGGGATGAATTTGTCATACTACTTTCCAATACAACGGAATATGGCGCTCAGCAGATGATATCGCGTTTAATAACGAGAGTTTTTGCCGATATCTTTATTGAAGTCGGCAAAGGGGAGAAGTTCCCGGTGACCGTCAGTTTCGGGGCGGCCGGACTCGATACGACGGGCCATGAAGAGTTGATACAGGAAGCAGATCGACGAATGTACGAAGCAAAGGAGTCTTACTATCAAACAAATCAGCGGTACTGATAATTGTTTCTGGTGTAAAAAAAATAGATAGTAAAGTAATGCAGATCGGCGGGAGGCAAGAATGAACGATGCTGGGAAAGATATAAATAAGAATTTGGAATTATTGGTTAATGCTACTGAATCAATATTGCGCGGGGATTTTGACCTGCGAGAGGATAAAATCGACGCGGAAGGAGTGCTTTCCGTGTTGGCTCAGAAGATAAATGCTCTGGTAGTCAATATGAAAAATGTTGAATCGCCATTGACCAGTGCCGGCGAGCAAGCTCCGAGCGCAGTAAGAAATGCCAAGAACGTGATTGAGTTGATGGCGCACGCCACCAGCCAGGTGCTTGATAGTTCGGATCGGCTGGCTTCCGAAGTCGATGCCCTTGCAAGCTCTGCTTCCTATATATCGGATGAAACCGGCGAATTTAAGAACAGGCTAACCAATTTGAAATCGAATCTTTTTGATATTATCGCATCTCAATCTTATCAAGATGTTGCCAGACAAAAGATGGAAAGATTGATCAACGATCTCGGCCAGATTAGGGACTGGCTCATAGAAGTGCTCGTCATTTTGAACATTCGTAAAAATATGTCGCCGGAAAACTTAGAGCAAAAGGCAAAGTTGTTGCGAGGGGTCAGTGGAGCCGAAACCCCCGATGAGATGAAGCAGGATCTGGTGGATGAACTGCTGTCGGAGTTCGGGTTTTGATATGTCTTCAAATATTTACCAGTCCATTCTTTTTCTTATTCACTATTTCAAGGTTTTGTATAAAGGGTGAATAGCTTGCTTTTTGTTCAACGTCCAAGCTGGTGCAACAAACTCGTCTGGATGAATGAGGATATATAAAACGGATCTTCCCCCATTAAAGAAACGAACTATGGCATATAACGATTTATATTTATTATCGTTTTCTCTCTGATGTTAGCATTTTCTTAGTGTACA
>Ga0180732_1000943_pt1 | contig 20279 bp, 32 predicted proteins | sample KR11_01MetaG_FD_148674 | JGI IMG/M metagenome (GOLD analysis project Ga0180732, IMG submission 148674) | Groundwater microbial communities from the Olkiluoto Island deep subsurface site, Finland - KR11_0.1 MetaG | ecosystem: Environmental > Aquatic > Deep subsurface > Groundwater | place... | reverse complement strand
CCAAAATACCAATATTTAAAAATTACTTGAAAACCACATTAAAAGAAAATCTGAAAGAATCTGAAGACGATTTAGATACTAGACTGATGTTATTAGAAGAATATATGAATAATATAATATCTAATTTTAATTCATATGATAACATTTGGTCAGAGCTAATAATGTACTGTAAAACAAAACAATCATGCAATATTTGTATGGAAATATCGGATATATTTTCTTCTATGAAAAAATATACCGAAAAAGAAATGTTAAAATTAAAAGAAAAAAAAGAAAATATCACAGATAGTATAATACTAATAAACTTGATGTTATTAAGAACACATCTTTTTCTGTTATGTATTAATAATAATGTAGAGTATTTAGATATTTTAGAAAATATAATTTTTTATGAGAAATACGAAAACTTGGGATTCACATGTTAACATGTGTAACGCCAGATACTAATATATTAATTTCTTTACAAACTCCAAAAAGTACCCATTATAAAAACGCACAAAATTTTACATATGATATGAAAGACAAATGTCTATATTCTGCATATAATGTAAAAGTTGAATTTATTCATATAATTTCTAAATGTATAAAAGAAGCCTTTTCTATTTTAATAGTATCAATGAGCGAAGCAAATAATGCTGGATTATTTCACGACCCAATTAATTTTAATAAAGAATTTGATAGATTAATGTGTGAAAAAGTAGAAAATATAACAAAAAATGATACAAGGGAAATAACAAGAACATTTTTATATAAGATATTAGCTGGTATAAATATATTCAAAATAAAAAAATCAAATCCACTAATTATTCAAAACCTTCGTAGAGAATTTGAAAAACAACCTGATATACAATTTAATATTATACTTAAATTATTTAAAAATGTAGAACATTGCCGAATCATGAAGACCGAAGGAAAAAAATATGATTTTAATTATACGAGAACCATTTTAAATTGGTATCATAGGAAAAATCGCTTTTTCTTTAAAAACGGTAAGTTTGAACAAGGTGATGCTTTGATATCCGCAGAACTATTAACTAGTATAACCTCTCATAATAAACCAAATATCTTTATTACGTTTGATCGTGATTTTTATGATGATCTATCTAAAATTTTCAGAAAAGAAAGTTTAGTTAGCTTAGTTAAACATATGAAACTATAGTAGAAATAATTATATATCTATTATTCTAAATTCCTAATAAAGAGCAACATATTCTCCACCACCATTTCACTACCTTCATGGGTAAGTGTCCTTTATTCTAATTTAAATTATTAAATATTATATGAATAAAATAGATAATCAGAGTATAAATGAATTAGATAGGTTAATCAAATAAGTCTTTTAACATCCTTTCTAACAGCTTCAATAAACTTAACATCAAGATTATCTACAAGTATTTTCGATTCTTCAACAAATTTAATAGTATTTTTAATCATATCATCTAGACTAATTATAACACTTGTTTCAACATCATATTGAAGATTTTCTCTCCTATCTCTAACATCTTTTAACACGCTTAATAGTTTCTGTTCTATTTTTACTTTTTCAAGTTCTTTAACAATATTAGTTAAACCCTTATACTGATCTAGGAATTTCTTATCAATCTTCCCGGTCTTAATAAAATATTTTTCAATTACTGCAACTGTACATGTATGATCTTTGCTTTTTAATCCAATTCTAGTTAAAATAGATAAACATGCTTGATACATAGAATAATAAGCAGATATTACGGTCCAGTCAGAATATTTACCAACTTTCAAATAATTCATAACTTCTATATTTTTTAATGCTTTTTTGTAATGCATTTCACTTAATTTAGAACTTTGAGTTGTTATTATAATTCCACCGCCGTCTTTACCTTTTTCTAAACAGTTTTTTATTGTTTTTTCTCTAACCATTTTAATACCTCTCTCATATAAAATTCCGTTCCAAATAAAATAACATGATTGTTATATATTTCATATACTAATGTTTGCTTTTTATACATTCCTTCCCCAAAGTCAGTAGTAGTTAGAATAAAAGGTGATATTTTTTTACTATGACTTTCACTTATTCCTTTACACACGCTTCTTAGAGTATGATCCCATTTTTCATATTCAACTTTTGTTCCAACTCGTACAATAAATAAGACATCTATATCACTACTCTCTGTCTCTGTTTTTTTAGCAAATGAACCAAATATTATGATACTAACTATAACATCGTTGAGCATAAATTGGAATTCACTTAAAATTTTGTCTGAAATAAGTTTTAATATTGGGTTTGATAAGAGTTTTTCTTTTTTCTGACTTTCTATCAACTCTCCAAGCTTTTCAACAGATGAATTGCTATAATTTAAATTATATATCCCGGTTTTGCCCCGTACTAGTTTGTTTAATATTTTTTCATTAGTCATATTTTCTAAAACTTTGAATGCCGAAATATATGGCATTTTACTTAGTTTTGATATCTCAACTGAAGTAAACTCTTTTTCGGGGGTTTTGAAAAGAATACTCAATGTTTTTAATTTATTTTCTGAAAGCATATAATCATCTATATTTTTATATAGATATCTATATTTATAGATATATAAGGTTGTTGGTAGATTTAATTATTATTTAAAATTTCATAGGTAATCCAGATTCTTCACTGTGCGCTATTAACACAGATAAGATTTTAAAAGTTGAGATGGTTTAAAATTTAAATTTAATTGGTTGTTTTCTTATAATATTTCCAAACATATCAGTTTTTGGCTTTCTACTTGTTTTCTTTTTAGGTTTTTTCTTAGTTGTCTTTTTTACTTTCTTTTTAGTTGTTGTTTTAACTCTTATGGTTCTTACTTCAGTTCCACCCCATGCTGTCTTAACTTTCTTTCTGACTTTTTTATCTTTCTGGTGTATCTTATCATGACAGTTAGAACATACTAGAATCATATTTACTATTTTATTATCGCTTCGGTTATGGTTTACATGATGTAAAACAGGCCTTACACCCATTATTTTAAAAGATTTTTTACACTTCTTACATTTACCCTTTTGAAATTCTAGTAAGTGTCTTCTATCTGAAGCTCTTACCGGTTTTCTTTTAATTGTTTTCTTACTACTAAACGGTTCGCTTAACATCGGGTTTCTTACCATAATAATAATTGAACAAAAGGATATAAAAACCTAACACAGAGATAGTTAGAATTTTAACTGCACGTAGATAGGATTATTAAGGTTGAGAGATAGAACTATCTATCGTCAAATCTTCCTCGAGCTTTTCTTGTTATCGTTCTTCTCCCGAACATATCGGTATCTACATCTTCATCTTTTCTTATTTTTCTATGAACTCCTATAACTGATTTCGCCATTTTATTCATCTCCTAATTTTCACCTAATCCACGATTTCTAACCCTAGCAGTTATAATTCTATCATCTATTATAAACGGCTTGGCAAACATCTTTATTGGTCCGTCTTCTGGATCAGTTTCGTCGTCCTCATCTATCAATAAGGTTAGCATTAAGCTTACTTTTTGATCTAATTCTATTAGTTTAGCTTCTAGTTTTTTAGTCATTTTAGAACACCCCAATTGATTTGGGTGGTTTAGTTTTAAAGCCATTTGGGTAGTTGGATGTATATGATTGGAAGAGTATGATAAATCTTCCTTATAGACCATAGATTCACTAACAATTTATTATAGAAAATAAACATATATTTATGAGTTTAATTGAAGATGTTTTTTCATATATAAAACTTTGTATACTAATACCACTTTTAATAATGATTGGAATGATATTTGGTACAGATTTATCTTGGCTTACTATATTTATCACTGGACCAGCAATAGGGATATTTTTATTTATAATTGGTATTTTAGAATCTAATTGGTAATCCAGAATTCTTTAACCGCGTGATTTTAATCTATATCTCTTTCCAATTTCTTTATCTTATTATTAATTTCTGATAATTTCTGTCGATCTACTTTGATACCTTCTGATATCAGGTCTTTTAGGTTTTCTTTTTGTTTTTCTAATTTTTTTATCTCTTTTTTAATTCCACGTCTAGACTCAATTCCCTTTTTATTTTCGTCCATATACTCCTTAATAAATTTCTTGAGTTCATTTTTATCTTTTATTTCAAAGATATTTGGATTGCCGGCCTTTTTATTCCATACAACAAAATCAGATATGAACACCCCTCTTTTAAAATTAATACTCATGTAAGTTCTACCTAACATTTCTGAAATTTCTTCTACCATTTTACTAGTATCTAATAATAATGTGTATTCGTCAGCTGTCCATCCGGAAGAGAATAGTTTATCACCCAGTCTATCGGTTCTTGTGTCAATAATTTGTTCTGTCTCTACAACCGAATAAACTGTTTTTAGAAATTCAATGAATTTTTCTATTTGTTTTTCATTCATTTTTATAGGTCTGTCAAAGTCGATATGTCCAAAGTCGCCTAATAATAGCATCATTTGTGTTTCGCCTCCATACATTCTTTAATCGTGTTTATACCTATTGGCATTTTTTTACCGTTCTTTTTAGCCCATGCTATTATTTCTGTTGTTTTTGCTCCTCTTGTTAGATCTATACTTGCTTTGCTTCTCTTGAGCTTATTTGCTATTTCTTCATTACTTAGATCAGAAAATAGTAAAACTATGTCTTTTGGTGTCCATTTTTTACTTGTTGTCTCCCCCTTCTCTCCAGTATATCTTGGCGGTTCGTCTACTTCCCTCCTTTTTATACCGGGAAAGTTTTGTTCCATGTATTTTATTATCTTTTTCGTTTGTTCTTCAGAAGCCCATGGAGGTATCTTGAAATCAACATATCTATCATGACGAATTGTTATTATCATTTTATTCACACCACTTATGTTTCATCATATTTATTCTTTTTATTCTTGTTTTGCAACATTTATCTGAACAGAAAATTTTACTACTGCGCGATTTTCTTGCAAATGGTTTTTTACAAACTATACACGAATATACTCTATTTTCCGTTCTTTTTGCAGTTGATTTACCACCTTTCTTTGAATAACTATTTTCTAGTTTTTGACATTTTTTTGAGCAATATTTCTTTGTTTTAGTGTTCGCCACAAATTCTTTATTACATCTAATACATTTCTTTGTATTTTGATTTGGTTCTAACAGTTTGCTGAATAGTTTATATTTTCTCATTTGATCACATATTATTAATCATTTAATTTATTATCATATTTTTTCATTATTACACACCTATTTGTTTTAGTTCCTTTATTTTTAGCATTTTTACTGAAAGCTTTGGATATTTTAGGTGCGGATATGTGATTTATTAATATTTTTTCTACTTCAAATCCCGTTTCACTTGCTAATTCAATAATCAATTCTTCCAAGTTCACTCTTTTTCCATTATTTCCGACATCTCCAACTTCTATTATGCAGTATTTTTTAGATTTCAAAACTCTGTGCATTTCATTCATGCTACTTTTGATGAATTTTTTATAGTCTTCCATATTGTTCGTTTGTATTAGAGTTTTTCTCAGATTTTCTTTTTCATAACCAAGAAACCAAAACCTTAACCAATTATCATCAATATAATTAATAGCCGCAAGAAATGGAGGAGACGTAATGATCATATCGATAGAATTATTTTTCAGCGGTAATTTATTAGAATTTGCTATTTTAACATAAGATTCTTTTTGTTCAATAATACTATCTCTTAGAACTGTTTTAGCCTTTTTAAGAATCCTTGGGACGACGTCTCTAAATTCTGGTTTTGAATGATGTCGTTCACTCATTTTTCGAATAGCCTTTGCACTAGGACTTATTACATTAAAGGTAAAGACAGAAAAAAATGATGGTGAGTGACCATGTAATCTACAAAGAATAATGGCTTTAATGAATGTGTCTGTCCTATTGTTACCTAATTGTTTTTTAAGGTTCATTATCTGCGAATATGTTTTATGGTGATAAATATACTTAAATTCATCATATCCATTAAGTATTTCTTTAGAAAAATCAATTTCATATAGCCTCTTTTCAATTTCTTCGTATGTTATGTTTTTTAATTTTGCTTTTGCTATTTGAATGGCCAATGGTGAGATATCGAAACCTATGCCTATTCTTCCACTGATATTTGCTTCAAGAATAGTAGTACCTCTCCCAGCAAATGGGTCTAACACCTTATTTCCTCTTGTTGAATAATTTTTTATAAAAAATTCAGGTATTTGTGGTGCAAAGCTTGCTTGATAAGGAGTAATATGGTGTAAACTGTGTTTCTGTCTCTGTTTTTGTATCCAGAAAACTCCCTCTTCTACTTTTATAGTTTTACCAGCTATGTTTTTTTCATAGCCTTTAGACAATTCTTTTGTTACTGTTTTTTGCATAATCACACCTACTACTTACATATTTTGAAAGGATTTTTAGTTTTTAATAATTTTTCCATTTTATCTCTTTTAGTTTTTCTACCAAAATGAAATATTTTATGACAGTTTGGGCATACTATTATTATATTATCAGCAGTATCCGATCCACCTTCACTTAATGGTTGGACATGATGAGATTCTATATACGGTTTATTATCGTCTCTCTTAATGTTTTTATGGCATATAATACATTTATATTCAAAGTACTCTTTTAGAAATTCGACAAGTTGTATATCTCTTTTAAATACACCAGTTACCGTATCTTTTTTTTCGATACCAATTACATTACTTTCACTTTTTTTTATAATTGTATCATAGAGACTTTGTTTTGGCGGTTCTTTTTCAATAACAAAACCTTTTATAATATTAATCAGATTTTGTATTTTATTGACTGCTTCAGAATGACTTATATCACTATCTTTTTTCAATTTTAATACCATATGTCCAATAAATAAATGAGATAATAAGTTGAATTTAAATTCATTATCTATTTCACTGTAATCATAGTACTGTTTAATATTACCAAAACTAAGTCCTACAAAAGCCGAAAAGCATTTTTCAATATCATTTAAGTTCTCAAGTAATGTCTGGATATTTTCCTCAGAATGTTCACGATGCAAAATCTTTTCCAGATTTATTATTACTGAATCGTCTATGTCTTCCCCACAAATATCTACGTTTACTTTATTATTATAGAATTGTTCTAACACTTCATTCATTTCAACCACCTATCAAAATTGCTCATGTAAATGCCAACTAAAGTTATTTTGTTTACATCAAATTCTAATATTTTATTAATGTGCATAATAGATTTTTCTATAAGCGGATTAAAAATATTAAGATTTTGATTTATTTTATTATGAATCTGATTATCGCTACTTTTATTAGTTTCAGAAAATACATTATAATTATTTATTAATTCTATGTCTTTCTTATTTGGAAATCTAATACCAATTGATCTTTTTTTCTTTTCATTTTCTACTGAAAATACCATGTCAACAAATGGACTACCCTCTCGTGATATGTCACCACTTACAATTATCCCATCATATTTACATAAATCATTTATCATTTCTATTACTAACCAGTGTTCAGATGTTAAAAATTCTATTGCGTTGTTTTTCATAGCAACATTTTTAAACGGTGTACCGGTAATAGTTTTTGAAGACGTAATTCCACCAAAACCACTAGGAATATTTATTTCAAAAATATTATCTCCCACAGATTTAATATGTGCTCCTTCCTTTTTATTTATTGATTGTATTATAAATCTTAAAATTTGACTCTCGTCTATTCTGTTAATTTCTTGCTTCATCAATTCGGTTTTATCCCTATTTGCTCTTTCAAATATCGCAAGTTCTTCAAATTTATTTTTAGCAATACTCGCCTTTTTAATTTTATCTTCTAATGTTATTTCGAATAACTTAACATCAACTTCTGTTAATTCCTCTTGTTTCATTAGTAGTTTAATTATATTACCATCCGTACTTCCTATAATTGCATCCATTGGACCAATTAAATCCTCAAAATCACTTATTCTACTAGATAATACATCTAGAATTCTTTGTTCGATAGTATCAAAGGTAGAAAGATTATTAACAATTACAGTTTTTGTTTGCCCTATTCTATCTATTCTACCTATTCGCTGTTCTAGTTTGACTGGGTTCCATGGCATATCATAATTTATCATAACATGGCAAAATTGAAAATTTCTACCTTCACCACCAGATTCTGTCGAAATTAAAATCTGGTGATATTTTTTGAATTTTTCAATTTGTTCATTTTTTTCATCTGGTCCAAGCTTACCATTGAAAATAGCCGTTTTAAAGTGTTCGGATAGAATCTCTTCTATATATTTTTGAGTTTCTAGAAATCTTGTAAATATAATAATCTTTTCTTTCGGATTATTAACCAATATATTTGATATCATATTTATCAACATTTCTAATTTCGAATCTTTTTTTATATTTTTTATTTTTGATATAAAATTTGTCAGTGTATTTATTTCTTCTTCAAGAGACTCCCCAGAATAAAAACTTTCAACTGCGTTTTCTTCATTTTCTTCAGTATCTTCCATACTATTATTTATAACCATCATATCATTTTTTTCTTTTAAATTAACAACTCGCGTTTCCATGGTTTTAAGTAATGCTTTCGGGCTAGATGTCAAGAGCTGTTGGAATATAACCATAACAAACCCATTTCCTCTTTTGCCGACCTTTATATATTTATTATATTGGTTCTTAGTGTATGAAGAAATTTCTTTGTAAATATTTAATTCTTCATTTGTATATTTTATTTTAACAGTATTTACTTCTCTTGGCGGGGAATTGGCAAATTCTATTCTTCTTTTGTGTCTAATAACATATTTTTTTATTATGTTACTTTGTTCTAAAATATTAATTAAATTCGCATCTTTTGGTTCAATCTTTTCTTTAAACATGCTCGGGTAATTTGTATATAACCTATTAATTAATAATTTTGATTCATATCTATAATCTTTCCCCCTTGATAGATTACGTATTGCTTCATTAATGGAAGGTAAGTATATTTCACGATATGATTTAAAATGATCATAATTATCGAACATGTCTTTATTTATTAGTTCAAGTAAGGAATAAAATTCAAAGTCATTTAATTGGAAAGGTGTAGCAGTTAAAAATAATGCAGATTCAGTCTTACTTTTTAAACATTCTGCTAGTTCATATTTTTTTGTTTTTCTATTGTTTCCATCTTTAGAAAAATGCCTTCTTATATGATGCGCTTCGTCAAAAATTAAAAGGCCCCAATCGACATCAGATATATCTTCCTTATTATTTTTAGCATAGTCTGCAGAAATAATATATCCTCCATAAATTTCATTTTGAAGAATATCTTTTATATTTGATCTCGTAATAATTTCGCACTGTATATCGAATTTATTAGACATTTCTTCATGCCATTGTGATACAAGATTAGCAGGAGGTATTATCAAAAAACTATTTATTTTTTTTCTTTTTAACATTTCTTTAATAATCATTCCAGCTTCAATTGTTTTTCCAAGTCCAACTTCATCCGCTAGTATTAAATTTGGTTTATCTTCACTAATTGCCTTGATTACAGTTTCAATTTGATGTGGGTATATATCTATTTTAGAGTGCCATGGAGACGTAATTGAATTTTCTCCAATCTGGTTAAGAGCGGTTGCTCTTAACCATAGTGAGAATTCATCAGGCTGAAGACTTATTGGTTTCATATTTTCAATTTTCATTGTTTAGCCCCATCAAGCACATTGTATATTTTTCTAATGAAGTGTTCGTCTTCTAATTCAGAAGTTTCCATGTCTTTGAAAATTTTGTGTTTTTTAAGGTTTTGAACCATTTCGTATGTTGTAATAATTTTGGTTAGGACGTCAGTGGTTCTATCTGTTCCCGTTGCCGTTCTAAGTTTATTTATTTGAGTTATCGGCAATCTTATAGATATTGGCATGGTCTCATTTTCAGGTTTTGATGTTTTTGACATTTCACTCAAAGTATCTGATAGTTGCAGAGTAGTTTTTTCTCCTGCCAATTCCATAATTTTTTTATTAATTTCTATAGCACCCATATTTTTCGAATCGTCTCTTTGGCTTTTTGCAAATTTTATTATTTCTTTTACTATTGCTGTATTAAACTTAGCCTTATTATTTGGTGGTCTATCTTCTGCCAGTGAATGATCCCAAACATCCATTGTTCCTATATATGTCTTAATACCATTTCTAATAATTCCTGGTGCTTTTTTAAATTCTTGTAATTTTTCTTCTTTTGACAGTCTTCTTCTGTCAGCTCCTTTTCCATATAATTTTTCAATTTTTTTGTCTGTTGAAAACGTACTCCATTTTTTAGAATATGGTAATATTTCTGCTGAACTTGTACCTTTTACATAGCGTACTAATGTGCCACCATATTCAGATACCCAACCTGGTACATAAGCAGCAAGTTCAGATCTCGTATTAAAACCATGTTTAAGAGGTGCTTGCCATGGTATATTTTCAGGTTGACCATTGAAAAAAATATGTGCCTGGAGTCTCATACCGTGTGGATGGTTCATAGGAATTACCGAATTAGCTCTTGTACCAAAACCTACAGTTTCGTCTCTGATTTTTGATGCAAACATTCTCCCATTACCATACAAATACACACCGTATTCAGATTTGTTTTGTTCAGCTAATATACCGATTATCATTCTTACATTAACCCCATCTATTTCGCCAAAAATATGTTCGGTGGGTTCAAAGCCTGGTATAAATGCAAAATTTTCTTCTATGTATTCTTTTGAGATATATGATATCGGTATAACCGGTGTTCCGTTGATATCTATTTTGATTTTATGACCGTGTTCTGCATCCTCTATTATTCTTGTTCCATATGTTTCAGCGATATGTTTTAATACATTAGAAATTTTTGGAGGTGTTTTTTTAAGTCGAGGTGATAATTCTCTTATTTCAATTGTAGTAGAATTTTCAGGTATTTTTGTTTTAATTTCAATGGTAACGGGTATGTCCCAGCTAGGTATGTCTAACCAATTTTTCGGTATAGCTACTTTTTTGGTACAATTACCAATTCTAGTGTATATTCTGATATCTTTTCCAATAGAAAACATTGCTATTTTAGCACCTTCCCCCCACGTACCTATTGAATATGGGTCCTGATGCAGTGCTTGTCCCATTTTAACTAGTGGTTCTAGTCTGTCGTTTGGAATACCCATATTCCAAGAAATCTCTACCATATCTTTTTTAATATTAGTTTTAAAAACCAAATCTTTTAAATGATGTGTTTCGGACCAATGATCTATGGCATTGTCAATGATTTCACACATTGCCTCTTCAAAATGTGCGGTATTTGCTTTATTTGATATTATTTTTTTAGATGGTGCTGCATCAAGGTATTCTATTATATTTTCATTTTCTTCCATATTCATTTTTTTCTCCTCCTTTTTTATTGTTTACAAACACATATGTTTTTTTGTTTTCTGCTGTTTACAAACATGTTTTATTTAATAAACATTATGTTTACAAGTATATAAAGACCACAGTTTTCCAATAATTATACTACATGTTAGTGATTATTAGGAAAAATATTAAGAAACAATTGATTCTGGTAACCCAAGTATTTTAAGTGGTAATTTTTCAAAAAAATAATGACAATCAACTGACTTTATATAATTTAAAACATCCTTATAACGAATTTTCTTAAACCAATCATTTAAAATATAGACATATTCGATTTTAATTCCACTCCCTTGAAATAATTTTTTATATTGTTTTAATTTAAAATCACATGTTTGTAATTTTTCATCTGTGGAACCTTCAACATTCTGAAACTTCATTTCAATAATAAATAAAGTTTTATTTGTAAAAACAAAAATAGAATCATCTGGTAAAAGACGTCTTGATATTCGCTCTTCCCACTTTATATTTAATTTGCATAAAAATTTTTCATATAATTCATATTTACTATACATATTAGCTACAATATTTCCCTTGTACAGAAGTGTATCATCCTTAATTTGATAATTTTTAATTTTGTTGAAAGCAGTTCTGATATCAGTTTTTTTTTCAAAGGTGAGCCCTGTTACAGTTTTAGCTCCACCTATTCCACCTTTGATCATAATTTCTATTAACTTTAATACCTTAAAACCTTAACGGCAGACCAGACTATTTAACTCGGAGCACGATTTTGTTATACTAACAGAATTATTAAGGCTGAGAAGTTATTAATTCTTTTTTTCTTTTGAATAAAGGCTTTTCAATGCCTTTCCGTGGTTAATAATAATATTTCTTTCGATTTTGTAAAATTCGATTAAGGGGTTGATATTATCTTTATTTTTTTCTTTTATCATTCATATCCCTCCAACGATACATTATCTATCATACTACTTATTTCTGTAATTACTCTGCTATTTTCTAATTCGGTTTTTTTATCATATATTTTCGAAAATTCAATAATTTTCTCTTTACAGTTTTCTCCCTCATACTTGTAAATACAGGCGAAATGTTTTATCATATCAACCGCAGATCTTGTTGTAAACCCGCATCGTTTGCATATTATCTCATGAGAGCAAGAATCAAAGAAAAAGAGTTCTTTCATTTTCCCACCTTAACTGGAATATTCAGCTTAATATCTGTTTTAATCATTTCAAGCTCAGTTTTCATAACTGCTTTTACTGCTGGATTTTCTATATTAAGAATATACAATTGACCATTTCCAAGTTTCCTAGACTGTTTTATTATACCTATTTTTAAAAAATATTCTGTTATTTTATTTGCTGTTATTCTGTTAACTTCAGCATTTCTAGATACTTCAGTTGTTGTGAAGTCATATCTTGGATTATCTAAAAAGAAATCAAATATTTTTGTATGATTACCTTTGAATATTATACTAAATGCACTTGTCATTTATATCACAATTGTTCTTTATTTCATACCTTTATAAATATTACAAATTGATTGTATACTTTCTATATAGTTATCCTACCAAGCAAATGGGTAAAGAAAATTATTGTGAGTGCATTTATAAACAAAGTTTATGGTTATAAGTAAACAGGCACTTGATTTGCTCTATAAATTATATCGTAAAAAATGCTTTAAAAAAGGTCATATATCTGTTACAAACCTTCTCAAATCTTACAGAAACAATGACATGTTGTTATATAAAAGAGCTTTGAATGAATTAAAGCAATTGAGATTAATAAGAATGTTTCCTCATGGTAGTGAACTTCATGTTCAGATGAATACTGATTGCACCAAAGAAATACTTCAAATTATTGAAGATGAATTTAATTTAAGTGAAAAATTATTGTAAAGCGAAGAAATTATAGATTGTAAACAGTTCCTTGTTTAACCATTTTAACTTTCATACTTAAATGTCTAAACTTTCCAGGAAGTTCTGTATGAATAGGAAATAAACTTTTAGGTTTAATCGTCTCAATCATATCAAATATAGCAGGACCACTTGCGTGTCCAGAAGAGTGTATTTTGTGTTCTGGATACATTTTAAAAAGTTTAAGCCAGTTATCAATACGTTCCTGATCAAGTTCCATTGATTCATTAAATGGTTCACAAATACTTCGAATATGAACAGCGTTTTTAGGTTTAATATCTAACAAGTTATTCAACTGAAAATAATTCATAAACATAACATACTTATCTTGATTTTTAGCAATCTCCTCAGCAGTAATCACGTTTTTACAACCAAGATAGCTTTTCTCCCAAGTACTATAATCTTGCTGAACTTGTTCATTAGTAAATCCTTCTCTACCAACTAGACCCCAACTTTTCTTCGGATAAAATATCATTATATTCTTATCATCAGAAGTCGGAAGACCATTAGCTCCATACTTACTTAATAGATCTAACATGATAGCTTGTCTAACTTCAATAATTAACTTACGATTATTTTCAACAGCAGTATTATAAAATGTAAGTAGTCTTTCAGAATCTCTTATAGGAAAATTAGCAATAACTAAACCTTTCTTGTCCTTAATTACTTTACCACTTTCAGTTTGTACATACTCTTCTGTTCTAGCTTCTTTTTGAGTTATTCTTGTACCTTCAGTTATCATAAACTCTGGTTCAAAATTAGCAGCGGCGTCTACAAAATCATGACTCCATTGACTATGTCGACCATGGAATCTTAAATCACCAGTATAAACAAGATTACCTTTACTAGTGTTAATAACAAAAGCAGTAGCTCCAGGTAAAGAATGATCTACTCGATAAGCAGTAACTTCTAAACTACCAACTTTAAATGGTTTACCAAATTCAAAAACTCTAATCTCCCTTTTCTCAGTTCCATCTCTAGACGTTCTACGTCTAACTCCTTCTTTAGTCTTAAGAGGAATCATTTCAAAACTAGGTTTAACTTCTGAAAACTCAGAAAAGCCACCAGCACCAGTCTCGGTAAACATATCCATTATAGCTTTGGTCTCTGGACTAACATAGATAGGAATGTCTTTACGTAGAAAATGAATATAACCAACGTGATCCATATGAGCATGAGTTATTAGAACACCATCAATTCCATTCTCAACTTGATCATCAATTCCCATGTGTTTACAATAGTCTCTTCTATAAATTCCTTTAACATTTGGTAGAAGTCCTAAACTCATTAAATCTGATATACAAGATGATTTTCTAGGCGGCATATATTCTGTAAAGTATTTAGAATGTTCATTAAAATTCATTCCAAAGTCCAAAAACAGTTTAGTACCCTTGTCTTCAAGAAGTATCTTATTACCACCAATCTCTTTAACTCCGCCGTAGAACGTAAGACTTACCATACATACTATTAGAAACTGCAATTATTTAAGGATTTTACTAAGCCTCTTCTTATCAGTCAAATCAGTTCTATAAAACGCAGCCCAAATCGCTACATTCACAACGACTAATACCAGTCCAGTTGGAAGTAAACCAACTAGGGCCATATTAACAAAGTCATTACCGATTTGAACTTGAATAAGTGGTGCAATCAAACCACAACCAGCAGTGTTCATGAAAGCAATTGTAGGAAGGAAATAAGTCCAACGATTTCGTTTGACTTTTAAAAATAGTAATAATATAAATAAATCAACTATGTATGGAGCAATAAATACGAAAAACATTGATAGATTAGATGCACCATTAAACACGCAGTTGACAGCTGGATTCAGTTCAAGAAATCCAAAACTTGCATCTCCACCAACTAATTCACAGGCTATGTAGTGAGCTGGTTCATGAACAAATACAATATAAAGAATGACAGTTATAATTAAAACCAATGTAAGTTTAATTCGTTTGTCCATACTCTAAATTATATATAATAGATTAAAAAGACTTCAGTGTTTCTCAAGTTCAGATATCCTTTTTTCAATATATGTCAATCCTTTCTTTATTTCAGAATATTTCCAAGAATCAACAAGTATCCATGATGTAAAACTTAATGTTAAAATAAACAAAACAGCAGTCATTGGATCAGGTATTACTCTTACTGTGTAAGAACTTACAAGTGCAAGAATAGCAAAATAAGAAGCAAAGACTATTGATCTCCAGTTTAGTAGATTACTGTATTTTAAATCTAGTTGATTCTTTTCTAATTCAATATTCATTTAAATCACCTATTTTCTACTAAGATGAACAGATGTAATAATAAGACCAAGACCAATCCAAAATGTAGGACTAAAAAGATTAGTTTGCATAGTTGGTAAACTTATAGTAACAAGCATCAGGCCAACTAAACCAAGAGCAACTTCAAAGATATTCTCTGCCATAAATATAATACATTAGTACGTCTTATAAGTTTTACTTACCCGTTTTGGAAATATATTTCTATGAATACTTTACTTCACCATAGAATGTAAGTGAAACCATAGGAGAATATGGTTTTAGTATTTATTTAAGACTTACTCTTTTGATGGGTAAAGACGGTATTTAGTAAAACTTCAATTGTTTAAAATATGGAGTATTTTGAAAAACCAGATGTAAAAGATATTGAAGAGATAAAGAAAAAGATTTTAAAATCGAAAATTGAGTTTATTGATCATGCTGAAAAAACACAGTGGAAAGTTGGAAGACCAGAAAGATTTGACGCAGAGAATTATTTAAAAAATAGACTAAACACTCTATATAGAGCTACAGAAGAAAACCAAAACAGAATTAAACTATGTTTTTACAGAAGCAGAAAATATGATCTTATAATAATAGCAGAATTAAAAGATAAAGTATTAAAGGTTATAACATACTATAATTATATGAAGAAAAAGAGGTTGATATAATGACAGATTTTAATTTCAGATATGATAAAGAATATGATATATTGTACATACTAAAGAAAGGCGAAATAGTAAAACATAGCATAGATTGGGAATGTTCTTTTATAGTTGATTTTAATAGTAAAGATAAAGTAGTTGGAATGGAGATATTAGATGTCTCTAAAAATATTTTTGGATTAAATAAGAAAATAATAATGAACTTAGAGAACTGTGATATAAAAACACAACAAAAAGGAGACATGCTTCTTGTGCTTATTACTCTTAAATCTAAAAATATGGAACCAATAAGAACATCACTTCCTATTCCTATAAAAATTTCATGTTAAAGGATAGAATAAAGTTAAATTTAGTTATACAATGAAACAAGAACTTGTTATTATAAATTCCAAAATATAAAGATAATTATGGAGATTGAAAAGGTTTCAATAGTCAAATGCAAAACTTATAATCAGAAACAAGTAGACAGTGCAGTTAAGAAAGCTCTTATTCTAATTGATTTTAAATTCAAGAAAAACATGAATGTTCTTATTAAGCCAAATGTAGTTGGAAGTTTTCCTCATAAACAAATTGCATGCACCACTAATCCTAAAATAATTGAATCAGTATGTAAGATATTGAAAAAAAACAAATGCAATATTATCATAGGAGATTCTCCATTCACAAATCCAGAACAGTCATTTAAAGCATCTGGGATTGACAAAGTTGCTAAAAAATACGGGAAGGTGATTATTTTTGAACAGAGTAAATTAATTGATATTAAAGATAAAAAAGCAAAGGTTCTGAAAAACTTCAAGATGTCTTCTATGCTTAAAGATGTTGATCTGATAATCAACATGCCAAAATTAAAAACTCATACTTTAACCAAATATACTGGAGCAATAAAAAACCTCTATGGGTGTATTCCTGGCGGCATAAAGCAACAACTTCATAATAAAGCACAGGGCGATGAAAAATTCTCAGATATACTTATTGACATCTATCAAAATGTAAAACCTGAATTAAATATAATGGACGGTGTGATTGGAATGGAAGGCGAAGGTCCTACATCTGGTAATTCTGTGAATTCTGGAGTGATTATGGCATCCAAAAATTCAATTGCACTTGACATAGCATGTTCAAAGATGATAGGTTATAATCCAAAAGATATTTGTGCAATAAAGCATGCTATTGATAGAAAATTATATCCTGATTATAAATTTGAATTAGTTGGTGATAAATTGCCGAAATTAAATTTCAAAAAGCCTACCTTAAATGAAATGAAAAATAGTAGAAAAATGATTAAGGGTCTGTTTAAAGAAACACCAATTATTTGTGATACAACTAAATGTGTAAAATGTGGTTTGTGTGCAAAGAGATGCCCAGCACATGCTATAATTTTAAAACCATATCCAACTATAGACAAAAAGAAATGTATAAGATGCTTCTGTTGTATGGAAATATGCCCACAACACGCAATTTTTTTAAAACAAAATTAATTTACACAATTGCATTAGTTTCAATGGGAAATAGTAGAAACAGAAAAAGACGATTAGATGAAAAAAATAATGTGTGAATGGTGTAAAAAAGTAATTAAATTCCATTATGTAGAAGGAAGATGGCTTTGTGAAAGATGTAGTAAACTTTTTCCACACTGGTCTGATTTAATAAAGTCAGATGAAATATAGTATTATGAAAGCACTAACGATAAAACAACCTTATGCTCATCTAATAATTAATGGGATTAAGACGATCGAGTTAAGAAGTCGGAACACTAAGTTTCGAGGTGAATTTCTTGTACATAGTTCTAAAAAATCAGATATAGAAGAAGTTAAATTAAGGAAGTTAACTGATTTAGAAACAGGAAAGGTGTTAGGAAAAGTAACTTTGAGCGAGGTTAAAAAATACAATACGTTGAAAGAGTTGATGAAAGATAAGAGTAAGTGTCAAATTAGATCTAATAAAAAATGGAAATTTCCAGTTTATGGATTTATTCTAACCCGTTCGATGAAAATTAAACCAATTAAGTACAAAGGCCGGTTAGGGTTTTGGAATTGTAATAAACGAATCTTATAAATACGACTAGAAATTATTTATTTTATACATTCAGTAATAAACGTAGTTCCCATTATTACATGTGTAAATTGATTTTTTAAATCATATGAATAGCCAGAACGAAGAGAAACACTATATACGGTTATACCAATCTTTTCAGCTAGTTCTAATGCTGGGATAAAATCAGCATCTCCAGATATAAGTACAATACAATCACATTTGTGTTCTATAGCATATTTAACAATGCTTACTGCTATAGCGATATCCACACCCTTTTCTTTAGTTGATATATCACCTATACAATCATAGCAATTAGAATTAACTAGTGGTGAGCATGTATCACATAAACCAAGTCCAGATACTATTTCTTTTTGCTTTAAAATACGTTCCTTATTAGACAATTTTTGAAGTTTTCTTGTATTTACTTCAATCCCACTTGTTTTTAACTCTTCAAAATATTTATATTGTTTCCAATATTTTTCTTTGTTATCTTCAACATTAGGTATAGAATTATAATATTTTATCTTTTCTAAAGAAACATTAAAATGAGAACATATTTTATTACATAACTTGATATAAGAAACCGATTTTGGATTAATTTTCATTTTCTTTAAATTATGATAAACATTATTACCATCTATAAAAACAACTGCTTTTTTCACATCCATAATAATCACTCTCTATGAAAATAGAAGTAACCCGACATTACCTCCGAAGAGATCACATCGGGGACTTAATAATAATTATTATAATTTTAGTATATTTAAACCTTTCCTTACCCTCCAAAGATGTAAAAACGATTAAGTATAAGGGAAAGTTAGGGTTTTGGAATTGTAACTTATAATTACTGCGCGCGATTCCTTTTTATTATTACACTACTAATTATAATTATGAACTATGAGTCGTTAAAAGAAGCAATAGTAGATACACTTAATACTGGAGATTATACAGTTCAAAACCTATGTCAAAAAATAGGTGTAGATAATCCATCAATAATTACAGGTGTACTTGCTAGACCAGAAATGGAGAAGAGAATAAAAGAATCTGATTATGAACAATTATATGAATCAGATGGAACTTCAGTAGTAGTTGTAAAGTTTTGCGCAGCAAGTGAAGAAGATTTCTTATAATTCAACGTGCTATATTTAAGCTTTTCTAAACTATTATTATTAAGTGATTTAATGACTATTACTGATGAATATGAAAACGCAGTTGAAAGTATAAACAAAGAAATAAGTGTAGATAGTATTGTTCAAGAAGCAAGACGTGTCGCTATACATAGATTTGTTAATGATAACATATATGTTCCACGACATAGTAAATTTAATGTATTGAAGGAACAGGGCCTTGCTACAGTTGAAATGGAAAAATTAATATATGAAGCAAGCGATCTTAGTGCTCATGGTGAATATAAAGAAATGTTTGTTAAATTGGCAACATTTGATAATTTAATTAGAGATTTAAAATAAATACATTTCTAAACTCAATTAATCTTATCTAATAAATAATTTCAGCGTTATGTTTAATTATATTCATGAAATCAACATATATTAATAATATTTTCCAATGATACGCCAATATTTTTATAGAAATGTCCAAATGCTTTTTCTACGCTTATACCATACTTTTTTGCGCTATCAAGAGATAATTTAGTGTCATTTCTTTTAGCACATTTAATTACTTCTTCTGGGTCATAGAATGGTTTTGCTATAGATACATTATATTTAACACAATCACGAACAACACAACCGAACATAAATTCATGATCAAATCCATATGGATATCCTTTATTTTTTTTCTTTGTTTTAGAAGTTTCACAGTTAATACAACCACGCATTTTAATAAAATACGGGATATCTTCTTTTTGTTCATTTTTTGTATCTATAATAGGTTCAACTTTTTGTATTTCTCCCAGACCCAATTCTTTGATATGTTGTTCTAATATTGTTTGTTGCATAATAATCGTTATGTTATTAACTTTTTAAACCCCACTAATCTCATTCAACGCGCGGTAACTTATAACCTTTCTACACTAACTTAGGTTATGAAATGTAGTATATGTGAAAAAGATATTGGACCATTTTGGAAAAAAGGAGCACAAATATGGTGTTACAAAGGT
>Ga0180732_1000942_pt1 | contig 20313 bp, 21 predicted proteins | sample KR11_01MetaG_FD_148674 | JGI IMG/M metagenome (GOLD analysis project Ga0180732, IMG submission 148674) | Groundwater microbial communities from the Olkiluoto Island deep subsurface site, Finland - KR11_0.1 MetaG | ecosystem: Environmental > Aquatic > Deep subsurface > Groundwater | place... | reverse complement strand
TGTTTATTTTTGGAGGGCGAAGAAAATAAATAACTATAAAAAAAAGAAATTTAATTAAAATAATTAACTAAAAAAAACTATGAATAAAATTGCAAAAAGTTTAGCAATGATCGCTTTCGTCGCGGCGATTGCCGTCGGAGCGACAAGCTCATTCTTTTCTGACGAGGAAAAATCGGTAGGAAACACTTTCACTGCAGGCGTTGTTGACATTGTGGTTGATGGACAAAATCCTTGGCATATGTCCACTCCGTACAAATTAGAGGATATGAAGCCTTCTTTTACTAAATATATCAAGTTTACGGTTAGAAATCTGGTGAACAGCAATCCAATTAATCTTTGGAAGCACATCAAAATTACCGATCAATCCGATGGCGTTATAACAGAACCGGAATGTGAAGAAGGTGGCGGGACTTGGGTTTGGGATAATACAAATGAAACTGGAAAATGTGAAGACAGCTATGTTCCAAGAAATAATCTTGCCGCTTATATTATCTATGATATGTGGGTATGCGATGTAACTGCCGGCGCTAATTTATGTACGACAGAGCTTAACACTGACAAGCCTACTGGCGATAATTGGATACCTATTATTAAAGAAGAGCAGAATGTTCGGCTAAATTGGGTCAATTGCAACCAGGCAGTATGTTAAAGGTGGTTCAAAGCTATCATATGCGATCCTGGCCGGGCGCTCCAGAACCGGAAGTAACCAATTGGGCGCAAGGAGATGTTATGACATTTGATATTGAATTGATGGCAACGCAATTAAATGCTCCGGGACCAAAGGGGTTGATAGCTACTTTGGAAATGGATAATAAGGATCAGGTAACATTTCAACCTATTATTACTGATAGTATGAAAGGAACATTGACATATAAAACAATGGGCGAAACTTTCGATTACACTTTTGTCGGTAAAGGACTTCAGTCAAGCACAGATTATAGTTTAATCTACTATGCTGATCCTTATCCAGGAAACGGCGGAGGCGGAGGCGGTGCATTGATTGGTACGATGATGACAGATGCAAGTGGTGATGTTATAAAATCGGATAATATTGAACTTAACAAAGATCTTCCAAGCTCTCCAGATTCTAATCCGGGTGCCAAAATTTGGTTAGTGCCATCTACAAGATATAATTCCGGCGCTAGTTCAATAATTGGTTGGAATCCAACAGAATATCTGTTTGAAATGCAATTCATCACTTATGATGATACTGGAGTTTAAGAATCTTCTGATTTGAATCTTTTTAGTTCCGTTCCGAAATTTCGGGACGGGGCGATAAAGGGTTTGAAAATAATATTATTTCAAAATTAATTATGAACAAAATTTTCAATAGCTTATTGATTATCGGAGTCACGATTGTTGCTGGAACAGCTACTTATTTTATGGGAGATAGAATCGGGATAACATTTTCGGACGCTGAGCTGGTTTTGAAAATCAGGGATCAGGATGAGGGATATAAAGAAGGAGGAGTAGTCGGCACATGGAGAGCGGAGAATATGCTGCCTGGCGACGGATGGGCATTTGACGCATCATTCGTCGGGCTTTTCAACGCCGGAAGCGCTTCAGGCGATCACTTGGAAATATCCTGCGACTTTACAGTTACTGAAGAAGATCCCTGCGTTGAATCTGATGATGATTGTGAAACAAACGAAAATCCGGAAAAAATGGCAAAAGAAATGATAATTATGAAAAGCATTTATCGGGGAACTGAAAACGGCGCAAGTTTTTGCATTGACGCTTTAAGCGGGAAGAAATTTTCATCTTTTAATCCTTTTGGAAGATATTGCTTTAACGCGATTTCAACTGAAAATTCGGATTGGAAAATTAAAGATTGGGACGAAGACGGGAAGATTACTTTCCTTGATTTAAAAAATGATAAACTTGATAATTTGCCGCCGCCGAATGAAGAAGTTTTTTATATTATGGATATAATGTTTTCTGTCGGCGCCGGCAACGATTTTCAAGGAGACGCTTTTGATTTAACAATGCTTTTTATTTCAAATGAAGACGCGAGCCAATAAATAAAAATATGAACATAAAAAAAATTCTTTCTAATTTAACCAGCGCGGTTATTATCGCTGTCGCTATTTTGATTTTAATTTCTGTTTTTCCGGTTACAGGCAATCATAAAATTCTGGTGGTCAAATCAGGTTCAATGGAGCCGCATATAAAAACGGGCAGTGTTGTTTTCGTCAGTCCGCGGAAAGAATATAACATAGGCGATGTCATTACTTTCGCGGGCAGAGGAAACACGGAAAGCTCAACCACTCATCGGATTGCAGACATAGAAGATGCCAATGGAAATAAAAGTTTTATTACTAAGGGCGACGCTAATAATGCCAATGACACAAACACAGTCTCTTCTGAAAATGTGATAGGAAAAGTTCTTTTCAGCGTGCCGTATTTCGGCTACGCAGTCGCCGCCGCCAAACAGCCCCTCGGCTTTGCGCTCCTAATCATCGTCCCCGCGGCGCTGATTATTATTGAAGAGGTTGGGAAGATTCGGAAAGAGTTAAGGAAGGGGAAGGAAGAGAACATATAATATATATCTGAAAATAGATACTAGAGCATCATTCATCATATCATTATGAAAATAAGAAAAACAATTCTGAAAATAGTTTCGTTGCTATTGGCCGTCGGGCTTAATTACTCGGGGATTTTGGGCGTGGGGGAGACGATGGCTTATTTTAGCGATGAAGAAATATCTCTGAACAATACTTATAAAACAGGGACATTGGATTTTTCTTTATTTTCTCCTCATGATAATTTTATTCCCTATCCGAAAGTTGAGAATATGAAGCCGGGAGATACGGTGAGCAAAATGATAGAAGTTCATCAAGAAGGAAGTCTCCCTTTTAAATATGCCATCCGAACTGAAAAAATCAGCGGCGATGACGATTTTTGCGGAGCCTTGAAATTGGAAGCGAGATTGGAGGGTGAGATAAAATATCCTGATTCCAGCGGCGAGAATAGTTTAATGAATTTCAGTTTTCTGCCGATAGAAATGATCGATCCTCCCGGCATTGATACTTGGCATTTTGAAATTTCACTGCCCGGCAACGCTTCGGAAAATTTGCAAAACAAAGCTTGCGAGTTCAAATTTGTTTTTGAGGGCTGGCAAGACGATGTGGAAAATTATGAAGAAAACGGTTTTGACGACGTGGAAGAAATCGGAAGTGAAATTTCTTCTCCGCTTTGGTCGGAAAATTGGATAAAAGTTGATTATCCGGATGGCGGAGAAATCTGGTATGTCGGCAGGAATTATTATATTTTGTGGACAACAGGCCTCTTTGATAATTGCAATGGCCAATTGAAAATCGATCTTTGGTATTCCGCTGACAGCGGGGCGAGCTGGGCGAATATCGTGGAAAATACGAAAAACGATGGCAATTATAATTGGAGAGTTCCGCTTTTTCTTTATGACGAAGCGGGAGATATGTATTTTACGGCTTCAGCCAGAGCCCGGATAAAAGCGGTGGCGGCATGTTCCAGCGATTCGGCTCTTACTGCCTGGGATATGTCTGATGAAGATTTCTGTCCGCCGATAGATTATGATTTACTTACTCCGGAAGAAATAGAAGTTCTTGAATCGCTTGGATTGCTTAATAATTCTGATTCTATTGAAGATGACAATATTCCAGAAGACTTTTCCGGCGCCGGCGAAGAGCTGGAATTCGAAGATGAAATAAATGAAGATGATAAAGATGTTGATATTGATATTGATATTGAAGAAGATATTGATAATAATGAAGAAATTGGAAATTTAGAACTAGAAATTAGTGAAGAAGAAAATATTAATCAAGCTGAAGATGAGGAAACGCAGAAAGAAGAAATTGAAGAAATAGATGAAACAGAAGAAGAAAGCATTAGCGAAATTGAAATTGAAGAAATAAATAATTCGAATGATGGCAGTGAAGAAGTTAGTGATAGTGCGGATAGTTTTACGCAGGAGGATAGCGATATCAATAATGGTGAAGAAGGTATAAACGAATACGAGACAGAAAATTCTGATGATATTGAAAATAAAAATGCAGATAAAAATAAAGATAAAGATAAAGAAGATAATACAGACGCTAAAGATGAAAAATTTGTCCTAACTCCGAAAGAAGAAATTTTGCCGGAAGATGATGATGATATTAACAGCAATAATAATGATTTTACGCGAGAAAACGGAGTCAGTAATAATGATAACGGCGCTGGAAATGGCCTTAATAAAAATTCAGTTGACTGCGTTCAAGCGGTGAAATAAATCATTTGAAACCCTTGACATTTTTGAAAATAAGAATATGCTATAGGGTTAAAATGTTCTTTTATAAAATAAATAATTTTACCAGCCGCAAAAGTTCATTTGATATAAGCGAATTTCTGCGGCTGGTAAATAACTTTACCAGTCCTAAAGGAGATGAATAAGATGAGATTAGTAAACAAGATCGTCATCATTACTGGTGGCGGAAGCGGTATTGGTAAAGAGACTGCGCTCCTGTTCGCAAAAGAGGGAGCCAGAGTCGTTGTCGCCGATATGAATGAAAAGGCTGGCGAGGAAACGGTAGCAGAGATCAATAAAAATGGAGAGGGATTTTTTGTTAAACTGGATGTATCCAATAGAGAACAAGTAAAACAGATGGTTAAGATCACTCTGGAAAAATATGGCAAAATAGATGTGTTAATAAATAACGCAGGTATTGTTCAGGATGCCTTTTTATCAAAAATGACAGAAGAACAGTGGGATAAAGTCATCAATGTGAACCTAAAAGGAGTTTTCAATTGTTGCCAAGCAGTAGTTGAAGTCATGATGAACCAGGGGAGTGGCGTAATTATCAATACATCATCGATCGTAGGACTCAACGGCAATGCCGGGCAGGTCAATTATGCCGCGACCAAAGCCGGTCTGATAGGCATGACAAAGACACTTGCAAAGGAGCTTGGTAAAAAAGGAATCCGAGTTAATGCTGTTGCGCCGGGATTTATTGCGACTCCAATGACGGCAAATGTCCCTGAGAAGATCCTGGAAATGATGAAAGAAAAAACTCCGTTGCGCAGGCTTGGTGAAGCAAAGGATGTCGCGTATGCATATTTGTATCTTGCTTCAGATGAGGCAAACTTTGTAAACGGAGCTGTGCTCTGTGTGGATGGGGGATTGAAAATATAAAAATGGAAGAACGGGCAAACCCAATCTTCCATATTTTTTTATGCGAGAATTTTTAATTTTCTAGTTTTATAGGTTTTGTGAACTTTATAAACTCGTCGCGACAATTAATTTCTATGAATTTCCCAATTTCCAATTTCCAATTTCTTTTTTTCATTTGACTTGCCTGCGATAATCTGATATTTTTAATTATATAAGCGAAGAATAATTTATCGCTAAGGAATTTCAATAATTGCCTTTATCGCTCCCCCTGATAAGAGCCTGCCCTGAGCGATAGCCGAATGGGGGGGTCGGGGGGTTTGGAAATATCGCGAAGCAATAAATTAAAGCTAAAAAGTTGAACCCCGTTCCAAATTTTACAACGCTGTCTATAAAAGCTGATTATCTTATTTGCTTGGGATAATTTATTCGTATTATATTTTCTTATAAAATTTGGAACGGGGTGAAACATCTTCTCGTTTTCTCTTAAATGATTACAGTCTGCCTGTTTTCAAACCCCCTAGCCCCCTTATCAGGGGGAACTAAACATATCGCGCTTCGCATATGTATTGATAAGATTAATTTAAAACTAACAAAACAATCAGCCAAAAGAATTAATCGTTTGAATTAATCGTGTTAAAATTTACAAGATATGAATATATTAATTTTAGCTGGAGGAAGAGGGACTCGCCTTTGGCCGCTTAGCAGAAAAGCTAAGCCGAAGCAATTTCAAAAATTGATAAGCGACAAGACAATGCTTCAAGAAACGGTGCATCGTTTGTCTCCCGAGTTTGCCTTGAAAAACATTTTTATTTCCACTAACAAAGAATATTTAAATGAAGTGGAAAAAGAGCTTCCAAAACTGCCCAAAGCGAATATAATCGCTGAACCGGCAAGCAGGGAAAGACTGGCGTCTATTCTGCTTTTTATGGCGAAAATTAAAAAAGAAGATTTTGATAGTCCGATTTTAGTTCTTCCGTCTGACCATTTGATAAAAAATAGAAAAGGTTTTCAAAAAGCGATTTTAGCCGGAGAAAAGTTTATAAAATCCAATCCGCAGCATTTAATAATTTTAACCGAAAAGCCAACTTCTCCGGATACTGGTCTTGGCTACGCTAAGAAGGGAAGTCTGTTGGGAAATGTTGGCGATTTTAAAATTTACAAAACGGCGTTTTTTAAAGAAAAGCCGAATTTGAAAAGAGCAAAAGGATATTTAAAATCAGAAAACTATTCTTGGAATACCGCTATCTATTTATTTTACCCTTCTCTAATAGAAAAATTAACCAAAGAATTTGTTCCGGATAACTACAAAAGATATAAGATGATCAGAGAAGCGCGAGGAAAAAAGAATTATAACAAAGTTTTTCAAGAAGAATATTCGAAAATGGATAATGTGAGTATGGAATATAGCATAATAGAAAATTATCAAAATGTCGCTTTATTGCCCGTTAATATCGGCTGGAGCGATATCGGAAGCTGGACAGTGCTGAAAAATTGCCTTTCTTCCCCGGATAAAAGTTTTATTAAAGGAAATTACATTGATATTGATTCCAAGAATGTTATGGTCTACGGATCGTTTAATAAATTAGTAGCAGGCATCGGAATCAAAAATTTGGTCATAGTCGTCACTGATGATATAATACTAATCTGCGACAAAGACCATTCGCAAAAAGTTAAAGATGTGATTAAGAAGCTGGAGGAGAATAAAGATTTTGGGTTTGTGTAAAAATAATTATTATAATAATTTAACGCGATAAATATGAAATATCTTGTTACCGGCGGAGCTGGGTTTATTGGTTCTAATTTAGTTCATGATTTAATTAATGAAGATTATGAAGTTATTGTCGTGGATAATTTATCAACAGGAAGCTTAGAGAATATTTCTGATGTTTTGGATAAAATAAAATTTATCAAGGCTTCTTGCGCGGAAGTATTAAAGTTCAAAGAGTTGGCGGGCATTGATGGCATATATCATTATGGAGTTCCTTCCACGACGCAATTATATAGAGATAACAGATCGCTTGTCGGGCAAGCAGTGAATGATTTTATTGAAGTTTTAGAACTTGCCAAAAGGGAAAACTGCACAGTTGTCTACGCTTCTTCATCGTCGGTATATAACGGCAATAAACCACCACTTCGAGAAGATATGCCCGTTTTAATAAAAGATTTTTATACTGAAGCCCGTTATTTAATGGAAAGAGTCGCAAAACTGTATAATGATTTTTATGGCGTTAAGTCAATCGGTTTCAGGTTTTTTAGCGTGTATGGCCCGAGAGAAGAAGCGAAGAAAAATTTCGCCAATTTAATTTCGCAATTTATGTGGGATATGAAAAAGGGAAAATCGCCTTTGATATATGGCGACGGAACCCAGACTCGGGATTTTACTTTCGTGGACGATATAAACAACGGCTTCAAGCTCGGAATGAATAGCGATATTGACTGTGATATTTTTAATCTTGGAACGGGAAGATGTTATAGTCTAAATAAACTTGTTGAAATTCTAAATAAAATATTAAATACCAATATAGAACCAGTCTATGAAAAAAATCCTTTAATAAATTATGTTCAGGAAACTTTAGCGGATACTTCCAAGGCGAAAAATAAACTTCAGTTTGAAGCTAAAATTTCTTTAGAAGAAGGAATAAAGAAAATTGTTTAAAAGATTTTAACAATATACAATCAAATAATTATTTAAATGCATTTATGATTGGAGCAATTTTATGCGGGGGATATGGGAAGAGATTGAAGCCGTTAACTGATCAAACTCCAAAACCGCTTCTTGAAATAAAAAATGATTATAAGATACTGGACAAGCAGCTTCTTCAATTTAAATATGCCGGAGTAAAGAAAGTTGTTCTATTGTGCGGACATTTAAACGAAAAAATTGAAGAAAGATATGGCAGAAAATGGAAGGGGCAAACAATCGAATATTTAGTAGAGGATAAGCCCAGAGGAACGCTTTTTGCGATCAATAATCTTTTAGCTAAATTCAAATCAGACAATTATATAATTAGAAACGGAGATATAGTTTGCGACGCAAATATCAAAGAAATGATCAATGAACATAAGAACAAAATGTTGATGTATATAACCCCCCTCATTTCTCCTTATGGCATAACGGAACTTTCAGAAAATAAGATAATCGGTTTCAGGGAAAAGCCAAGATTGGATTATTATATAAACGCAGGAATATATATCATTTCTCAAGACTTGAAAACGCTTTTATCTCAATATGAAGAAGGGGATATTGAAAAACTTATTTTTCCTAAAATAGCTTCTTCAGGTTTAATGAATTATTATAAGGAGAATGTCTTCTGGCAATCGGTTGATTCAATCAAAGATTATGAGATTGCAAAACGGGAATATACCGATAAAGAAGACAAGCCATGGGGATATGAAAAAATATTGGTTTCTAATGAAAAATATTTAGCAAAGAAACTTTATCTGATGAAAGGAGAGGGAACGGCATATCATAAGCATCTGAAAAAAGATGAGACAATGTATGTTATGAGCGGATCTATCGTTATTACATTCAAGGACAAAAAAGTATATCTTAATAAAGAAGAGAAAATAAGGATTAAGGCAGGAATTGAGTATTGCATTGACGCGCTGGAAAATACGGTTTTGCAGGAATATTCAACTCCATTTCCTGAAGATACGATCAGGATAAGGGATAGATACGAAAGGTAGCGGATGCGGGCTGGTATTAAAAAATAAAACAACATCGAATGATTAGAAAATTTAATTATAAGAGATTTATCAAATATGCGATTGTGGGTTCAACGAGTTTTTTAATAGACATCGTTATTTTAAACATTCTAAGTTTGCTCACGGGACACAATAAAGGATTTTTTGCGGCTGGATTTAGCACAGTTTCTTTTTTGGTTGCAAATGTTAATAGTTATTTCCTGAATAAAAAATGGACTTTCAGGGAAAATAATCTAAACGCGAGATATAAAACATTTTTGAAAGTAAGCGCTATCGGGGTCGCGGTTAATGTTTCAATCGTATATTTTTTAACGGCTCACATCTCCCAGAATTTCGTTTCCGATCTGGCTTGGCTCAACATCTCCAAGATCATAGCAACCCTCCTCGTCGCGATTTTCAATTATATCGGATATAAAAAGTTTGTGTTTGTATGAAATAGATTTTGTTCGCTCCAGTCTCCTGACTGGAGCGTTGGTGCGTATGGGAAAACTTTGATAATTTAACAACAGGCTCCACTCAGGAGAGATGGAGCCAACGAATAACTTTCAACTTTATAAACTTTTAATTTTTGTTTTCATGTTTTTATTGACTTTATTTTAAAAATATACTAGATTAAATTAGCTCTTTGACAATTTAAGGAGACTAATTAAGCTAAACTACGCAATAGGAGGAAATATGCTAAATAAGGGTATAAAGTATAAAATCAAAAAGGATAGGCATCATAAAACAAGAGGTGGAACAGCACAATTCTTGGAACTGTCTTGTGGTAAATGTGGAAATTATGTTGTATTATACCAAAAGGATGGTCCAGGCAATCTGCTTAGGCTTTATATTGACAGGATTATCGAATCATATCTTGGAACAGAGTTGCAAAACTTCGTGAATAAGTCTGATTTGCCCATCTTTAAATGTCCTGAGTGTGATAATGTTATGGGAGTTCCAATGGTGTACGAGCGAGAAAATAGACTTGCTTTTAGACTTATCAGAGGTTCTGTAACAAAAACAAAACAAAAAGATTAAAGATAGAGGTAAATTTTATAGTAGAATTGAAAAAATGGAGGGGTAGACATGAAAGTGGACAATAATATAAATATGGATGATATAGCAAAAATGAATAATATGACTTTATCGGAATTGCGGAGCTTTTTAGATTTAGTCAAAAAAGGAATGAAACCCTATTCAAAAAGAGTGTTGGTTGCTGAAGATGGTATAAATCGTTATTTTACCGTTGAACGCAGAGGGGTAGGGAAAATAAAAACGCCTTATGGAAATTTTTGGCAATATAATTTTGCTGTTGATGATCAATGGGAAAAATATTCAGTGCTAGTTAAAGCCAAGATTGATAAGCGGTCGCTTAACCCAATCTTTAAAAATAAACAGAATCTCATTGTAAGAACAGATTCAGGCTGCGAAACATCCCAAGTCTTTAATGACTTAACTTGTGAATGTGAAGAACAGTTAAAATTAGCAATGAAAACTATAGCCCAAGAAGGCGAAGGAATAATTGTACATATTCCTAAACAAGATGGACGCGGTATGGGATTGCCGTTTAAGCTAGCAACATTATGGCTTCAAGAGAATTTGAAAGTTAATACGGTTGAATCTGCTTTGATATTAGCTCCTGGCGGAACTATTGATGTAAGGACATATTCAGGTGTTATATGTATTCTAAAATTCTTTAAAATTACGCCTGATTGTCAGATTAGCCTTGCGACAAATAATCCCAAAAAAGCCGAGGTTTTTGTTGAGAATGGATATACGGTTAAAGACTATATTTCCATTTGCATTGAACCAAATGATAATACTAGGCATCATTTGCGTGCTAAACAGAAACACTTGGGTCACTTAAATCTTATGAAGGAGGATCAAAAATGAAAACAGTTGATATGCTGAAGAAACGAATGCTTGAACATGATACATTAGTATGTTGCGGTCTTGATCCTGATATTTTAAAACTTCCACAAGAGATTGTTAAAAAAAATTGTTCAGATGAGAAAAAAGCATATGAATTTCTAACGGAAGTTATTGATATCACGGCGCCATATGTATGTGGGTATAAAGCTCAGAAAGCGTTCTTTGATCTGTTGCCTGAAGGGCATAATTTAATAAAAACCATTATTAAGTATGTGCATGATAGGCATCAGGGTATACCCGTTTTGGTTGACTGTAAAATTGGCGACACAGAAAACACAATGCAGGCGTATACACAAAACCTTTTTGACTTAATGCGAGCGGATGGTATTATTATTAACCCATATATGGGAGATGATATCTTTGATCGGCTGGTTGGATATCCAGACAAAGCTATTGTAGTTTTGGTTAAAACAAGCAATAAAGGAGGCTCTATCGTTCAAGACATGACCACTGAATCTGGCAATAAAGTTTGGGAAGTCATTTTGGATTTAGTAATTAACAGATGGAATAGCTCAGGCAATATGATACCTGTCATATCCTCAACTGTTAATTTGAATTTAAAAAAAATCAGGGAAGTTATTCCTGACGAAATGCCAATTCTTTTTGCGGGGGTGGGTGCTCAAGGCGGTAGCTATGATGATTTGTATTACTTGCTTAATAGCCAAAAAAGCGGCGTTTTCGTTAACTCATCGCGAGGAATACTTTATCCCCAGCACGAAGAGAATAAAATTTGGCAAGAATTAGTGAAGGAGCAAGTGATAAGATTGAAAGAAGATTTGAATAAATATAGGAGGTGATTATGTTGTCAAAGTTTCTGCTTTTACTGGGCGTTTCAGGAGTTGGTAAAAGTACGCTTATAAGAGAACTAAAACGACTGGATGAGCGCTTCATTTATATTTCTCCTTATATGACTCGTCCTTTAAGGGAAGGAGAATCGGATAAAATTGAAGTAAGCAATGAAGAAATGGATCTGATGATTTCAAAGGGTGAGTTTATTATTGTTAACGAACTTTATGGTATGCGTTATGGCACCCCCTCTCGACCCATTCTGGAAGCTCTAGAAGATAATTTTTTCCCGATACTTGATTGGCCTATTGATCAGTTAAACATCATGAGAAATTATCTCCAAAATCGAATATACGCAGTATATATTTCTCCACCATCTATCAAGGAGTTGAAGCGTAGACTTGATAAAGACAAAAGAGATAAAGGAGGAAAAAGATTAAAGGCCGCAATTGACGAATTGAATAAATTTAAATCAGGTAAGTTTAGAGAATTATATGATTTAGATGTTATTTCCAACAATTCAAGTCAAACTAAAATAGCAGAATTAATATATACAAAATATTTAAAAGCAATTTGAAAGCGAATATTACGGCTTACGCCTCAAAACGTAAGTCTTTTTTTATATTTCTTTAATTATTTTATCTATATTTTTTTTATCATCAAGATTGAAGTGTAGGGAATCTATGAATTGTATATAATGCCCTGTTTTTAGGTTTAATCGCTGTGTTATATATCTTTGCAAAGCAGTAAATTCATTTAGATTCATTAACAACTTTCCATAACAGTCGCTTGCTCTCATATGTGTATGCATTTCGAGATGACCTTTAATAACTTGAACCCATATAAGTTGCAGGCATGGACCGATATTACCATAAAGATCTACTGCCTGATTCCAAACGCAAGCTTGAGCTCTTTTGCCTGTTGATTTTTTTTTAAGATATTCAATAATGTTTTCAATCTGATTAAGTTTTGGTGAAAATAATCTTTTGCGATATAGTTTAGTCCATTCGTGAGTTACAAGGTTTTCATTTTTTCCAGTAACTAAATAATCATTTATTATTTTAATATCTGCTTTTGACATTGGAAATTTGTTGTCGTAAAGATCTTTATTTATATCTTCAATTTCAATAATTGCTGGTGAATATCGATAGAAATTTTTTTCTTTAGATTCCTCTCCGTGGAGGTATAGTTCCTTAAAACTTAATCTCCAAGACTCAGCCAATGTTTTTGTCTTTATAATAATCATAGAATTGTTTATTAATAGTACTTTAAATAATTTTTATATATTCAACCCGATTTTTTCTTTTACTTCCCGCATTGTCTCTCTCGCAATTTTTCTCGCTCGTTCGGCGCCGTCGGCGAGAATTTCCTTGATATATTCAGGCTTGGCCTCCAGTTCTTTCCGTTTGGCGCGGAATGGCGCGAAATAATCAATTATGTCATCAGCCAGCGATTCTTTCAGCTGTCCGTATTTTATAACTCCCTTTTTATGTTGGACTAAAAATTCTTCATAATGTTCCGGCTTGCCCAGAATTTTCAATAATAAAAATAAATTTTCCGCCGCGGTCGTCATTTTCCCGGTTGTGCCGGTATCAGTTACGGCTTTTTTTAATTTTTGTTTTATAACTTCCGGCGAATCATTCAGGGCGATATAAGTTTTTGGTCCGAGGCTTTTGCTCATTTTTTTCAAGGGATCATTCAATGACATTATTTTTGCTCCTTCGCTTAATTTTGCTTTAACTTCAGGAAAAGTTTGCCCGTACTGATTATTGAATTTTCTGCCGATTATATTAGTGAATTCAATATGTGGCAATTGATCTTCGCCAACTGGCACGGTAGCCGCTTTATAAATCAAAATATCTGCGGCCATTAAAACGGGATAGCTTAAAAGTCCGAGATTTACATAGTCCGGATGCTGTTTTATTTTCTCTTTAAAAGTCGGAATACGCTGCAACAAGCCTACGGGCGTAATTGTGCTGAAAATCCAAGCTAGCTCTAAATGTTCAGGAACGTTTGATTGCACGGCTAAAATGCTTTTATTCGGATCTATTCCAGCTGCCAGATAATCTAGCGCCACATTTAAAATGGTATTTTTAATTTTTTTAGGATCAAACGGAGTGGTAATGCCGTGATAATCTACAATCATAAAAACACAATTATGATTTTCTTGTAATTCAATAAAGCTTTTAATCGCGCCGATATAATTTCCCAGATGCAGTTCTCCGCTCGCGCGAATTCCGCTAAATACTTGTTCGTTTTTTGTGTTCATAATTATTAAAGTTATTGGATTAAAATGAGATGTTTTGAAAAGAAGCTAACGGAGCTCAACTCCGAAGCTTCGGAGTTGAGCTCCGTTAACTTTTTACTCAATAAAATATTTCTCCATATCTTTTCTTTTACTCGACTCTCTAATCACCATTTCAACATATTTTCTATACTCTTCTGAATTTTTAAACTGCGACAAAATAATTTCTTTATCGCATAAAGTTCCGTTTCTTGATCCTAAATAATCAGGATAACTGCAATATTGATAATTTTCAGCTTTGGCGATTTTATGAATTTCAGCGTTGCCGTTGACATAGCCCGAAAGCCAGAGAAGATATTCATTAATATCGATATGCTTGGCTTTGAATCTTCCTTGGAACAAATGACCGGAATGGTCGTACTTTATATTGAAATAATTCGGATAACCCGTTCCTATTTTATGCATAAATTTTATAATTCCATTATCAACTAATTGCCGCAAAATAAAATGATAATGATTTGGATTTAGGCAATAACATATAATTTCAACTAATTTGGGCAAAGATGAAAAAAATTCTAGCATGGCAGAAGAAACGGAGCTCAACTCCGAAGCTTCGGAGTTGAGCTCCGTTTCTTTGCAAATTCGCTGTTCACGCGTCAATTCATTATTAAACTCTCTCATATTTTTTAAAAATCTCGAATAATCTTTCTTGTCGCCAAAAACTTCCCGCTTATCAACTCCGCGGTTGTAAATATGATAGTATTCTTCATTGCTAAATTCAGTTTTTCGCATCGCGGTTTTGCTTATAAACCTATTATAGCTTTATATTTTGAATTTATCAATTGGAAAATAAGGAAGGGGATTTGGGTTTTTGAAATCCCCCTTAGAAAAATTTGCATACTTTACTCATATCCTTGTGTTTTGTATTTTTTGTTTCTTTGCCGCATATTGGGCATTTGAAAAATATTCCTTTGGCAAAGGGAAATTTTTCTTCTGTTATCAATGCTACATCGCATGTTTCGCAACGCAGTATTTTGTTATTGTCAATTTGCATCTTCTCCTCCTAATTTTTATTTTAATTTCCCGAAATTAATTTGTCTAATTTTTTTCAACAAAAAAACTTCTCGCCCTCGTCTATATCAAAAAGACATAGACAAGGGCGAGAAGTTTCTCGCGGTGCCACCTTGTTTATCCCGAGTACTCGGGATCACTTTTACCAACTCTGACTTTCGCAAAAATGCGAAACGACATCAGTTATCCTATGGTTACGGAGGAAGCCGGGCTTTCACTTGCGCAAAAGCCATCCTTTTATAACCCCCCAACCCCCCTTATCAAGGGGGCTAACAAGCTATAAAAAAGCCAGACCCAGCCCCGAACAATAAAATCATTCGGGATCTAGCTGTGGATTTTATGATTATGGAAAGAACTTATTCTTAAAACTAAAATAATAATAGCACGGATATTTTTCGTGTCAAGGGGGATAGGAAATTAGAAATTAGAAATTAGGAAATTTATAGAAATTGATTGTTTTTTGAAATAACAATTTAACAATACAACAATTTAACAATTTAATTATACCTCAATCACCACGGGCAGAATCATCGGCCTGCGCTGGGTTTTGACGAAGAGGAATTGCCCGATTTGGTCTCTGATATTATCTTTCACATAAGCCCAGTTTGTGCCGTGTTCGGGGGCGGATTTTTTGTTCACGATCTCCACGACTTTATTTTTTGTTTCTTTGACAAGCTCGGTTGATCCTTTCATATATATAAATCCGCGCGAGATTATATCGGGAGAGCCGATGATTTTTCCAGTCGCGCTGTCCACGATTATCACGACAGTGAACATTCCGTCCTCGCTCATTTGCTGGCGATCGCGCAAAACGACATTTCCCACATCGCCCACGCCAAGTCCGTCAACCATGACATAGTTGGAAGGTATTTTTTCCTTGGTCATTGCGGCTGAAGATTTGGTGAGCTCAACAACGGTTCCGTTTCCGGCCACGATAGTATTTGACGGCGGTATTCCCAAACTTTCCGCGATGTTGGCGTGAAGCCTTAGCATATAATAATTTCCATGAATCGGCATAAAAAATTTAGGCTTGATAAGATTGATCATCATTTTTAAGTCTTCAATCTGCGCGTGCCCTCCGGCGTGGACATCCATCATTTTATAATGCACGACATTCGCGCCTTGCCTGTAGAGCTGGTCTTTAAGATTCTGCACCGTTCTTTCATTTCCGGGAACTACAGAAGAAGAAAAGATAACTGTGTCTTCCCGCTTAATCTGTATAGATCTATGTTCCTTATTCACAATTCTCATCAAGACCGCTTTCCCTTCTCCTTGCGCGCCGGTACACATCAAAGAAACATTATTGTCCGGATAATTTTTCATTTGTTCCGGCCTGATTAATGTTCCTTTTTTATATTTTAAATATCCAAGGTTGTTAGCGATTTCAATATTAGTTTTCATACTATACCCGTCAATGGCGACTTTCCTCCCATATTTTTCGGAGATGGTAATAATCTGCTGGATTCTGCTGATTAACGATGAAAAAGTGGCGACAATAACCCTTCCTTTGGCCTTTGAAAGAATTTCATCCAGTGTTTTTTGAATATCTTGCTCGCTCACGGAATGACCCGGGTTTTCAGCGCCGGTGCTGTCTGACATTAGAGCGAGAACATTTTGAGATCCAAGACTGGCGATCCTTCCTATGTCCGCGGGCTTATCCGTTGTCGGGCTGTGGTCAAATTTGAAATCCCCGGTGTGAATGATCAATCCTTCAGGTGTATAAATTGCCAGTCCCAAAACATCAGGGATATTGTGGTTTACATGGAAGAATTCCACTTTGAAATTTCCAAGATTTACTTTGCTTTCAAAATTTACGACTTTTATATTCAGAGGGCTGGCGTTCGTATAATCCTCCTGTTTCTTTTTAATTATTCCCGCGGTCAAAGCGGCCGTGAACATCGGGGGGTTTCCCAGCTTTGGCATAAGATGGGGGATTGCCCCGATATGGTCCATATGGCCGTGAGTAATGAAAACGCCTCGGATGTCCCGTTCTCTGCCTTTTAAATAATTAACATTTGGAATGATATAATCAATTCCGGGCATATTTTCTTCCGGAAATTGCAGTCCCATATCAACGATAATTATGTCTCTGTCATATTCAAACAGAGTCATATTTCTCCCGACTTCTTCCAGTCCGCCCAGCGGGATGATGCGGAGCTTTTTTGTTTTTAGATGATTTGTTTTTGGTTTGAAGTGCATAGTGTTGGTATTAAGTGGTTAGTATATGCGAATTAAGATACAAGGATACAAGATACAATAACCAAATAATAATCAATAATCAAATTACAATAATCAAACCGTTTGAAATTTGGTTATTTGGATATTGAGATTTGTTTGGTTATTGTATCTTGGTTCTTGTATCTTTTTCTTTGTGCCGCGGAAGAGAGTCGAACTCTTATAGCATTGCTGCCACTGGCTCCTGAAGCCAGCGCGTCTGCCAATTCCGCCACCGCGGCGTGATTCATATAAACATTTAAACATGATAACATTTAAACACTTTTGAAATATAGGATTAAAATGTCAAAATGAAAAGTTTTGTCATTCCTGAACTAAATTCAGGACAAGCTCTGAATTTATTTCAGGATCTTTTTGCGATTATGACCATATTTCGTTTATTCAACCTAAGCATAGCATACAGCAAATGCTGATAAAGATCGCATTCAAAGTATTGTGATTTATAGGCTAATTCAGCGAAGCAGTCAGTAGATTCTGAAACAAGTTCAGAATGACAGGTTTGTTGTTTCCGGAGAAAATAAGCAAAGCGCGAAATTTCTATAATTTTTAATTTCCTAATTTCCAATTTCCTAATTTCTATCGCATCTTGACATATTTTATAAATGTGCGAGAATGTTGGCAGTTTCTTAAGGAGGTATGTAGATGAATATAGTAGAATTTGCTGGTATGCCAAAAGCAGGAAAATCAACACAAATAGAGCTGCTTGAAACATATCTTAAACATGAACGGGGATTAAAAATAAGAATTGTTTATGAAGGGGCAAGAATTTGTCCGCTTGAAAAAACAGATAGGTTTCTGTTTAATAGCTGGTCTTTTAACAACACAATAAACAGAGTAATGGAAGTAAAAAATCAATCTTTTGATTTTGTATTGATTGATAGAGGAGTTCAAGATCATATTTGTTTTACAAAAGCATTATACGATGCAGGACAAATAACATTTCAACAATATGAAGCGCAACTGGGATACTTTGAACAATTTTTGTTTTTAGAAGATGAAGTATTGATTTTTCTTATTGATCCGGAAGAGTCAATGAGAAGAGAGTATAAACACCAGAGCTTTGACGGAAGAGTTATGAATAATAACTTTCTTTCTCTTTTGTATGCAGAATACAAAAAAACTAAAGCTGAAAATCAAAAGTTTACAGCGATAGACTGCAATAAGCCAGTCATCGTAAACAAAGAAGAAATTTTAAATTTTATTTTATAGCAATTTTAAATTGCTATCTTTTTTTATCTCCCCATCTTCCCCACAATCTCAAAAATATTCTCTTTGCTTTTTTCGACTCCCGGCTGGTCGCAGGGGTTGACGCCTCGCAATAAGGCGGAGTAGAAAGTCGTGTAATAGAAAAATGACATGAACTCGCCGATAGCATAAGGCGATATTTCATTCAGTTCAAGGTTGATTGCCGGGATTTTATTATCCACGACATCTTGCCATGTTCCTTGAAACTCGGCGGAAAAAATTTCTGCCAGAGAAATATTGTTTAGATTCCCCAAAACAATATTTCTGCATTTTATATTTTTCAAACTTTCTTCAACTTCAAATTTCAAATCTTCTTTATGTTTCGGGTTCTTAATATTAATAAAGAATCCAATAGAATTTTTTCTTCCCGAAATAAGCCGCTGCAAGGTGTGATGCTGATTTTCGGGCGCCTCGCTGCCATAAATCAACTGTCCGATGCCGTTTTTACAGACGCTTTCGTGATAAAGCTGGATGATAAGCTCGGCAAAACCGGATAGTTTTTTGGAATAGATTGACAAGAATATTTCAGTGTATCCCGCTTTTTCAAGTTTGGCAAGGGTTATGGCAAGTTGGAACGCGGGATTGTTTTTAAAATCTGATTTATTAACACACCCCTCGCCTCTCTCAAGAGGGGAATTACTGTTACGAAATTCTCGGTTTATATCGCATAAAGCATACATCTCTTTCCCGCCCGCGATCATTTCTTCCGTATCTATCCCGACGATTTCGGCGGTTGTCAGGGCGGATTCGGTAAGTCCTGTATATCTGTCGGTCATATCAACGGCAGGATAAAAAGATACATCAATATTTTTTGCCTTTCTGATTTGATTGAGCGCGCCGTCATTGTCTTCGGTTATAATAAGCGTATGATAATCTTGAAGCGCGAAATAGTTTGCCAGAACTTGAATCCTTGATCCGGATTTGCTGGTGAGAATTACCAATGTATTTTTTTTGTCATACTTTTTCCTAAGCTCATAAATATAATCCGGATCTTCCGTATCCAGTAAAATAATATTTTTGCCGGAAACTTCTCCCAGCGCGCTCCAGATTCCCCGGAAATTGGAAATTGCCCCGCCGTTTCCTTCCACAATGATATTTTTCTTGTCTTTATATTTCTCTCTTAATTCCTTAAGCTTAGACAAATCCGGCGCATACTCCGCAAACTTCGGCACGGGAATATTCTTTATTTTTTCAATTCTCCCTTCAAAGCCGGAAGAGTCTAAATTTGTTGTGGAATTAAGGAGGTTTAAGTTGAGCATGATTATATTTTAAGTTGCTAAATTGTTTCCGCACCGTCAGAGTCTCTCGCCTCGAGGACTCTGATGAGAAAGCTGGCAAAGCGATATTTCTCGCGGGAGTCCCGACACGGAGACTCCCGCGGGGCGGGAAATGGTTAACTTTTTTTTATTTTCCCGACTTTCGTCAGGATTCCAATATCCTATTTCCGCCCCGCCGCAGTCTTTGAAGGTTCCATAGTCCCCGCCTCGGGGCTGTGGAATCTTATATGCAGGACTTTATAAAATCGGATAATTTATCGCTAAGGAATTTCAATATTACGGAGTCCTGACGAAAGTCAGGAAGAAGCATCGCGATTCTCTTGAATTTCGCCAATCCGGCGAAATTTCATCCTTACTTTTGTAAGGACTCCGATTTGCGCTTTTTGCGCCTGCCTATTGCAAGCAGGTTCGCGCGAAGCCTAACCTAATTACCAATTACAATCATCCTACTTCCAAACCCTCTCCGTCTTAATATACCACTTCCCAATCCCGTTAAACCTGTCGGATGGAATAATAATATTTTCAAGTTCAACGCCTTGAATGGATTTATTTTGCAGGTATAAATAATTCGGGCTATACAGAAAAATTGCCGGAATGTCTTCTGCGATGAGTTCTTGGAATTTTCTATATTTTTCCGCCCTCACATTATTATCCGTTTCCTGTCTTGCTTCTTCCAATAATTTATCAACTTCCATATTATCATATAA
>Ga0180732_1000941_pt1 | contig 20330 bp, 23 predicted proteins | sample KR11_01MetaG_FD_148674 | JGI IMG/M metagenome (GOLD analysis project Ga0180732, IMG submission 148674) | Groundwater microbial communities from the Olkiluoto Island deep subsurface site, Finland - KR11_0.1 MetaG | ecosystem: Environmental > Aquatic > Deep subsurface > Groundwater | place... | reverse complement strand
ATGAGTATTACATTCTTCCCCTCCACCGCCCCCTTCATTATAAGTAAGAGTAAATGTAGCAGGATCCCCACAAACATTTAAATAAAAAGTTAAAGGAAGATTAATTAAATCGTAAGTCTCTCCTTGAGCAATTGCTCCACCATTTGGTTTCACTCTATCCCTCTCTGAGTTTGAAACTTGAGAGTAACTTGTATCTCCAATTGTAACCCAAAAACCACAAGTATTTGGTCCACCTGAGCTTCCATATAAGAATTCAACACTATAACTAATTCCCCCCACATTATAGGGATGTTTTCTCTCCCAAGCATTTATTGTATCAGTTACAGCAGAAACATTAATAGAAATAAATATCATTAAAAGCATTATTGAAATTATTAATTTGGTTTTCATTTTAATCTCCAACAATATTCGATAATTTAATATATAAAAATCTAACTATTTACTAGAATCGAAAGATTTAAAAGATTTAAATTTTTTAAAAAGGTTATGCATGATATGGATGAAAAAGACATCGGCTTTGGCGTTCAGATTGCCTTTTTAGGTTCTATCTCTTTATTGACGGCTGGATTTATAAAAGATTTAAATTTCATTCAAAATAGCTCAGCTAATCCCTTTTCATTATTTATCTTATCTGGGGTTTTACTTTTACTCGCCTCTTCATTATACTTTCTTCTCCGTTTTGCGGGGGCAAGGAGCGGAACAGGCCTTAATATATGTGGTATTAGTATAATGTTCGCAATAATTTTTATATTTATTGGGAGTGTTTTTATTTTGTTGAGTTTCTTTGGTTTGCTAAATGGAATTTAACTATTTCTTAAAAAAATGCAGTATAGTAACAGCCAAGAATCCGAAGGATGGGAAATACTTTATGTTAATGTTTGAGATGTAGTAATAACTTGCGATATTATTGTTACGAAGAATAGTAAGGATTTCAACCGATTAATCATTTTCTTCTTTTTTCAGTTTCAAAGCTAGTACATAAGAAAAAAGCAAGTCCTGTCGCGAAGAGTACCCAAGCAAAAGTTTGGTAAATTACAGTTCCAACTGCATGTTGAATGCCCCAAAGAGAGGGATTTTCTTCATAACTATCGTACGTCTCTAAATCCCCTTGAAACCATTGACCAACATTATAATCCGCATAAAAAAATATAACCGCAAAAATCCAGAATACTACACCAAATGTAATCAATTGTTTTTTGTTCATTTTTCAATATTCATTTTGATGTGGGGGTATAAAAATCTTTCTAATTAAAAGAATCAAATAGCTTAAGACATTATATCATTTTTTATCCTCTTCCAACCTTTTTTTAAGAAGTTCTTTCATTTCATTTAAATAAAAATTAAACCTTTTATCCCAAAAGTCAAAGGTTCTCCTAGCCATATCTCTTATTGTGGGTAATTTTAGTAACGGATTTTTTAAACGACTCATCAATTCTATTTCCAAGCGTTCTTTATATCTCCTACTATCATTATTGGCTAGTTCTTCTGCGAGAGAATACATCTTGCTGTACAATTTAGTTATATCTCCTTTTTTGAATAATTTATACAAATCTTTTGGTAAATGTAAATGAAGATTGACCATTTTTGATTGCCTCAAATTACAAAATGTGTTCAAATATATAAGAGTTTGTTTAAATTGTTTAATCTGTTTAAATTGTTTAAAGAAGGCCAAAATATTAACTATTTTTATTGTAATGGGGATTACTCTTACTTTAACCAGAAGAAAACAATTGATGAAGATGGCAATATAAAGGAAGGTGTTAATCACTTTGTGATAATTAACCTTGTTCTAAAAGAAACTAACACCCCGAATGTGTTTGAAGTAGTAGAATATGAAATATCTCGGCTTTACAAATGTAAAAAAGAATATTAAATTTAAAATATTGTTTTATACCTTAAACAATTTAAATTAAATCTAGGTTATTTTTATATAATTCTTTATCCTAATAAAGGGAGTACTTGTATTGCCAGGGCCAGTAAAGCAAAACCTAAAAGCAAAATAAGTCTATCTGGTTTAACACCTAGAAGGATCAAAACAGAAAGAGCAAACCAGGATGTATAACTAAAGAAGTTAAAAAACAAATGATAAGGTTGTCCAAATACTCTAATTATAACTAAGATTATTACTCCAATTAATGCAGAAATTAAAGCCCATTTATTATTTAATCTTTTGAATTTTTTTCTTTTTCCCATATTTCATTTAATATTTTTGAGATATAAAAATCTGCCGATTTGCTGGAATAGAAAGGTTTAAAATAATCAATAAATATAATAGTAAACATGCCTAAAAAAATCATAAGCAAAAAAGAACGAAAGAAAAAAATGTATGAAAGGCTATTAGATGATTTTGTGTATATCTTTTTTATTGTAATTTCGACCAATATTGCAGTTGGTTTATTTAACATTAACAATTTTGCTAAGGATATTAGAAATTTCGATATGGTGGGTTTCTTTTTTATAAATGCAATAGTTATCTTTGTTGTAATGTATATTATTTTATGGGCGTTTCAAGGATTTCTTTTAAATAAAGGTTGGCCCCCCCAAAACCGTTTCCCTAATATTTTTATTTCTTAACAAACAAATAAACAGCCAGCCCTAAAAAAGCACCCCAAAGAAATATCTTAATGCTTCATTTGGAATGTAACAATAAGATACTGGTTTCATTTTATTTAAGAAATTACATCTTTTTATTATACAGAAAAATTAATATTACAAACAAAAAAATGGCAACAACCCCTATAAAAAACGCTCTTCCAATATTACCAGCAATAGAATTAATAACAAAAAGGATGGAACTAACTATTGCTAAGATTCCATATGTTACTGTTATTAAATAATTTACCATTAGAAATTGCAAATAAGTTTAGTTTATATTTTTTTCTAGCTTATAAACATACTATGCGAAAGCACACTTCCTTGGCCTGCACGGCCTTGAGTGCTAATCCATTACCTTTAAAAATAAACACAAATTCCAAACTTCATGAAAATCTTCATAACAGGAAGTAATGGTTTCATAGGTAAACATCTAACAAAAGCATTATCTAATCATACTCTAACATTATACACAAGAAAACAATACGGAGACCTAAACCAAGCAAAACTAAACCTAGAACAATATGACATAATCATACACATAGCAGGATTATTAGTTGGTAACAAACAAGAATACATAAACAGCAACATAAAAGCAACAAAACATTTATTTGAAAACATAAAAAACCCAAAACAAGTAATACATTTCTCAACAGCAGGAGTCCTAGGACCAATAATCAACAACATCCCAAGCGAATCATCAAATTACAACCCAACAAACTTATATGAACAAAGCAAAACCATAGCTGAAAAAATAGCTTTAAGCTACAAAGATAAATTCCCAGTAACAATAATCAGACCAGAATTCATTTACGGACCAGGAGATATGCACGTCCTACAATTGTTCAAAGCAATTAAAGAGAAAAAATTCGCATATATTGGAAAAGGAAACAACACAATGTATCCATGCTACATTGATGATTTAATAGAAGCAGTTAAGCTAACAATCAACAACAAAGAAGCTTTTGGAAAAATATTCAATGTTGGCGGCCCAAGATTAATAAAAATGAAAGAATTTGTGTCAACAGCTGCAAAAATATTAAATGTTTCAAAACCTAAACTTCATGTTCCAAAAATAGCAGCTCAATTAGCAGAACCCTTCATACCTATGATTACAAAAACAAGAATTCAATTCTTTACAGAAAACAGAGGTTGCAAAATAAACAAAATCATGGAACTTGGCTACAGACCAAAAGTTGACATTCAAGAAGGAATAACAAAAACTGCTAATTGGTATAAAGAGCATAATCTGCTGTAACAGAAAGCTTTAAATACTAAGTAAGACCAATCTTACATGTGATAAAAATGGAAATAGCCATAACAAAAATGAGTTCAAAAGGACAGATAGTAATACCTGCAGAATTAAGGGGAGACATTTTAGAAGGAGAAAAACTAATTATAATTAAAAATAAAGAACAATTAATTTTAAAAAAAGCATCTAAATTAGATAAACAGCTAAAAGAAGATTTAGAATTTGCAAGAAGAACTGAAGAAGCATGGAAAAGAATAGAAGCTGGAAAAGGAATAAAGATGGATGCTGATGAATTCTTAAAAGAAATGAAAAAATGGTAGCTGTTGTCTACGATCCACCTTTTAAGAGAAAGTTCAAGAAAATTAAAGATAAATCACTTAAAACTAAAATATACAAACAAATAGCAAAAATAATCAAAAATCCAGAAACTGGAAAACCAATGATGCACACAAGAAAAGGAACAAGAGAAGTTTATATTTCTCCTTTTAGATTATCCTATTCTTACTTAGAAAAACAAAACACAATTGTATTTTTAGAATTATATCACAAAGATGAACAATAAGGTTAATACAGTTTTTTAGCCGGCTGCAAGCCTAATAGAAAGCTTTAAAAGATTTCACTAATTCTCGATTTTACAATGAGCGGATTAAGAACATTATTGGCTGCTGGAGTACTTGCTACTATGTTATCAGCCCCAATTCTAGCTAACGCAGTAGAAACTTTACCATACCAAGATGGAACTTGGGTTGCTGGAGATTTTGGTCATGTAATAGATCATAATCCACACAGATATATTCCTTTTGAAAAAGATAGAAAAGTAACGCCTGGAGATTTGTTAGGGCAGTATTCTAGTGACTCTTTAGAAGCGGAAATACGATATTTCAGGGTAAAAGGAGATACTCTCCTTTTTAGTTTAGATCACAAAATGGGCACCAATGCAGGTGTTACTAGAGTAATTATTGATCTTGGAGCGGGAGATTCGACCACCTTTTTTCCGGGCTTACAAGTCTCCCATGTTGGAGACCTTGAAGAAAACTTAAAGCAACAAATTGCAAAATTAAAGGTTCATTCAGTAGACAGTGAAACAGACGAAGCAGAAATAACTTTTTCATTTGAAGAAAAGTAATTTTTTAGCCGAGCGCAGCTCTAAAACACCAATCCATTACCTTTAAAAATCAAACTTAATTCCAAATTCTAATGAAAGTTATAATAGAAGAAGCAAACTACAATAATCTAGAAAATATACTAAATAAACTAAACTTCAAAATAAACCCAGGTGAAAAAATAATTCTAAAACCTAACTGGGTAGGCCCTGGAAGCTCAGAAGATGGCATTACAACAGATATCAACCTAGTAATAGCATTAGCAAACATAATAAAAAAACACAAAGCAATCCCAATAGTTGCAGAAGCACCAGGTTACGATTTCAATGAAAAAGCATACAAAGTTCTAAAAATCAAAGAAAAACTAAAAGACATAAAATTCGTATACCTAAGGGGAGCAAAAACAAGAAAGATAAAAACAAAAGAAAAATACCTAAGAAACATTGAAATCCCTGAAGTAATACTAGATGCAGATAAAATAATAAACATTCCAAAGCTAAAAACTCATGTTCTCTCCCAATTATCAATCGGAATGAAAAATCTTGTAGGAATTCCACCAAGAAAATACAGAAGAGAAATGCATGTCTACAACCTAGACAACACTATCCCAGAACTCTGCAATATAATCAAACCAGATTTAACAATAGTTGACGCAACAACAATAATGCACGGCCGTGGACCAGTTTTCGGAGACGTAATCAAATCAAACTTAATAATAGCAGGAACAAACGTTTTTGCAGTAGACCATGCTTGTTGTAAATTGTTAGGGGTTAAACCAAATGATGTTAGACATATAAAAAAAGCAATGCAAAGAAACTTAGTTCCAAAATATGAAATAGAAGGCAAATTTACTCCAATGAACATTGACATGCCAATTGATGATCCATACATGTTCATGGTAAGAACAGCATACATTTTAGATAAAATACAAGGCTACATCACAAGAAAAACATTCATTGGCTGGTTATTCCAAACATGGGGAGTAAGAATTGAAATAGACAAAAACCTATGTGATAGCTGCGGTCTCTGTGTACAAGCTTGCCCAATAGATGCAATTGATTTAAAGAACAAATTGATCATAAAAAAGAAATGTAAAGAAATAAAATGTTTAAGATGTTACAAAATCTGCCCTAAAAAAGCAATCCACCTAAAGGGATATTCATTACCTAAAGAAGAACTTGAAAAAAAGAAAAATGCCTAAATACACTCAATACAAAGAACCATTTGTAGATAAAGCAATCCAAGAACAAATAGATATTGGAGTTTCTGAAATGAAACAACTTCCAGGAGTAATCTCAATCATGCTAATTGGTGGTTTTGGAAGAGCAGAAGGCTCGGTAAAGATAGAGGGCCAAAAAGTAACACCTGTAAACGACTACGACCTATACATAATAACAAAAAAGCAAATTAAAGAAGAAATATTAAACACCCTAGCAAAAAAAATAGAAAAAAAACTAGGCTCAAAAGGCTGCTACTCATTATACGAACACTCAGAAAAAGATTTCTACTTTGACATTCATGCAATTCCAATTAAACAATTAAAAAAACTTCCAAACTTAATAAAATATTATGAAATCAAACATTCTTCTTTAGTAATTTACGGAAAAGATGTTAGAAATCAAATGCCAAAATACTCAACAGATAAAATACCCCATTCAGATTCATTAAGATTTTTACTTAACAGATTAACACATATAACAGAATGGTTTATGATAAACTACCTAACAGGAAAACCAGTAAAGCCAGAAGAAAGAGAAACCTTAATCTACGACACTTCAAAAGCTTACATGGCAATGGCAACTGCATTAACAGTATATGCAAAGCATTACAAACCAACTTACTTAGGAAGATTAAAAGAAATTAAAGCAGTATTCACAAAAGAATTTCCAGAATTAAATAAAAAACATCCAGATTTATTAGAAAAAATAGAATTCTTCACAAATCTAAAACTAGACCCAAAAAAATTCAAAGAAATTAAAGATCCTGTTGAAATGTGGTTCAAAGTAAGAGAACATATGCTAAGTGTATTAGACTTCTACTTAAAAAATGCATTTCAAATAAACTCTTTAGAACAATTCTCAAAACAAGGCTCTTCAAAATACTTAGAAAGTTTCATGCCAGATTTATACAGAAAAAAACTAGGTTTAGAATTAAGCAAAGAGCAATTAAACTTCGCAAACTTTTTCCTACAAAGATATCTAAATTTCTTATATTTCAAAAGAATATTAAAAGTAAGAAAGAAATTCTTTCCAAAACTACTCTTCTACAATAAAGAAGCAGGAATGACAATTTTTGCAACAGTTCCTTTCTTAGTAAAATCATTAAATAAAAACAAAACAATAAATAAAAAATACCTAAAAAGAACAATAGAAGAACTAAAAAAAGTTTATCCTTTCAAAACACCAGAATTAACCTTAGAAGGATATGATGAACTAAGAAAAACATACATAAATGCTTGGATGTTATATTATTTTCAAAAACTAATCTAAAATGACAAAACTAAACTGGGTAATGTTTGATGCATTTAAGGAAGATTATCTAAAGTATGCTCCATTCATGAGCAGCTTAGAAAACAGAACAAAAGTAGAACCAGTAATTGGATATCAACAATACATTGCAAGCTTACTAACCGGTTACAAGCCAGAAGAAATCAATGTTTGGGCTATATTTAGAAAAGAAAACAATTCTAAACTATTCGGTTGGACAAAACCACTTAAAAATCTAAAATTTTTAGACAATTATTACTTAAAGCTACTTATCGACGGTCTTTCATTCTCAAAAGTAGGTACAATTGATATGATCAAAGCGAGGATTCCAATAAAAGTAATGCATAACTTCAGCATAGGGCAAATGAAAGCGATAACAACAAAAAATTGCTTAAACAAACCAACAATTTTCGATTTATTAAGAAAAAGTAATCTAAGCTACAGATACATAAAAGGAGCAATAGTTTCAGTAAATGGAAAAGAAACCTTGCTACAAAATGCAAAACACATAATGAAAAGACCAAGTGAAAATACAATAAAGCTAGCTAAAAACAAAAAAGAAGATTTGTTATTCATTTATTTACTAGAATTAGACGGTCTCGGCCACAGATACGGGCCAAGATCAAAAGAAGTTAAGGAACATGTAAAGAAAATTGATTCATTATTAGAAAACTATCTAAAAAATAAGAAATTCATACTACACTCAGATCATGGAATGGTAGAAGTAAAAAAACAGGTAAACCTAAAAAAAGAAATTGAATCTCTAAACTTAACATTAGGAAAAGATTATTTATATTTCTTAGATTCAGTTGTTGCAAGATTCTGGTTTTTCAATGAAAATGCCAAAAGGTTAATAACAGAAAAACTAGAAAACATCAAAGAAGGATTTATCTTAAAACTTCCAGATTTAGTCAGATATGGAATAAACTTCAAAGACAACCGATTCTTCGACCTAGCATTTATAATGAACCACGGAAATATTATCATCCCAAATTTCTTCCAAGAAAGATCAAATGTGAAGGGGATGCATGGTTATTTACCAAATAAAGATGAAAATGGGATCTTCACATCCAATCTAAACCTAAGAAAAACAGACAAAGTAAAATACATGGATATTAACGCTACAGTTTTAAAACATTTCAATTTAAACTATCCAACTCAAGGAAATTCACTTCTTTAAAGATTCTCTCATAGAACTCAATACAACTATAATTGGAACTATTGCATTAAGCAAAAAAGTAACTACTGAAAATGTCAATACTGTACCCTGGGCAACACCAAAAAATCCAAATAAATAAACAAAAGTTATTTCCCTTGTTCCAATTCCAGAAATAGATATAGGCAAAAGAGTAACTAATGTTACAATCGGAACAACAACTAAAAAGATTATCCAAGGAACATTGACTCCGAAGGATTTAGCTACAAAATAAGTTTGAGTATAAAGCATAACCCAAAGAAAGAAGGTGAATAAAAAGGGCAATATCAACCTTCTAAGTCTTGGTAAGCTATTGTAAAAAGCATCAAAAACTTCTTGAGTTCTCCTCTTAAATCTTGCAGGGATTATAATATAAACAAATCTTTTCAAAAATATCCTAGTAAGTTTTTTATTTAACAAAATAAAACAACTAATAATAAACGCAAAAATAGCAAGGATCAAAACAGGCAAAAAAGCACCAACGTATTCACTAAGAACAACTGTCCCGATTATAGCTAAAGAAAAAAGTATGAGCAAATCAAAAATCCTCTCCAAAATAATGCTTGATGCACATTCTGCCCAAGAATTATCAACTTCTTCTTTCATATAAGGAACTCTCATCAAGGAGCCAATCTTTGCAGGGGTAATTAATCCATAAAAAACACTAATCAAATAAAACTTAAAGGCCTTTCTAAAAGGGATATATATTTTCTGCTCTTTAAGTATCAACATCCATCTAAAAGTCTGGAAAAGGAGAATTGCAAATGCAAGCAAAATTGCAATAAAGAAATATCCATAATGAATATTTTTAAAATTGCTAGCAATCTCACTAAATCCAATCTTATACACTAAATAAATGAATATCAAAATTCCAATTAAAGGCAAAATCTTCTTCCATTTCATTTTAAACAAACCAGATTAAACTAGCAAAAAATAATTCTATCAAAAATATAAAATATACTACTTGCTTTTCTGTAAACCTCCCACTACGAGTAAAAATATGTGGAATAGAATATATTTTACTGTATTTAGATTTTACTTTCCCATTTAAATAATAACCATAACTATCCGCTTTAAACTTACTTCTTAATTTTAAAACAAATTCTATAAGGAATGGAATTGATACAATTATTGCAGCTTTTTCAATGTTACCCAAAACAGCAACGCTAACAATCACAGCCCCAATTAAATAAGTTAATGAGTCTCCAGGTAAAATCTTAGAAGGATACCTCGTATAAAAATAAAAAGCTATTAACGATGCAAACGTAACTAAGGCTATAACCGTTGAAATAGAGGTTCCATTAAAATAAGAGTACAATCCCAGCATTCCAATTGAAATTATGCCTAAACCGGTCTCCAATCCATTAAATCCAGCTAGTAGATTAACCATATTTGCTGCCCCAACAACCCCAAGGGGGATTAAGATTAAAGGATATATTAATCCGAAATCAATAACCCCAAAAAAGGGAAAATTCACAGAAGTAGTACCTGCATTAACAACCATTAAAGGAATAGCTGCCACTAAAGTAAGTAATGGTTTTTGCCATTGTTTAAATCCCCCCCAAGATCCATCTCCAGATTTCTCAACTAATAAATCATCAACAAAGCCCACAAGGCTTATAATTAAAATAGAAGCAATAGCCGCAAACAAAAATAATAAAGAAGAAGAATCATGATAAAAAAATGTTCTTATAAATACGTATGTCATAAGTCCGACAAAAACACCACACATCACGGCCAAACCCCCCGCAATCGGGACATCGGGTTTATTTTCTTTATTCATATCGCTAACTATAAGCTTTATTCTTTTCATATATCTAATAACTATCGGAGTAACTAAAAATACTACAAGAAAACTGATTAAAGAACAAACTATTGCAGCATATTTCATGAAAGCCATAAAAGCATAGACAAAAGGATTATAATATAAATCTTACGATTTTAAGATTTTATTCAATCATCCAACTTTTCTGTACTTTCAATAAATTTATATATTCCTTATCTAAACCGAATATGAACATGGAAAAATATGTATATAAAGATGGGATAAAAATCGAAAAAACAACTGCTGATGAAACTAAAACTGTTTTAAGTAAAAATCCTATTGTTAGATGGTTTTCTCGAACGAAAATGGAAATTGCTTTAAAAATGGCTAAGTTGAAGAAAAATGACATCATTTTAGATTTTGGATGTGGAGACTGCTATTTAAAAAAAAGCAACCCAAAATTTAACATTATTGGATATGACATCAACCCAAAAAAAACAGAAATTGAAGATTATACAACAATACATCCAACTAAAATTTTTGCTATGGATGTACTTGAACACATCCCAAAAGGAGAAATAATAGAAATTTTAAGCAATTTTAAAAAAATGAATCCAAATGTTGAATTAATTGTGGCTATTCCTACTGAAAATTGGGTATCCCGCAAAGCAAGGCTATTATTGGGGAAATCTGAAAGAGTTAGAGATCATATCACCCCACTAAAAGAAATTTTAAAGATTTTAAAAACTAGGTTTAAATTAAAGAAGAAAAAGAATTTTTTAACAGTTACATATATTGCGATATATTCTCCTAAAGGTAAATCCTAATATTCTAAAATTTGCCTTAACAACCTTTATAAAACAAAGCTAATTTCTATTTTTGATGGATGAACCTAAATTATCAATAATAATTCCTGCATATAATGAAGAAAAAAGAATAGGAAAGACCTTGAGGGCATATTCAGAATTTTTCAAAAATACCCCCCATGAAATAATAGTTGTCTTAAATGGTTGTGTGGATAACACAGAATCCATTGTTAAAAATTACAAAAAAGAATACCCCCATATTAACTACATTACTACAAATAAAAAAGGGAAAGGAAATGCTGTCTTAGAAGGAATAAAGTTATCTAAGGGAGATTTAATTTCTTTTGTAGATGCAGATAACGCAACAAAACCGGACCAGGTAGATTTTCTTATAAAAAACATGGGATCCCATGGTGCAATTATGGGTTCAAGATGGATGAAAGGCTCCAAAATCCTAACCAAACAACCCATAATAAGACAATTTATGAGTAGGGGATTCAATTTGCTAGTACGATTAACATTAAATTTAAATTTCAGCGACACCCAATGTGGGGGGAAAGTTTTCAAAAAAGAAGCAATAAATTCCATTCTGCACAATTTAAAAACAACTGGGTGGGCAATGGATGTTGCGATGCTTTACAATATCAAAAAAGAAGGGTATAAAATAAAAGAAGTTCCAATTGAATGGGAAGAACCAGGCGGAACAGTTTTAAAAATGAGGAAAGCGATACCAGAAATGTTTTTAACTCTTTTAAAATTAAGATTCAATAAATAATTAATCTAGTTTATATAATTCTTCTCTGGGATATTCTGTTTCTAAGTATTCTGGTTTTACATTAATACGATCCGGATAATCAAGTTCCCAAATCTTCAATGGGCCGATTAATGATCCTCCTAACAAAGCTAATGGCATTTGGCTTGAATCGTCATAAACTAAATTAAAACCTTCTAGCTCTTCGTTAAATAGGAAAAGTCTAGCAAAAACAGTTCTTTCTACCTTTTCAGAAACAAATAATCCTGCTCCGAATTGATTAAACTGGAAGGTATCTCTTTGTATGGTAGGAATCACCCTAAAACATCCTCCCAATTCAGAATTTTCGAATTCATATTTCTCATTATTAAAATAAACACACCCAAAATTCATTTTTATTTGTTGACCCCTGTAAACTAAAATTACGCTAGGTTGTTTAATGTTATATGCAGTACCATTTTCAATATTTTGAATTTCTAAAATAAGGGCCCCCACAAAAGCAGATCCTTGAGGAATTAAATTTCCTTGATACATAATATCTTCATCAGTTCCAAATCCCCCTTGGTATAAGAATACTGTACCATTTCTCGTTTCTTGAATTTGATCCATATTTAAAACAAAAGTGGGAATATAGGAAAGCCTATCATTATTTTCATCTCCACCAATACTTGAATAAGCACCATATTTACCAATTTCGTCAGAAATCATTAAGGCATGGGTTACTTCATGAGTTTTTAAAAATTCTAAGGCTTCATCAGTAGTTTGCCCAGTTAAAAAATGTCTTCCAAGCAAATAATTCCAATAACCAATCATATTTCCCCCATCTGTAACTGTCGATCTATTCCATCCAGTTTGTACCCAATAACCATAGTCCCACCAATGTGCAAAAACTGCCTCTTCCGGGGTATTTCCTTCTACCCATTCTCCAGCAGATTGCCATTGTTGATTGTAACTAGGGCCAGTATATTTAGCTTGATTATAACTATCTTTAACGAAATTAAATAACGTTAAATAACAAATTAAAACAATTAAAATTAAAGACAAATATCTGTACATTTTTTCTTTATTCAATTTAGACCAATCATAAAATCTTATTAAAAGATATCCAGTTAAAAAACAAGCAACTGGAGAAAAAACAAATAATAATCTTATCGCAGTTCTTCCAGCAACAACCATCATAATAAACCAAACAAATAAAAAGATATATTTTTTATCCAAATCTTTAAATTGTAAAAAGGATTCTTGATCTTTTCTATAGGCCTTAAGATAAAAATAAAGTAAAGATAAAATTAATAATATACCTGATCCAGCATAAACAAACATTGAAATAAAATTTTCTCCATTAAATAAAGAAGTGTTAGAATACCTGCTAAAAATAAATCCACAAATAAATAAAAAGTACACCACAGTTAATTTAATTCTATATTTTACTAATGGTTTTATTAAATCCCAAAACAAAGCAACTGAACCAGCAAAAAATAACCAAAAGAAAAGCCATCCAAACTGACCAATCCAAGTAAGAAAATAAGGTTGATGACTTTCTGCAACAGTTAATTGAAATCTATTTGTTCCGGCTGGGTGTATTAAAAACTCATTTATAGCATTGGTGCCCTGTTCAACTATAAAAGAAGGACCAAATGTTGCAAAAATCAAAATTATTACTAAAATTAAGGAAAAGATAATATACACTAAATTACCAGGAATAACTCTCTTGAATTTACTAGTTATTTTTTCAAAAAATTCAAATTTAGGAAATAAAAATGACATCAAAGCAATAAACCACACCAACAAAGATAAACTAAATGTCCATGAACTAAGCATTCCAATTATCCCCCCATATTTAGAGGTAAACATACTTAAAACAAAGAAGTAAATAATTACCCACCCAGTATAAACCATAAAATCTCCTTTTTTTAATTTATTAAACAAAATCTCAATAAAAATAAAAGAAGGGATAATCAAAGATATAAAACTTACTCCACCCCAAGCCAAACCCATAAGCGCAGTAGATAGTCCAGATAAAACTCCAAAAATCAATCTACCTTTGTTAGTTTGAGATTGCCAACCAACAACAAAGAAATAAAACGTTAAAAACATTAAAAAGATTCCTAATGCTTCTTTATCAGAGAATCCTGCCATTGATCTATATAAAAAACTGGGGATAAAACTAAGGAAAGCAACAGAAAATAAAGCAACCCTATAATCAAAAAGTCTCCTAACAAGTAAAAAAAAGACAATCATTGCTAAAACAAAAAATATTACTGGATACATAACATCAACAAACCATAAAGTGATACTCTTGTCAAAAAAATGTAAAAACTTATACATCCAAGCAATAACATAAGCTAAAAGGGTGGCATCCTTTGACATATCTAATCCCAATGGCACGTTCCTCATATAATCTATAGCCATCAACCTTCCATGTTCAACTATATAAGCAGCATATCTATAGAAAACATAAGGATCTAAAGCCAATAAAAACTTTTTTTGTAAAAGTGGAAGATTACGAGTTCTAATGAAAGTACCTGCCCACAAAATAAAAATTAAAATAACATAACCAATCCAATTTTTATTAGACAAATTTTTAAAAAAGTCAAACAATCTCTCTTTTCTTTTTTCCAAAACTGTCTCTTCAGTGGATTTATTCTGTTCTAAAACTTCCTCTTTTTCTTTAATTTCTTCCATTAACAAGATGGATTATAAAGGTATTTATATAACTTTTGGAAACGAAAAGTATTAAATATAATTGCAATAAGCAATCTTAGAAGAAAAATGGATAAAGGATTACAATACAAATACGAAAAAGGATTCATAAAAGAAAGAAAAGAAATTAGTTTAAATAAAGTAGATTATAGAAAAAAAGCGATAGTTAATGCATTAAAAAAATATTGTGATTTAAACAAAAATAAATCAGTTTTAGACGTAGGTTTTGGTTCTACAAATGGTATAATCACTCAAGAAATAGCAAAAAATGCCCTAAAAGTAGTGGGGATAGAAATTGATGAACCAGAAGTAAAAATAGCCAATAAATTAAATGAACAATCTAATTGTTTTTTTTATAAAGGCGATGGAAGATACATGCAACAATTCGAAAATGAAAGTTTTGATATAGTTTTATGCACTAGAGTTATAGAGCATATTCCAGAAAAAATAGAGCTATTATTCAAAGAAATAACAAGAGTTCTAAAAAAGGATGGTTTGGCTTATATAGCGGTTGACAATAAGTTCATTCCTTTCGAACCGCATTACAGACTATTATTTTTATCTTGGCTACCAAAAAAATTAGCAGATGCATATGTGAAAATTACAAGAAAGGGCAAAAGTTATGAAATAAAATATTTAACTTATAATCAACTAAACAAATATTTCAAAGAAAACAAACTAAAACCAAAAGATATAACGATTGATTTAATCAAAAACTCTAAAAAATTAGGCTATAAATCAAATAAGATAATTGTAAACACAGCAAAAATATTAGATTTATTTCCAGAATCATTCAAATCATTTTTCAGTTTTATTAGCCCTGTATGGATTATAGTGCTAAAGAAGGATTAGTATGCTTATTAAACTATTTTAAAAAAACAAAGGCGTTACAAATACTTCTAACAAAGCAGCTATAAATAAAATACCAATAGCTAACAAAGTTAAATCTAAAGCATCCATCATTATTACTTTAAATTTATTAGTTTCTATATCATGATTAATCATTGCTACAGAAATAACACCGCCAGCTAATCCCCCCACAAAATATGCTGATATTTCAGGAATCCCATGAATAAAATATCTAACTAAACCTAATGAAAAAGCATGGAAATAATTAAAAACATTAACCGAACCTAATGCAGATGCAACCGCTGCTATTTTATTTCTAACAAAGTCTCCAATTGCTGCACTTATTACACTTGCATTCCAAGTAAGAATAAAAATTGCTCCTGCCCCATAAAAGAAACTAAAAAACAAACAAAACATTAAAACTTTAAGATTATTAAAAAAGATTTGTCCAAATATATTAGATGGCCCAATCACATAACCAGTTACCCTGCTATTGATTGCCCTAATTGTTTCTGTTTGTGTAGAAAATAAATTATTAACCAACTCCAAGGGCAAAATAATAAATAAAAGTGAATAAGCCACAACAAATCCTAAGAACATATACACTAAATATTTTAACACTGCAAAATGTTCCTTCATTATTTCCCCTTCATTACTCAATGTAACATCTGCTTCCTCTTCTTTTTTCATAGTACTATACATCATTGGCACTGCAGCAATAACAGTTAAGAATACCATAACTAAACTAGCATGTTGCCTAAAAATCCAAATTGCTAAAAACGCCGATATAACTGCGTATAAAAAACCTATAAAGAACATATGCCAGGGTTTTCTAGCTGCTTTGAAGGGAGTAATAAACGATTCTAAAACCATAATGTAAATTTCAATTATTGTCTTTAAATAGTTTTTGGAAAAAATTAATGTTTTTTATTTAATGCTTTTTCAAATGATTCAGTCATTTTTTCTGTAAAAGAAATCCAAGATAAATTTTCCTTAACCCACAAGGCTCCATTCTTTGCCATCTTATCATATTTATCCTTATTCTTGAAAATATCTAAAACAACATCTGCATAATTGTCAGTAGAAACACCTACCTCTTTTTCTTTTATCAAGTCAGAAGTAGAAATTTTAGTTGAAACTATTATTGGTTTTTCAGCACAAAGAAGCTCAAAAGGAGCTAACCAACCACCCTGAAGGCCAATAGGAAATAATCCAACATCACTAGCCTTATATAAATCTCTTAAATCCTCTCTTAACAAATTTCCAGTAAACAAAACATATTTCTCAAGTTTATTTTTTTTAATATAATCCTTTAAAATAATTTCATATTTTTCATCTGATTTTCCAGCTAAAACTAACAATATGTTTGGAATTTTTTGTTTCAATTTTTCTACTGTTTTAATGCTATCTAATGGATTTTTTATCTCATTTAAAACACCAGATTGAATAACCACAAATTTACCTTCTAAATTAAATTTTTTGATAGCATTTTGTGCTTTTCCTTTTGAAAAAAAATCATAATCTATCCCGCAATAAATTATTGTAGAGTCTCTACCATATCTCCCCATAACTCTCTTTTGATTAAATTCATCTAAAGCACAGATTACATCTATACTTTTCCTAACAATAAATCTATCAACTGGTTTTCTTAAATTATTTAAAAGTTTTAAAAAAACACTTGCATCTGGTTTACTCCACAAACTAGGAGGTTCATTACACCACCACACACAAGGTTTTTTATTCGGAAATAAACTCCAGCTAGCAGGAAAATTCTGGAGGTGAATCACATCAAAATCATTAAGTCTTTTTTTTACTTCTTTTCTTAAAACAAATATTCCTTTAATCAAATCTTTCATACTGACAAAACCACTAGATCTTATTTTAACATTATTATCTGGAACTATTATCTTAGCTTTAAGGTCTTTTTCCACTTCTTTTGATTTAGACAAAGTCAATAATTCATTGTATATTCCTTTTTCAGTAAGAATATTAGACAAGCTTACAATAAGAATTTCAGCTCCACCATAATATTCCATTTGTGGGTGCACAATTAAAACTTTCATATGGTTTTACCAACCTGCTGCCCCTTTAAATAATTTGTGGAAAAATGTTCCAAAGGAAATGTTTATAAATCATTTGTTATTGCCAAATAACAACATCACACTTATGGGGGTATTTTTAAAATGGAAATAAAAACAGAACAAGACATGAACAATTTTTGTGAAGTAGTTACTAAAAGGGCAGAAGGTGTGCCATTTGAAGTAAATTCATATTCTAGCCTAACATTAAATCAAGAACTTGATTGGGATCGAGTAAATGGTGGTATGATTGCTAAAGAGGCAATAGGTGCAAATTCTCACTTACAAAAAGGAATCAAGGGCATTTCTTGGACTAAGGAACACATTGGGAAAGTATCAATCGATGAAACACCATTAATCTTTCCTTCAAAAACGATTCTAGAAGGAAGAAGAGACCTTATTGGTCCAATGACTGGCGTATTAGTTAATTGTTATGACCCTTTAACAAAGAACGTTCTTTTCCAGATGAGAGGGAGCAGCATAGATGCACCTTTTGGATTTCAAGCTGCAGCTGCAGGAATGGGAACCTATGGTCAAGAATTAGGATTAACTGCTGGACTTGAACTTCTTGAAGAAGCAAGTTTAGAAAACTACAGACAATTATTAAGAGGGCGCGCAATAGACATTTTGCCTTTTATGAAAGGTGGAGCAGATGGAGTTCCTCAACCATTGTTCAGTTTTGGATTTTCAGATGACTTATCTAGATTTGAAGCTTGCAGGAGTTTAGATGAAATTGCTACTTTTGAAGAAAGAACAAAAACAGGTCTGAGGGAAGGAATCCTTCCAGAAAGAGAGGGATATCATTTCACAGTTCCATATGACCAAGTAGAAACAATTGCAGGAAAACTTAATGAGCAAGGAGAACATGGAAGATTCTATGGACCAATACATGAATCAACCACTAACTTTTTAAGAGCATTAAGAGACTACAGTTTAGTATAAAAATGAAAATAGAAGTTGGCGCTGACGGGCATACAATCAACATTCCTGAAGAATATGTTCTTCCTGACAAAAGCCTAGACATGCAAAGGCTAGGAAAGATAGAAGAAGTAAGAAAGACCCATCCTGATTTGGCGGGTGACTTTTCTTTTTGGTTTCATGAATTAGTTTATTATGATTGGCATGCAAAAAGAGGCGAAAAATGGCCAGATTGCGTCAGAGAACGACAAGAACAAATACATCGCGTCAGAACACAACCCTCCGCCCAATATCATACACCTCAACCAGGGCGCCAACAACAAGAAGTAAGAACCAGAACCATTTTCGATGAAATGCGGGATGAAGCGATGAGAACTCCCGGCATGGGTTTTGAACCGGACTGGGATTACTATGATTATGCCTGTGAATTAGAGCGTAAGGGATGGTTGTACAATTGCTCTGATTAACATTAAGCCTTTAAAAGATAGAGATATTGTTGAGCTTAAGAGGGCTGTTAACAAGTTGAAGAAAACCACTGATGCAATCAATGGTGACATTGCTGGTTTCGGGGATGGCTGTCTTGTTGTAACTCCAAGTTTTGCTGGGGTTTATAGAAGCAAGGTAACCGAAAACATAGAAAAGTAATCTTTATATATTTTTTCTTCTTAATTTTTAATATGGATAAATTAGATAAACAACCGTGTCCGATGTGTGGTATCAAACAACCTAGACAAAATAAATTCTTTAGATTAATAATCTTTAATTGTCTCTTGTATAATCTTTTTCCATCTATAAGGTTCTGCATATTTCTTGATGTCTTCAAAAGGGTTTTTTAAAACTTTTTTGATTGCACCAACAATCTCTTGTGAACTTCTTGGATTTATAATCAATCCATTTTTACCATTTTGAACCATCAAAGGAATCCCCCCAACGTTTGTTGCTATAGGTGATAAACCTGCTGCCATTGCCTCCATTAAAACAACTGGGGCCCCCTCAGTATAACTAGGAAGAACTAAAAAATCACAAGCAGACAAATATAATAATTTTTTTTCTCCATAAACATAACCTAAAAAAGCAGCATTATCTATCTTTTCTTTCTTAACATAATTAACGTATTTATTATAATCTGGCCCTTCTCCAATCAACAATAAATTAAGATCCATACCTTTTACTGCATTCAAAAGTTCTTTTATCCCTTTTGTTGTTTTTATTCTACCTAAAAAAAGAGCATATTTTTCATTTTGCTTAAGTCCCAATTCGTTTCTAGAAGTTTCTTTGTTCATCTTTACAAAATATTCATCAGAAATGCCCATTGTTTGAAATTTAATCTCAGATTTTGGGGCAATTTTCTTTAAATAATCTCTTTCCTTAATACTTAAAGCATAAAACACATCAACTTTCCTTAAAAGAAACATTTCACAAAGTTGCATCAAAAAGATTACAGGAAAAAACAACATTAGTCTTTTATATTTTTTAAGATTATCAAATGGGCTTCTTCCACCATGATGCTGGGCAATAATTTTTATATTGCTTCTTTTTTTCAAAAGCAACAAAAAAAAATAAACTACCCAAGAATGATATTCATGAAAATGTAGTACTATTTTGTCCTTTTTTTTTATTTCCTTCCTTAAAGCAGTTATAATCGGAATTGAAATTTCCATCCCATGCCTAATAGAAAAATTTACGGGAAAAATTCTAAACTTAATACCTTTATTCCTAACACTTTTTTCTTTTTTATATTTTTTTTCAAGAGTCCAGCATTCAACTTTTAAATTAGGATAAAATTTATTTATTTGATAAGCTACTCTTGCATACCAACTAGTAAAAATGTC
>Ga0180732_1000940_pt1 | contig 20337 bp, 19 predicted proteins | sample KR11_01MetaG_FD_148674 | JGI IMG/M metagenome (GOLD analysis project Ga0180732, IMG submission 148674) | Groundwater microbial communities from the Olkiluoto Island deep subsurface site, Finland - KR11_0.1 MetaG | ecosystem: Environmental > Aquatic > Deep subsurface > Groundwater | place... | reverse complement strand
AGACTCTTGGCCACTCATTTTGAGTGGAATGGTAATAGCAATATATATGAAAATAGACCAAGTAATGATAAAAGAGATGATGAACGCCGAAGCGGTAGGGCAATACGCGGCAGCAGTGCGACTAAGCGAAGCATGGTATTTTATACCGATGGTAATAGCCTCTTCACTGTTTCCTGCCATCATCAATGCTAAAAAAATAAGTGAAGAACTCTACTATGCAAGGCTTCAAAAGCTTTATGATTTAATGGTATGGATGGCGATAGCAATAGCGCTACCCATGACATTTTTGAGTGATTGGATTGTTGCATTACTTTATGGAAGTCAATACAATCAAGCGGGCAGTGTATTGATGATACATATTTGGGCGGGAGTGTTTGTTTTTTTGGGTGTTGCTTTTAGCAATTATCTGGTGAGTGAAAATTTAACAAAAAAATCTTTTTTTAGAACAGCACTTGGAGCATCTACAAATGTTGGACTAAATTTTGTTTTAATTCCTAAATATGGCATTAATGGTGCTGCGATAGCAACTTTGCTGAGTCAAATTATTGCAAATTATATTTATGATTTTTTTGACCGAGATTTACATCAGCAGTTAAAAATGAAAACGATGAGTTTTTTCCCTATACATATATTGAAAGAATACAAATGATGAGTTATAAAATAGCAATAGCAGGTACATTTACCCCTAATATAGTGTATCATCTTGGTGAATATTATAGTAGGGTTGAACAAAGCTTTGATAATATAGAAAAAGTCTGGAAGTATAATAAAGATGGAATTTTTGCAGTTTTAGAATTTATAAGAAAGACTGGATGTAAAATACTTTATACTGGAAGTTCTACAAAGTTTTGTGATGGAGGGATGGGAAGAAATGCCTCTCCATATGCTTGGATAAAAGCTACAAACAGGGAGCTTGTGATGACAGCTAAAACAGAAGCTTTAGCATGGAGTCTAAGAAGAAGGCTAGAAGATTATATAAATAAATGTAAAAATAAATGGAGATAAAATGAAAGAATTTATACCAATAAAACCATTAAGTACAGCGGTACTATTTTTAGTATTTAATAGGTTAGACACAACAAAACAAGTTTTTGCCCAAATCAAAAAAGCAAAACCACCTAGAATATATATTGCTTCTGATGGAGCCAGAGAGGCTAAAACGGGTGAAGAAGTAATAGTTGAAGAGGTTAGAGATTATGTTATACAAAATCTTGATTGGGAGTGTGAAGTAAAAACTCTTTTAAGAGATGAAAATTTAGGCTGTAAGGTAGCTGTTAGTAGTGCTATTGATTGGTTTTTTGAGCACGAGGATATGGGAATTATACTTGAAGATGATGTAGTCCCAACACAAAGTTTTTTTTGGTTTTGTGAACGAATGTTGCAAGAATATAGAAACGATAGTCGTGTAATGATGATATCTGGTACAAACTATATGTTAGATATTAGAGATCAAATAAAAAAAGACTATTTTTTTTCAAGACATTTTACGATTTGGGGATGGGCAACATGGAAAAGAGCTTGGAAATTATATGATGTAAAAATTCCAACTTGGCGAACTGAGATACAACCTGCTAATATCAATTTTATTAGCAATGAAGCCTACATTACAAAACACTTTGAAAATACATTTGATCTAATTCATCAGAATAAAATGAATACTTGGGATATTCAATGGGTATATACTTGTTTATTTAATTATGGACTATGTCTTACGCCATCAATAAATATGATTAGCAATGTAGGTGTAAATGGGACACACACTACAGGTAATGTTACTGATAGCCATTACTTAAAAACTTATAATTTTGAAAGCATTGATAGAATTAAGCTTAATTCTATTGTATATCCTGAGCAATTCTATGACGAAGGATTACACATAGAAAAAACACTACCTGCTTATAGAAAAGATTTTTTCATGCGTTTACTCAAAACATTAAGAATTTATGAGATTACTAGAAGTACATATAGATTTTTTAAATGAAAAAAACACTGAAAAAATTGCTTCCTGAAAAAATTAAGAATCTGATTATTGAATATATAGGTAATAAAACTATCAATAATTATTTTAAAAAAAGTCATTCTAAAAATGCATTATTATCATACATTTTAGCACCATTCAAAAAAGATTCTATGTCTCACACAAATTTTTTTGAAGCACAAGCTTGGGCAAAAATACTTGATGAGCTTGGGTACAATGTGGATATTATTGACTATAGAAATAGTAAAAAAATTGATTTGTCAACATATGATTTGATTTGCGGATTTGGAGATGTTTTTCAGCAGGTTTTTGAATCGAGTTATCATAAAAACATTCAGACTATATATTATGGGGCTGGAATGCATGTTTGCCATCAAAATACTACTTCCTTGCAACGAGTAAAAGATGTTTATATTAAAAAGGGTGTTTGGCTTGGAAAATCAGCTAGATTTGTAGAAAAGACTTGGACTCATCAGACATCTTTGGTCGGTGGAATTATAGCACTTGGCAATGAGGTGTGTGCAAATAGCTATAGAAAATATTTTGATGGGAAAGTTTATTCACTCCCTGCACTTTTTTATGAAACACAAAATGGTGAAAACATCATAAGGAATCGACAGCGTTCTTCAACAAAGCACTATTTGTGGTTTGGGAGTTCAGGGTTGATACACAAGGGATTGGATTTGTGTTTGGATTATTTTTCACGAAATCAAGATGTTTTTTTGCATATATGCGGACCAATCGAAAATGAAAAAGAGTTTATAGATGTATATAAAAAAGAACTCTTTGATTTACCAAATGTTGAGCTACATGGATTTATTGATATAGACAGTAAAGAGTTTGAAACTATTTTGACTATGTGTTCATTTATTATTTTTCCTTCATGTTCCGAAGGAGGTTCGCCATCAACTTTAACAGTTATCGGTAATGGTGGTTTAATCCCAATTATTACAAAAGAGACAACAATAGAAACAGGACATGAGATTTGGATTGAAGGATTTGATTATGAAAGTATTGACAAAGCAATCAAGTATTCTCAAGCATTCTCATTTGAAGAGATTAAAGAGTTACACTATAATAATCTAAAGTTTGTAAAAGCAAATCATACTCGAGAGATATATTGTGAGCAATTGAAAAAAAACATCCAAAATATTTTAGGAATAACCAATGGCCTGTAAAATATGTACCCAACAAACAAAACAAATATTTCAAACAAAAATATTAAATAAATATGACATAAACTATTTTCATTGTGAACATTGTGGTTTTTTACAAACAGAGGAACCATATTGGCTAGATGAGGCTTACAGCGAATCTATAAATGTTTCAGATACTGGATATATGCAAAGAAATTTAATGCTTTCAAAAAAATTAACAATTTTATTAGCTTTGTTTTTTGATAAAAATGAAAAATTTTTGGACTATGCAGGTGGTTATGGTGTCTTTGTACGGATGATGCGAGATATTGGTTTTGATTTTTATTGGGATGACAAATATACCACTAATTTTTTTGCTAGAGGTTTTGAACATCAAAGTATAAACAAATATGAAGCCGTGACTACATTTGAAAGTTTTGAGCATTTTGTAAATCCAATGGATGAGATAGAATCACTACTAAAAATATCAAAAAATATCATTTTTTCCACAGAACTTTTGCCAAACCCTATTCCAAAACCTCAAGATTGGTGGTATTATGGACTAGACCATGGGCAACATATCTCTTTTTATAGTGAAAAAACATTTGATTTTATAGCGAAAAAATTTAATTTAAATTATGTAAATTTAGTCGGATTACATCTTTTGAGTGAGAAAAAAATATCAAATCTTCAACTTAAAGTTTTGAAGTTGAGTAAATTTGGATTGCATAAACTTTTACAAAAAAGACTCAAAAGTAAAACTTGGGATGACTATCTAAAAATGAGTGAGAAAAAATGAAAATTCTATATGACCATCAAATATTTACATCGCAAAAATACGGTGGAATTTCGAGATATTTTTATGAACTTGTTCTTGAATTTAGTGATAGTCAAGGGGTAGATTGTGAAATTCCTTTGCTAGTATCAAATAATCATTACATATCTGATAAAAAGTTTGTTAACTATGTAGATTTATTGCCAAATAAACAGTTTCGTGGAAAAATAAGAATTTTTAATTATTTAAATAAACCAAACACGATTTTGAAACTGAAACAACAAAAGTTTGATGTTTTTCATCCTACTTATTATGACCCATATTTTTTAAAATATATAGGTAACAAGCCATTTGTTTTGACTGTTTATGACATGATTCACGAGAAATTTAGTGATATGTTTTCTCCAACTGATAAAACAACTGAGCAAAAAAGATTATTAGTAGAAAAGGCGACCAAAATCATAGCGATTTCACAAAGTACAAAAAAAGATTTGATAGAGCTTTTTGGGACAGATGAGTCAAAAATCGAAGTGGTTTATCTTGGAAATTCTATGTTTCCTAAGTCAAACATTACTCTTGAATATGAGATACCAAAAAAATATTTACTTTTTGTAGGAAGTCGTGGTGTTTACAAAAACTTTGAGCGATTTATTAATAGTATTACAGAACTATTAAATCAAGATAAAGAACTATTTGTTTTATGTACAGGTGGTGGAAAGTTTAGTAACAGTGAAATAGAACAATTTAAGGAATTAGGGATTTCAAAACAAATTTTACAATTCAACTTAGACGATGACAGTTTAGCTTATTTTTATAAAAATGCTTTGGCTTTTATTTTCCCATCGCTTTATGAGGGATTTGGCATCCCAGTGTTGGAGTCTTTTGCTTGTGGATGTCCACTTCTTTGTAGCGATGTGAGTTCGTTACCAGAAGTTGCTGGTGAAGCAGCTTGTTACTTTGACCCTTATAGTGAAGAGTCTATAAGAGATGCAGTTTTGAGAGTTTTGGATGATATGAATTTACGAAAAGATTTGATAAGCAAAGGGTATGAGCAGCTGAAAAAATTCTCATGGAAGCAAACAGCGGAACAAACGAAAAAAATATATGAAAGTGTGTTGATATGAAGACAGCAATTATTACAGGAATAAGTGGGCAAGATGGACCTTATTTAGCAAAATTACTTTTAGAGAAAGGGTATAAAGTCGTAGGAACAGTAAGAAGTTATAGATGTGCAAACAATAAAAATTTTGAATATCTTGGCATTGAAAAAGAAGTAAAACTAGAAGAACTTGATCTTTTAGATATGGCAAATGTAATAAGAATCATCCAAAAATACAAACCAGATGAGATATACAATCTTGCAGCTCAAAGTTCTGTAGGACTTTCGTTTGATCAGCCTTTGGGAACATTTTCTTTCAATACAACTTCTGTCAATAATCTTTTGGAGAGTATTAGACTTTTTAGCCCATCTACTAAACTTTATCAAGCTTCAAGTAGTGAGATGTACGGTAGAGTCAAAACTATGCCAATATCTCTAGAAACGCCAATGCACCCAATAAGTCCTTATGGTGTTTCCAAGATGGCTTCTTATTTTATGGTGACAACTTATAGAGAATCGTATGATTTGTTTGTGTGTAATGGAGTATTATTTAATCATGAATCATTTTTGAGAAGTAATAATTTTTTTGTTAAAAAAGTCATTAGAGATTCCATTGCCATTAAAAATAAGAAGTTAGAGTATTTAAAAGTTGGAAATTTAAATGTAAAAAGAGACTTTGGTTATGCTCCAAAATATGTGGAAGCAATGTGGAAAATGATGCAATTAGATCAACCGGATGATTTTATAATATGTTCTGGAGAATCAATTTTACTCAGAGATATTGTCGAATATATTTTTAATAAAATAGGCATAGAAAAAAGCCTTATTATTGAAGATAAAAGTCTGCTTCGACCAAATGAGATAGAAGATATTTATGGGGATAATACAAAAGCAAAAGAAATTTTAGATTGGGACTATGACTATTCTTTTTTTAAGATATTAGATCTCTTAATAGATGAAGAAATAAAAAATGCAAACTAAACCTTTAATATCAATCGTAACGGTAGTCTACAACGGTGAAGAGTATCTCGAAGCAACCATTCAGAGTATCATTAATCAGTCTTATAAAAATATTGAATATATTATAATTGATGGCGGCAGCACCGACGGAACGCTTGATATAATAAAAAAATATGAAGATAAAATTAAGTATTGGGTAAGTGAAAAAGACAGAGGCATATATGATGCTATGAATAAAGGCGTTTTAGTAGCAACAGGTGAATGGATAAACTTTATGAATGCCGGGGATATTTTTTACAATGAAAATGTTCTAAATGAGGTATTTCCTGAAGAGAAAATACTCAAAGATTTTGACTTGATCTACTCAAATACTCTGTTGGATGGCAAGACAATGCTTGAGTGCAATATTGCTAGCAATGTAATTATTCATCAATCTCTTATTTATAGAAAAAGTCTCCATCAAGAAAAGGGATTGTATCTTGTATATAAAAATTTGCTAATTTCAGACTATCTCTTTTTTATGCTTTGTAAAGAGAAACGTTGGTATAAAAGTGATGTAATTATTTCAATTTACAATACAGAAGGCTTGTCTAGCGAAAAGTTTTCTCTGCACTTAAATCAAAAAATAGGAACCGACCTTATCTTTAACAATATAAGTAGAACCAACGCGACCATAATGCTGCTTATTTACCCATCTTACAGGTACTTAAAAAATAGATTAAAAAAAATAGTAGAGTTTTTTAAAATAAAAAAAGATGAAAAAAGTTGAGTATTAGCATGAACGATTTAATGGTCATTGTTGTTTTGTATAAAAAGAAAATATCTGATTTATCCATGATTGTACAGAGCAATTTAATGAGCGGACAGAATATTGATATTTTTGTATATGATAATTCTGTTAAACCTCAACAGATGCCAGAGAAAGAAGGATTTCACTTTCATTATGTTCATGATAAAAGTAATGCCGGAGTCAGCAAAGCGTACAATGAAGGTATCAAAAAAGCAAAAGAATTAAATAAAAAGTATGTGCTTTTACTTGACCAAGATACAAATATAGTTGCTGCCGATTTAGAAAAATATCTTTTATTAGCAGACAAGTACGGTGAGAACTATCTTTATACTCCCATAGTGTATCGCGAAAAGAGGATTTATTCTCCGGCGTATGTCAACTGTTTTATTGGAAAAGTTCAAAATTTAGATAGTTTTTCATATCAGGAAATTTATAGTTTAGATAAAAAATCGCTCATAAACAGCGGCTTAATGATTCCGGTAAGTTTGATAGATCTTATAGGCGGTTTTGATGAAAATATCAAATTGGACTTTAGTGATTTTTATTTTATTGAAAAATATAAAAAAATAAATTCGGATGTCATATTATTGGATTTGTATGTACAGCACAGTTTGTCCGGAGATGAGGGCAAAAACTATTCTGCCGAGATGTTGAGATATAAATATTATTGTAATGGTGCAAAATATTTCAACATTGCGTTGAATGAATTCAGGCTTCTTCCGGCTCTGAGAAGAATGTTGAGATTGATAATAAAATATAAAAGTCTAAAGCCTATTAATATTTTTTCAGGCTATTTTATAGGAAATAAAAGAATATGAAAATATCGGTCTGTATGGCGACCTACAACGGGGAAAAGTATATAAAAGAGCAGTTGGATTCAATACTCATGCAATTAAAGAACGACGATGAAGTCATAATATCTGATGACAGCTCAAGTGATAAAACGACAGAGATAGTTAAAGCCTATAATGACAAAAGAATTAAGATTTATGAGAAGCAAAAGTTCAGATCACCAATTTTTAATTTTGAAAATGCATTGCAGTATGCTTCTGGCGATATAATAGTTTTGTCAGATCAAGATGACGTATGGGAAAATGACAAGCTGGATGTTGTGCGGGAGAGTTTTAAACATCTTTCAGATGAGATTGTCTTAATGATGTTTAATGGAAGATGCATAGATGAAAATGGAAGTGTTTTGAACAATAATCTATTTGAGTATATTCGGATTCATCAGGGTCTTATATCCAATATTATGAAAAACAGTTTCGTAGGGTGCAATATAGCGTTTACTAAAAACTTGCTAAATGTCGTGTTGCCTTTTCCCAGTGACACTCCTATGCATGATATGTGGCTTGGTACATCTGCATACATTTATGGAGATGTCAAGTTTGTAAATAGAAAAGTCTTTAACTATAGACTGCATGAGAATAACTATACAGGCAAAAAAACCTCTTTGATTCAGAAGATTAAGTGGAGAGTGGTATTGATAAAGAATTTAATTAAAAGGTATCTGTATGTCAAATATTTTAGTTAATGCTTCGATTGTTCTATACCACAACAAGAGAGAACAGTTAAAAAAAGTCATAGATAGTTTTTTGGGCACACAATTGGATGTGCTGCTTTACTTAGTTGATAATTCAGCAGATGATACTTTGAAAGATTTAGCTGCATTGGACAATAGAATAATATATATCTTTAATAATGCCAATCTCGGCTATGGAGCCGGGCATAACGTCGCTATACGAAAGTCTATAGAAATGGGCATAGAGTATCATGTGGTTCTGAATCCTGACCTGAATTTTGAGAGCAGTGTTATAGACTCTATTTATGAATATATGCAAAACCATCAAGATGTCGGAAATTTAATGCCAAAAATACTCTATCCAAATGGAGAAAATCAGTATTTGGCAAAGTTGTTGCCAACACCGCTTGACTGGATTTTGCGAAGATTTTTACCAGCTAGATTTACGCAAAGCATAACTGAAAAGTTTGAGTTGAGATATACGGGGTATGATGAGGTAATGAATGTTCCTTTTTTGTCGGGATGTTTTATGTTTTTAAGAACAAAAGCACTCAAAGATGTCGGGCTGTTTGATGAAGATATTTTCATGTATATGGAAGATGTTGATTTAAACAGGAGAATACACGCAAAGTATAAAACAGTATATTATCCGGAGGCACATATTTTTCATGAATATGAGAGAGGCTCACACAAAAACTTTAAATTGCTTCTCATATCTATTGGGAGTTCCATTAAGTATTTTAATAAATGGGGATGGTTTTTTGATAAAGAAAGAAAAAATATGAACAACAAGATATTAAAAGACACAAACTATGTATAGAATTCTTCTTACCGGTTCAAACGGCTTTATAGGAACCTATTTTACAAATAAATATGCCAAGAAGTATGACATTCAAAAGTTTTCATTTTTACATGATGATTTTGAAAGTTTAGAGTTACAAGGAACAGATGTCATAGTTCATCTCTCTGCACTTGTGCATCAGATGGGCGGGGCAAGCGCTGATGAGTATGAGAGGGTTAATGTTACTCAAACGCTGCGTTTGGCAAAAAAGGCCAAAGAGAGCGGAGTGGGGCATTTTATTTTTATGAGCAGTGTAAAAGTATATGGGGAAGAGGCAGATGTTGTTTATATGGAAACAACAGAGTGCAGACCCCAAGATGATTACGGAAAAAGCAAACGCAGGGCAGAGAAGGAATTGCAAAAAATGGAGGATGAGAGCTTTAAAGTCTCAATCATCAGAACACCTATTGTTTATGGTTATGGGGTAAAAGCAAACATAAAAAACTTGGTCGAACTTGTAAAACGCGCCTCTTTTTTACCCTTTGCAAAGATAGAGAACAGACGCAGTATGGTCTACATAGGCAATCTGTGTCATATCCTCGATGTTGTAATCCAAAAGAAAGAAGAGGGAATCTTTTTAGCCACAGATGATGCACCTCTAAGTACAACAAAGCTCATCACACTTATAGCTGCAGCACTTGATAAGAAAACAGTTCTTCTTTATGTTCCATTTTTTGAAACTTTTTTAAAAATCTTCAAACCCTCTTTTCACAAGAGATTATATAAAAACTTGGAAGTGGATAATTATGCAACAATGGAGCGTTTGGAGATAACAAACCCATACAGCACGAAAGAAGGAATTGAAGCCATGATTGGGGGAGAAAAAGAGTGATATATGTAGTCTTATTTTTAATTTCATTCTCTTTGACATACTTTATAAAGAATTACGCTCTCAAAAAATCACTCCTTGCTGAGGTGAATGAGAGAAGTAGCCATACCGCACCAACACCTCACGGAGGCGGGCTTGCTATTGCATTTACTTGGTTTTTGGGGCTATCGTATTTATACTACAACAACGACATAAACGCTTCTTTGTATTTTGCGCTTATGGTTGGAGTTTTACTCTCCTGCGTTTCCTATCTGGACGATTTGTTTGAGCTGAGTCCAAAAATACGACTCATAACTCAGGCTATTGTTGCGTTTTTTGGCTTGTATTTTTTAGGCGGTTTAGAGAAGATTGATTTTATATTTTTTGTTATTGAAAATCAAATCATTACAAATACGCTCGCATTTCTTACGATAATCTGGTTTATAAATCTCTATAATTTTTTGGACGGGATTGATGGGTATGCAGGAAGTGAAGCTGTTTTTTTAAGTATGGCTGCGTTTATACTTTTTGGAGATGCGCACTTTTTAGTTTTAGCCACAGCGGTTCTTGGTTTTTTAGTGTGGAACTGGCACAAGGCAAGAATCTTTATGGGTGATGTGGGAAGTACGCTTTTAGGCTATAATGTGGCTGTTTTTACTATTTATTATGCAAATGCCCAGAGTTCAAATCTTTGGATTTGGATAATTCTTTTTGGACTTTTTTGGTTTGATGCGACATTGACGCTTTACAGAAGAGCTAAAAATAAAGAAAAATTGAGCCAGGCGCATAAAAAACATGCGTATCAAAGGCTAGTTCAGAGCGGTTGGGCGCATGACAAAGTTGTTGTGTTTTCGATGCTGGTAAATCTTGCGCTGTTTGCTCTTGTATATTATATTTCGTCTATTGCAGTTGCGTTTGCAGTGGCTGTTTGTATGCTTTACCTCTGTATGAAATATGTAGATAAAAAAAAGGATTTTTTTGATATTTAAACCGTCTGAACTCAAGAGAAAACTCTTCTTTACGCTTTTTGATATCTCCATCATTATGGTATCTGTTCTCGTTGCGTTTAATCTGCGTTTTGATTTTAGCATACCGGAAATACATATAAAAGCCATGTATCTCTCAGCGCTGATTCTGATTGTCTCGAGAGTAGTCTTGTTTTATTACTACAGAGTCTACGACATCAGCTGGAGACATTTTGGTTTTAAAGACACGACGAGTTTGGTTTATGTAACAGTTTTTTCAACACTTATTTTGCTTCTGGCGACGTATTTGCTCAGAGGAACTGAGTATATTATTCCAAGGTCTATTATTGCTATTGAGTTTTTTATTTCACTCTTTATGATTTTAGCCTTGCGCATTAGCAAGAGATTGTATCTGGAAAGCTACAAGATAAACACAGATGGGAAAAGCACCATAATCATAGCCGGTATAGATAAGGCAAATATAATTTTAAGAAGTATTAACGGTGAAGAGAGTGACTATTTTCCTGTTGCTGTCATAGATGAGAATTATAGCAATATGAAGCTCAATGGAGTAAATATTTATTCTCTTGATGAATTTATAGCGTCAAACATTCAATGTGAGATTGCTATCGTGGATGAGTCTATTGACCTGAGTTCAGTGTATGAAAAATTAAATGATTTATCTATTGCAAATATCAAAATAGCCAGTGATTACGGGGACTACGGAACGCAGATTAAAGACATATCTGTTGAGGATTTATTGGCAAGAAAACCAAAAGACTTAGATAAAGAAAAAATAGAAGAGTTCATAAAAGGCAAAACCGTTTTAGTAACGGGGGCCGGTGGAAGTATAGGCAGCGAGATTTGCAGACAGTGTGAAAAATTCGGAGCAAAGAAACTCATTCTTCTAGATAACAGCGAATATAATCTTTATGCCATCAGCGAAGAGATAAAAGATGTCCCTAGCGTTTGTGTTATGCAAAATGTAGTAGATATCTCTTTCTTGGAAAATACATTTAAAGAACACCAGCCCGACATTGTCATCCATGCTGCCGCGTACAAGCATGTGCCGCTCGTGGAAGCAAATATTTATGAGGCAATTTTAAATAATGTTGTCGGTACAAAAAATGTAATAGATTTGGCCATTAAGTACAAGGTTCAAAAGTTTGTAATGATTTCCACAGACAAAGCAGTTCGCCCTACAAATGTTATGGGAACAACGAAACGTATCTGTGAGTTGTATGCACAAAACTCAAACGGCCTGGGTACAGACATCGTAGCTGTAAGGTTTGGCAATGTCCTTGGCAGCAGCGGCAGTGTAATACCTAAGTTTAAGTCTCAAATTGAGCAGGGAAAAAACATCACAGTAACACATCCCGAGATTACAAGATACTTTATGCTTATCCCTGAAGCTTGTGAACTTGTCCTTCAGGCAGGGGCAATCGGAAGCGGCGGGGAGATATTTATTTTAGATATGGGTGAGCCGATTAAAATAGTTGATTTAGCTCAAAAAATGATAGATTTAAGCGGTCGAAATAATATTAAAATAGAGTTTACAGGTCTGCGTCCCGGCGAGAAACTCTATGAAGAACTTTTAACGGATGAGAGCGATTGCAAAACGCAATATGAGTCTATCACGGTTGCCGCACCGACCTATTATGATAGAGAAAAATTAAACCAAGATATAAAAGAGTTACTTGAAATAGAGGACAAACTGGGCAAATTAAAATCCATAGTTCCTGAGTTTAACCATCAACTCAATTCAAAAAATTGAATATTTCGCTTAAATATTAAGCACCATTTTATTAAAAAGGCCTATTATTTCAGGCACAATAGCACAAAGGTTGTATCATGATTCAAAATATAGTGTGTGACATTATTATCTTCGGCGGACATGGTGATTTAGCACTGCGAAAACTTATGCCGGCTCTTTATCATTTATGTCGTAATGGTTATATAGCCAAGGAAAGCCGCATCATTTCAGTATCTCGTGATGGATACTCACAAGAAGAACACATAGCACTCACAAAAGAAAAATTACAATTAAATCTCAAGGGTGATTGCTATAACGAAGAGTATTTTGAATCTTTTAAAGAGTATCTCCATTATGTTCAAACAGATTTAAAAGAGAGCGGCTCATACGAAGGCTTTGCTGAGCTTATGAGAGAGTATCCTGAGCGAGAAAGAATCAATTACCTCTCGACGTCGCCGGTACTCTTTGGAACCATCTGTAAAAATCTCCATGACTATGATCTCATTACTCCGGTTTCCCGTGTGGTTTTAGAAAAGCCGATTGGACGAGATTTGGCATCTTCAAGAGTCATCAATGAAGAGGTTGCCAAACATTTTGAAGAGTCTGCCATATTTAGAATAGACCACTATCTTGGAAAAGACACGGTACAAAACATTATGGCACTGCGTTTTTCAAATATGCTTTTTATGCCTATTTGGAATGCCCAGTACATTGACCATATTCAGATAACCGTGGCTGAGAGTGTTGGTCTTGAAGGTCGATGGGATTATTACAATGAGTACGGGGCAATGCGTGATATGATTCAAAATCACCTTATGCAGCTTCTGTGTTTAGTCACAATGGAACCGCCTTGTTCACTTGATGGAAACAGTGTTCGTGATGAAAAACTTAAAGTTATTCGCTCACTTCGTCCAATTGAAGGCGATGATTTAAAAACAAAAACCGTACGTGGTCAATACAGTGCAGGCGCAATTGAAAAAGAAGCAGTTCCTGGTTTTTTTGAAGAAGAGGGCGGAAGTCCAAACAGTGACACGGAAACTTTTGCGGCTCTTCGCGTAGACATTGACAACTGGCGTTGGCATAATGTTCCTATCTACCTCAGAACAGGCAAACGCATGAGTAAACGTTACAGTGAAATTGTAGTTGATTTTAAAGAGATTCCTCACTCTATTTTTCCAAACAAAGGCTCGTGCATAGACAGCAATAAGCTTGTTATTCGTTTGCAGCCGGATGAGAGTATTTCTATGTTTGTTATGAACAAAACCCCAGGTTTAACAGACGGTATGCGTCTTCAAAAAGTAAAACTTGACCTTAAAGTAGCGGAAAATGCGCCAAGAGTTCCGGATGCCTATGAGTACCTTTTACTTGATGTAGTACGAAATAACCCGACACTGTTTATGCGTCGCGATGAAGTAGAAGCTGCATGGATTTGGGCAGATACTATTTTGGACGGCTGGGCTGAGAATAATATAAAACCAAAACCTTATCCTGCCGGAACAAACGGCCCGGCTGCTTCTATTGCAATGATAGAAAAAGATGGGAGAAGTTGGTATGGCGAATAATTACTATACACTCAACGAGTTTAGCTCAAAAGAAAAACTCGTCGAAGCTTTGTCACAAAAAATAATTGATGATTTGGCTTTTGCCATCGAGACCAAAGGGTATGCGACTTTGGTTCTCTCAGGCGGCTCAACTCCTAAAAATCTCTTAAACGCGCTTTCGAACATAAAATTTGACTGGAAAAAAGTACGTGTTACTTTAGTGGATGAACGCTGGGTAGATCCAAGCAACCCCAACTCCAATCAAAAAATGGTACAAGATTATCTTCTTCAAAATCACGCTACAAAAGCGAGATTTATTCCTCTAAAAAACAGTGCAATCCGAGCGAAAGATGCCGTGGTAAGTTTGGAAGTTGCTTTACACGGTCTCTCACACGAGCTTGATGTTGTCGTTCTTGGAATGGGAGAAGATGCCCACACAGCATCGTTTTTTCCTCATTCAAGCGAACTTGCGTTTGCTTTAAATACAAATGATTTATGTTGTGCTACAACTGCTGTTTTAGAACCAAGAGAGCGCATAACACTTTCACGCTCTTTTTTACTGAGCTCAAAAAACTTGATTTTACATATTGAAGGTCAAGCGAAAAAAGAAGTTTTTCAAAAAGCTGTTAAATCAGATGATGTTGTCAATATGCCGATTGTTGCCATGATGCAGCAAAAAACTCCACTCTTAGAGGTTTACTATGCAGATTAAATTACATCCGACCTTAGTTGAAGTGACGCAAAATATTATAGAGCGCTCACAAAAATCTCGTGCAGTTTATCTCAAACGCATAGATGAAGCACACCATAAAACAGTTGAGCGCGCACATCTTGGATGCAGTAACTTAGCACATGCTATGGCACCGTGTTCCGCACATGAAAAACAGCAGCTTGAGTCAATGCAAAAAGAAAATATCGCCATAGTCTCAGCCTATAATGACATGCTCTCTGCGCATCAACCTTTTGTTACTTATCCTTCATTGATTAAACGAGCTTTGAGTCTTCAAGGGGCAACAGCCCAATTTGCAGGCGGTGTTCCTGCTATGTGTGACGGTGTAACGCAGTCACAGCCGGGAATGGAACTGAGTCTTTTTTCTCGTGACACGATTGCTATGAGTACGGCTGTGGCACTTTCTCATAATATGTTTGATGGAGCAATTATGCTCGGCGTTTGCGACAAAATAGTACCGGGAATGTTTATAGGGGCTATGAATTTTGGACACTTGCCTGTTGTTTTTGCTCCAGCCGGACCAATGCCATCAGGTATCAGCAACTCTGAAAAGGCCGCCATTCGTCAAGATTACGCACAGGGAAAAGTTGGTGAAGATGAACTTTTAAAAGCGGAAAGCGCTTCGTACCACTCCGCTGGAACTTGTACATTTTACGGAACTGCAAACTCGAACCAAATGTTGATGGAGATTATGGGACTGCATCTTCCTGGGAGTTCATTTGTAAATACAAACACCCCGCTTAGAGATGCGTTGACAGAAGCCGCAGCGCTCAAACTTTTAGAGTTTTCTCCTTTAGGTGAGAATTATATGCCAATAGGCAAGCTCATCGATGAAAAAAGTTTAGTAAACGCAGTGATTGGGCTTTTGGCAACGGGCGGTTCTACAAACCATACGCTTCATCTTGTAGCCATGGCACGTTCATGCGGTATTCAGCTTACATGGGATGACTTTGACGCACTCTCGCAGATGACACCGCTGTTATGTAAAATGTATCCAAACGGAAGTGCGGATGTCAATCACTTTCACAGCGCCGGAGGCATGGCAGTTGTAATTGCCGAGCTTTTAAACGCAGGACTTTTGCATGAAGATGTGAATACCATTATGGGAAAAGGTTTGAGTAATTATCTTCAAGAGCCTTACTTAGACGCAGGAGAGCTGCGTTTTAAACCATCATCTTCAAGAAGCAGTGACTCTGCTGTCATAAGTACAGTAGCAGAGCCTTTTAACAAAGAAGGCGGCCTGAGAGTTCTTGATGGAAACATTGGACGCAGTGTCATTAAAACGTCAGCACTTAAAGAGGAAAACAGAATTATTAGCGCACCTGCAAAAGTTTTCCACTCGCAAGAAGCACTTAAAGAAGCCTTTAAAAGAGGTGAATTAGAGATGGATTTTGTGGCGGTTCTTCCGTATCAGGGTCCAAAATCTAACGGTATGCCGGAACTTCACGGTCTGCTTCCATCTATGGGTGCGTTGCAAGACAAAGGTTTTAAAGTCGCCATCATTACAGACGGCAGAATGTCGGGGGCTTCAGGAAAAGTTGCTTCCGCCATTCACCTCTGCCCAGAAGCCAAAGATGGCGGTGTGATTGGGAAAATTAAAGACGGCGACATGATAACGCTTGACTGTGAACGCGGCGTTTTAAGTGTAGATATTGACGAGATTGTTCTTCGTAACCGTGTGCTAAAACAACCGAATTTGAGTGCAAATATGCACGGAGTAGGACGAGAACTTTTTAGCATGATGCGCCATAGTGTAAATTCTGCAGAAGAGGGTGCTTGTACATTTAGTATTGTTGGAGAAGAGTTATGTTAAGTGCCAGAGAGGTCATGCTTGTCTCAAAAATAATTCCTGTCATTAGTGTTGACAGCGTAGAAGAGTCACTGCGTTTGTGTGAAGCCTTAGTTCTTGGAGGCGTCAATATTTTTGAAATCACCCTCAGAACCGCTTGCGCAATTGACGCCATAAACGCAGTGGCACGTGAGTTTCCAAACGCAGTGACGGGTGCAGGAACGGTCTTAAACGCAGAGCAGTTTAAGATGGTAGAAAACGCAGGAGCGACTTTTGCCATAAGCCCGGGTTTAACGCAGGAATTAGCAAGCTATAAAAACTCCATTCCACTTTTGCCGGGTGTAGCAACAGCGAGTGAGATTATGCAGGGTTTGGCGTACGGTTATGATGCGTTTAAACTTTTCCCTGCAAATATAGTCGGTGGCATAGGCGCACTTAAAGCGTTCGGCGCACCTTTTAAAGATGTCGTTTTTTGCCCAACAGGCGGCATAAACGCAGCAAACGCAAGAGAGTACTTGGCCCTTGAAAATGTTTTATGCATAGGCGGAAGCTGGATTGTCCCAAATGACCTCATAAAAGAGGGCAATTTTAAAGAGATTACCACAATAACTAAAGAGGCACTTGCGGCTCTAAAATCCTAAAACCCCCTCTCATCGTCACCCTGAACTCGATTCAGGGTCTTCTCGCTCCCACGCTCTGCGTGGGAGTGTAGATATCTTTTTTAATTACTTCTCTGCATTATTGAGTGATAGGCATTCCCATCGAGGACGATGGGAACGATGGAAGTTGTTTATGTTATTTCAGGTTGTTCTTTATATAATGTGGTTGAATAAATAGTTATCCGCTCGCTACGCGACCGGATAACGGGGGCGCGGGCTGAACGCCCACTGGTCATCTGTCGCACAGCGCCAGATAACAAGCGGATGCACCGAGCACCCAAACAAAAAATTAAAATTTTTTATTCGGGAGTCGGTGACCCGCGCCCCCGTTATGTGACAAAGCAACTACTAAGGACAACTTAATTATGAACAAAGAAAGTATTTATCAAGAATATAAAAATAAATTGCCTAATTATGAACGAGCAGAACGAAATATTAAGGGGGCTATAAATGAATTCCTTAATGATAATGATATACCTTTTTTAACCGTGTCAAGTAGAATAAAAGATTTTGATTCATTTTATAACAAAATAACTAGGAAAGACTACGAAAATCCATTCGCAGATAATGAAGATTTTTGCGGTATTAGAATTATTTTATATTATCTAGATGATATTGAAAAAGTTCAAAAAATAATAGAAGATAATTTTAGCATACAAGAAACTGAAAACAAATCTGATAAACTAGAATTAAATGAATTTGGATATCGTTCAAATCATTTAATTATTAAAATTGATAGCTCATGGTGTGTTACTCCTAATTATAAAGGTCTTGAAGATATAAAAATTGAAATACAGATACGAACTTCATTAATGCATACATGGGCTGCGATAGAACATCAACTAGGATATAAAGCTAATCAAGAATTGGATAAAAAGTTAAAAAGAAAACTTTATTTAATAAGTGCAAAACTAGAAGATGCTGACATACAATTTCAAGAAGTAAAACATCAAGCAGATAATTATCAAAAACTTACAATTCAAGAATCAAAGAAAGCTGGAGAATTTGTAGGTACTGAACTAAATATTGATACTCTTCAAGCATTATTGAAATTTTATTTTCCAAAATATAAAGAAGACAGAGGAATGGAGGAACGACTATTAGACAAGATTATCGAAGAAAATTTTACAATTACAAATATTTCTTCTTATGCCAAACAACTTGTTCCCTATGTAGAGATGATTGATGCACAAGTTTCATCAAAAGAAAAAACAACTAGGGCAAACCTAATGAACTATGGGTTAGAGATTTTTGTACCTGATTATAAAGTTAATGCAGGAGACGATAGGTTGAAGATCATTTATAGTGTAAAAGACACTCTCAAAAATTAAACACATAACAAGTACGAGGAGACCAATAATTTACCCTATCGGGAAAATTATTGCTCACGATTTCTCGTTCCCATCGTCCTCGATGGGAATGCATATCACTTAAAATACACCCCAGAGAATGAATCTCCACTTTTATAAAAAATAATATACTCTAAATTTCAACGAAAATCTTTTCTCTCTCCATCTCTCTTGAGGGGGCACTAGAAAAATATAACAAACTGACATACTTTTTATGTTTACTTTACTTCTGAGATATAGTAAAAAATATATCTGAGGAAACAAAATGAATGAGCAAAACAAATCTGATGTAGTTCTTTACAATGACGGTGAGTTGGAGCTGAATGTATCTATAAACGATGAAACAGTTTGGCTCAATAGAAATCAAATCTCTGAACTATTTGGACGAGATGTTAAAACCATCGGGAAGCATGTTAGCAATGTGTTTAGTGACGGTGAGTTGGAGAAAAATTCAACTGTCGCAAAATTTGCGACAGTTCAAAATGAAGGTGGAAGAGAAGTTAGAAGAGATGTTGAGTATTACAACTTAGATGTCATTATCTCCGTCGGTTATAGGGTTAAATCTCAAAAGGGTGTGAGATTTAGACAATGGGCGACATCTGTACTTAAGGGCTATATTTCTGACGGCTATGTGATAAACTCTGAAAAAATCACACATGAAAGATTTAAAGAGCTTGAAAATGTCGTAGCATTTTTAAAATTAAAAGTAGAAAATATTTCGAGCCTCATTAAAGATAATTCAATGAAACCATCTAAAGGGATATTCTTCGATGGAGAGATTTACGATGCTTATGTTTTTGTAAATAATTTACTCAAAAGTGCAAAAAATGAAATTGTTCTCATAGATAACTACATAGATGAGGGTGTTTTTACACTCTTTAGCAAATATCCAAATCTTAAAATAATAATCTACTCCCACACCATCACAAAGCAACTCAAACTTGATTATCAAAAATATAAATCACAATATAAAAACATAGAACTAAAAGAATTCAAAAATGCCCACGATAGATTTATGATAATTGATAACACAGAGATATACCACATAGGGGCGAGTATTAAAGATTTAGGTAAAAAGTGGTTCGCTTTTTCTAAATTTGAGATGAGTGCCTTGGAACTTTTAGAGAGATTGAAATAAAAGTTCCAAGACTCTATATCAAATTTGGAGTGAGGAGGTTTCTCTCTCCATCTCTCCCCAGATGGAACGCTGAGTCATGTGAAGAGTGAAGAGTCAAACGCAGATAAGAACTCTGCGTTTAAGCAATTACGCTTAAAACTAAGGCCTTCGCTTCTTCTTGTAAAAGAGCTAAATGCTCTTTTGAGATAAAACTCTCAGCATATATTTTGTAAATATCTTCCGTTCCTGATGGACGTGCGGCAAACCAGCCGTTTTTTGTTGTAACTTTTAGTCCGCCGATTGGAGCGTTGTTTCCGCTTGCGTTTGTGTAGATGCCCGTAATCTCTTCGCCTGCAAGAGTTTTTGAAGTGATGTCATTTGGTGAAAGTTTTTTGAGTTTTGCTTTTTGCTCTGCGTTTGCTACGGCATCGGCACGCTCGTAGTAAGAGACACCAAATTGTTTTTCAAGTTCTCTGTAAATCACAGAAGGGTCTTTTTTGAGTTTTTCTGTAATCTCAAAAGCTA
>Ga0180732_1000939_pt1 | contig 20351 bp, 15 predicted proteins | sample KR11_01MetaG_FD_148674 | JGI IMG/M metagenome (GOLD analysis project Ga0180732, IMG submission 148674) | Groundwater microbial communities from the Olkiluoto Island deep subsurface site, Finland - KR11_0.1 MetaG | ecosystem: Environmental > Aquatic > Deep subsurface > Groundwater | place... | reverse complement strand
CTTTGGCATCGAATTCCTGGCAAATGAACCTGCGCATAAACTTGCAGAACTGGTAGCTTTCTCAGAAGAGAACGGACTGGAATATGCATGGATCACTGACCACTATAACAACAGGGACTCATTCTCGCTTCTGACGTATATTGCTGCCAGGACAAAAACAATAAAGCTCGGTACAGGGGTTACAAATCCTTATACAAGAACCGCCGTGCAGCTGGCGTCAGCCATTGCTACCGTAAACGAGGTATCTGAGGGAAGAGCAGTTCTGGGTATAGGGCCTGGTGATAAAATGACATTTGACTCACTGGGTATAGAATGGGAGAAGCCCCTTGAAACGATACGTGAGACCGTGGATGTCATAAGGCAGATGCAGACTGGAAAAAAGATATCGTATGATGGGAAAATCCTGAAGATCAAGTCCGCAAAGTTAAATTTCGGCAAGGGATCGAATATCCCGCCTGTGTATATAGGCGCGCAGGGGCCGAATATGCTTAAACTTGCTGGTGAGATCGGGGATGGAGCGCTTGTAAATGCCTCGCATCCCCTGGATTTTAAGGAGGCGCTTCCAAATCTGGTGCACGGAGGTGCTGATCTCTCTCATTTTGATGTGGGCGCATATACAAGTTTCTCCGTTGCAGAGAACAGGGACGATGCTTTGAAGGCTGCAAAACCAGTGGTGGCTTTCATAGTGGCAGGCTCTCCTGATGCAGTGTTTGAGCGCCATGAAATTGATATGATGGATGTTGGAGCAGTGCGAAGCGGGTTCAAGACAGGATTTGCTGATGCAATCAGCGCTGTTACAGATGAGATGCTGGACGCGTTCTCTATCTGCGGCACGCCTGCGGAGTGCATTGAGAAAATCAATGGATTGATAAAAGCAGGAGTTACGCAGGTTGTGATAGGCTCACCTATTGGTCCTGATAGAGAGGAGGCAATAAAGATTGTGGGTAAGGGGATAATGCCGTATTTCTGTAATCAGTAGCGAGATTACATAGGTTACATGAAATATTGAGGGTCAACATCACAAAAGATGTCATAATCGAGGAAAAGCTGAACGAAAGGGAAATTTTCATCAGCCATTAATACTATAGGTTAACCGCATGAAGTACGAGTGCTTATCTGACCTTGAAGTCTACAAAAAAACGAGGAGAGAAGTGCAGCTAATTTATAGGTCAATACTTCAAACCGATATCTTACTATCTTTGGTTGAGAGCAATAAAACCCTCCCTCAACTCAGAGAAATAACAGGCAGTACTTCACAAGCTGTAATCCCTAAAATTCGGAAATTAGAATCAATGCATTTTCTGGAAGAGAATGACCATGAATACCAGCTTACATCGTTGGGAAAAGTTATCGCTTCTAAAATTGCCGATTTCAGCAGAACGATAGAATCAATCAACACGCATAGCTACTACTGGACAAATCACTACATGGAAGGAATACCAGAGAGGATATTAAACGAGATCGGCGACCTCTTTAACTCGGAGATCATCAGCGATACTAATGTGAATCTCTTCAATGTATATACAAACTATTTGAAAATAGTTAAAGAAGCCAGACATATATCAGGTGTTTCGTCTGTTATGAGTCCAGGGCATGCTGATGCCATCGGAGAAAGAATTATCGAAGGCATACCTGTAGAACTTGTTGTAAGCAGTGATGTTGCTTTGCAATTGAAAGAGGAGCCGTATTCAGGTAAAATCAATGAACTGGCGGATTATAAAAACTTCAAGTTGATGGTTATAGATGAAAATATTAAAGTCGGCCTAACCGTTACTGATGGGTGCATTTCTCTGGGACTGTACAAGAAAGATGGAGTAACCTATGATACCACGACCGACCTTTTCAGCTTTGACAGGAGAGCAATCGCATGGGGGAGAAAGCTGTTTGGGTATTATCAACAGAGAGCGGTTACTTTGGAAATCTGAGAGTGGTGAGATAGTTTCATTATATATTTTTTATCAAATATTAAAAAACTTTTCTTGAACTTTTGGTGATAAATCAAATGTCTTCACACCAATGTCTCGCAGAGGGGATTGAAATGGAATGGAGTAGTTCTCTAAGTAGAAGTATCGATTGTTTGTCTTATCTTCTATTAGAATTGGTCCTCTTATAATCTGAGATATAATAAAGTATCTCCCATCTTTTAAATAAAATAAAACTTCATAATCAGAAGACATTGCGCGTTCCAAGGGTGCCTCAACGTGTTTGGATTTCATACCTTTATTAAATAAATTTATAAACCGTTCTATATCGGGTAGATTTTGCTTTAATGGAATTTGTTTGGTGCCTTTGTATGTGTTTTCGTTTAAATCATATACACTGACTTCGATTCCCATAGTATTGTTATAAATATTTATAATAATAAAGTCGCCATCCAAGCTATGAGCTTCGATTTTAGTTATGCTTGAGTTAAGCAGGGTTGGAGATTGCGATTGTGTCTCTAAACAGCCGGATAATAAAATAAACAATCCAATCAATATCCATATTCTCATTTTAATTTCCTAAGAGAATAAAAATATGGATGCCAGTTTAAAGCATCCACATACAGTGATATTCTCTCTGTTCCCATAGAGTTTTTCACATCAAATATCCAAACAGGCGTATATATTTTTTGCTCTTCTGTGGATTCTGCTTCGTAGTACCCAAGCTTCGCTCCGACTATTTCGACAGATTTCAATGGAGTCACCGGAACATCTTTGACTTCTAATCTGCTTAACTTTTCAACAGCTCTACTAAAAGGAATGATTCCAGATGTTCCTGCTGGTTCGAGTAGCCTCCAGTTTTTAAAGAAATATATTGGCTCCCCATTGTTGCCTATATCAACGATGATTTTTCCACCCGGGCCAACAACAGGCACTCCATTTATATTTCTTTTGAACTTGACTTGTACCATCATTGGTATTTTATCTAATATCTGGTTTGTTTCAACATTCAGTTTATTTAGATAGATAGTTTCTGTTTCAACTGATGCATCATTTATTGTAACCCCATGGCTTTTCAGGAATTCTTGCGCTATTTTGATTGCTTCTGATTCTGACGGTAAACTGGCACTTGGCTTCATGAGCTTGTCATTCTTGGCGTATGTTATTGCATTACTCGATGCATCTATCCCCAATTGCTCATTTCCATTTTTGAACAGATATTTTGTTTTCATCGGGCTTGATTTATTTTCTGGTTGTGTCGGATAGGTAATTACTACCGGATTGGATGTGAAACTGAAATCTTTTGCTATTGATATTGCTTCATTCTGGCTCACAATAGCTTCGGCAACTCTATATACTGGAACTTTGTCAGGCACGACGGGAGAATCTATATTGACTTTGACGTCGATATTGATATTCTGAGAAGCTGGAACTACTTTTGAAATACGATCTAGCTGTATATTTGCAGATACCAGCCCCATCAAAGCAATTCCAACTACTAATGCAGTAAGTAATATTTTATTTCTCATATAATTTACCTTTTTAACAACTCCATTCGGCATACCAAACGATATTATCGTTCGGCGATTCATCTGGCATTACTTCTCCTTTATTCCATAAATGGTCATAATAGAATTGGTCACTTGTATCGGCGACTGCCACTGCTCTTACATCACTACCAAAGGCACTTGTGGTGGCGGTGTAATAGGAATTAACTATAGTATTGTAATTGTCTGATAGCTGGGAATAAAAGGTATCAAGTATTCCATAGTTTGTATAAGTGGTTGTTGGGAACCCAAGCTGTATATGAGCCTTGTTTAAGGCTGCACCCCACTTACCGATACTGTTGTTGAATAGGCTGCAGCTATAGAAGAAAACCCATTCATTATCTAAGTCCCATTTCCCATAAACTTCATCCCAAGCTAAATCGCCAGTCAAACTGTTGTGATCTTCATTGCCCCAATTCCAATCATACAAGGCAACTTCTCTTTCATTAGTGATTGGATCTTGTTGTCCATGTCCAAAATGTATATGGTAGTCTGCTTCATCTAGGCCTTGATAACCTGAGCTCTGCTTACCGAAATCGAGATCCCAGACTGTATCGTTGTACCAATAGAAATTTTGAGTCCATGCATTTTGATCTTTTAGCCAGTATTTGGTCTTTGGATAAACGTAGTTTGCCCCAAATGGTGGATTAAAACCGCCTATGTAACGATAGCTATCCATCGTTGTGACTGTGTACTCTGTCTTCAAGTCATCGTCGTAGCTAGCTGCCGGTACTGCTAAAGCCAACAACACAAACTGTATTGCAAGCAGCACAACCACAAACGGTACACTTAATCCTTTACGTAGTGTCATATTTATATTGCCTCTTTTAATACTTCAGGCTTTACAACTCAGTGGTCTTCTGCGTTTTTCCCACCAATTGTTATAAGCCCATCCTACCCGTAAGCAGTCCCTCTATATATTTATTACTATGATTAATGTTAATCTGACAGATTAATCTTCATCGCTCTGATGAATATTCGTCATCGCAATTAATGTTAATCCCTTCGTGATTCTTGGAATGCATGGATTGGTGGGAAGGATTCAAATCATGCGTAATCCACAAAATCGCAGATGCATTTTATTTCCTGATTTACAGCTCCATCTACCTTTCAATAGCTGGAGCCTCAATGGTCTATATCTCCTGCACCATGCAGCATATACCATACACTCCATCTTTGCTTGCCATAATGTTTCTTGCCACTTTCTCAGTGTACAACATCAACCGTAAAACCGATGAGAAAGAGGATGCCATAAACCACTCAGACAGACATTCCTTTACCATCCGTTATGGGAAAGTTCTCTTCACTTCTGCTGTACTTGCATATATTCTTGCAATTGCGCTGGCTCTATTCTACGGAGTAAAAACAGCATTAATATCAGCGATTCCGCTCATCTGCGGCATTTTATACAGCATCGCATGGCTCCCAAAGAAATTCAAATACAGACGGCTGAAAGAGATACCCTTTGTTAAAAATCTTGTCGTTGCATTCGCATGGGCATCAACTCCTGCACTGCTTCCGATTTACTCCAATTCATCCAATGTGGCTGTTGCAACTCTCATTGTTATTATTTTCTTTTTCACATTGGTGTTTATAAATTCTGTTATCTTTGATTTGCGGGATACCGAAGGAGATGCTGCTTCAGGAGTAAAAACAATACCTGTAGTTTTTGGGGTGCAAAGAACTATAAATTTTCTTACATGCTTAAACATACTTTTTGGAGTCATAGACTTGCTCCTGTGTTTAGCTTATCTATCCCCAAAATTTACATATCTGTTGGCTGCTGGCATGGTTTATGCCAATTTTTACCTTTTCTCTTTTGGCAAAGTAAAAAGGACAAATCTTTTATGCGACGCTGTGGCAGACGGTCAGTTCATATTGCTTGGATTTCTTATTTGCATCGCAACATAATTCTGTGAACTTGGCTAATAATATAGCATCAAGCACTTTTCGCGGCTTTTATATACGAACAACGGAGTAATATGGTTTTAAGGAATTAAACATGGGATACATACAGTAGATTGAGGAAAGAATGAATCTTATCGAAAAAGTAGTGAACTACGCCACAGCCGCCCAGAATGCAGCAGTACAGGCAATAAAAACCCACAGATACGAGGATTTCCTGCTTGAGCACGCACGTCCCTATGTGAACGTCATCAAAGGCTTTGAGTGCACCCAAGAGCAGTCAAAAGAAGCCATGGACTTATACCAGAAAAGCCTGCTGCTTCATTACGACATACTCACCTCACTCACAAAAACCATTACACCTCTGGACACTGCCTTTCTTGAGTGGCAGCAGATGCCATCAAGGCAGTCACACCTGAAATGATGGATGCGTTCGCAATTTGCGGAACACCTGATGATTGTATCGAGAAGATCAGTGGATTGATAAAAGTGGGTGTAACGCAGATTGTGGTAGGCTCACCTATTGGTCCTGACAGGACAGAAGCGATAAAGCTCGTGGGTAAGGAAATAATACCGTATTTTGGTAATTAAGAACAGGATATCGTTTTAATCAATGCATAATTAAAGGGTGTACAAATGAATAATTTCGGCGAAAAAGTAAATTACTGTATTCTTGAACACATGAAACAGATTGTGAAAAGTCATGAGGAGATGTTACAGGTGGTGGCAGGATGAAGAAACGATCTGCTAAGAATGATATTGTAATTGTCTCAAATCCACAAGACATGTTCAGCAGACCTGAAACACAGGCTCTCCTTGGCGATATCCGTTTGCTGATAGAGTCGGCGCGCAGGCGTTTATCAGTGGCAGCCGACACAGAGATGGTATTACTTTACTGGCATATAGGAGAGCGCATACGGAAAGACATTCTCAGAATGGAACGCGCTGATTACGGGAAACAGATTGTCCAGACACTGTCTGGAAAATTGACCCTGGAGTATGGGCGCGGTTTTACTCGCACAAATCTATTCAATATGATCCGCTGTGCTGAGGTTTTTCCAGATAGAGAGATTGTCCACGCACTGAGTGGACAATTGAGTTGGACTCATTTTCGAGAGATAATCTATCTTGAAGATAATCTTAAGCGTGATTTCTATGCAGAAATGTGCCGGATCGAACGCTGGAACACCCGCACTCTGCATGCTAAAATCCAGGGTATGCTTTATGAGCGAACAGCCCTCTCAAAAAAGTCTGAGAAACTCATCCAGCAGGAGCTTGCCACATTGCGCGAAGAAGACCGCATGACTCCGGATCTTGTGTTTCGCGACCCATATTTTCTTGATTTTCTCGGTCTTTCCGATACCTACAGCGAGCGCGATTTGGAGGCTGCCATACTTCATGAACTTGAGCGGTTTCTGCTTGAGCTTGGCACGGATTTTACATTTGCAGCGCGCCAGAAGAGGATTACCATTGATAGGGAGGACTATTATCTTGACCTTCTGTTCTATCACCGCAGTATGCGTCGTCTGGTAGCGATCGAACTGAAACTTGGTAAATTCCAGGCTCAGGATAAGGGACAGATGGAGCTTTACCTTCGCTGGCTTGATAAATATGAGAGGCGCGAGGGTGAAGAAAGCCCGCTGGGGCTGATATTATGCGCCGGGTGATTGAAGCTAAATTGCATGAAGCGATCCGTCTGGCGCGGGAACAGATCGCAGCCCGCGAGGTTCCAAGACTGGAGGGAGCGAAATGAGTTTGTCAATGAAAAATACCACTTACTCAAATCTGAACTCACTGCGTGCAGAATTTTCATTGAATTTTATGTTTTTGAGAAAATATAAACCGCAGATAAACGCAGATGAACGCAGATTTATGATTTGGGTGTTCGCGTTTATGGATTTTCATACGCTGTCAAATAAAATAAAGCGGATCACTAAAATGCTTCGAGGGGTGGACGTCTGATGAGCGAAAATGACTTGAAAAATTCTATTCTGAATGAACTTGAAATATTCATCCAGAATATCGGACCAAATTTTATTTTTCTATCAAAACAGAAACAGTTCATCATTGATGGTAAAATCTGTAATTTTGATTTTATTATTTATAGCCGTGATATGCGATGCCTTGTGCCGATTGATCTCAAGTTTGGAGACAAACATATTGATGATATAGAGAGAATGAAACTTAAGCTTCAACTGGTTGATATTTATAGGATGCATGATGGCGATGATACACCTCTGGGTATCATACTCTTTTTGAAAAATCATAAACGGTCTGTAGAAATTGTTCGTATTTCAAAAAGTCAGGGATGGATTTCAAAATATCTTGTGGATTTTCCTCTCCAAAAATTATTTATTGAATTTCTTAAAAAGGTAATTCAACATTCTAATGAAGAACGTGATGAAATCCTGACCGCTATTTCTCTCTTGAATTGTTTATCCTCTGCCATGTTAGATCGCCTCCGCTGCCGCCATGATTTCGTCTGCATTCACTGCTGTCACTGAAAAAGTCATCTTTTTGACGATGAGTTATCTTCCAGTGGAGCTGCCTCTTGCTGTGTAGTATTTTCCCATCAGTGCACCCTCTATTGCCGTGACGACCACGCTCGGGTCAAGCGCGTTCGTTGCCATCTCCTTAGCTTTTGCCAGATCGATGCCAGTTACCTGACAGGTTTGTTCTGCATCAAGAAGCAGTTCCCTTATTTCACTACCGTTGTCAAGGACTGCCTTGGTTCTCATGTCATATATCCCATCGACTTTCTCGTGTTCGCCGCACATGCCGCTTTTCACCTGTCTGTTGCATTCAGGACATCTCTTGATCAGGCCTGAACCTGACTGGATATCCACGACTGCACCTATGAACTCTTCTTCCTGCTGCCTGACGTTGATGTCTTCTTTTATCTGGACGATGGTTGTGTTCTTGTTCAGTTTTATCTGGAACTTTTCGTTGTACAGGTTGGTCACTGCGCTCTTGATCTCGTAGGATCTCCCTTCTTCCATCGGGGGCAGGTTTGCGGATTCCCCCAGATGGTGAACTTGATAATGCCTGTTTCATCACCTATGAGACCTGTCTGGGTGATCTTATCAGATGTGTTGTCCCATATCTGAACCACTTTTACCTTCAGGGTCACCCATTTGCCGTCTTCCTTCACATCTGCAACATGAATCGGCGTTGAACTGCCCTTATAAAGAGCGGATGGGTCAACGCCTGCAGCTCTCGCAAGGCTCTTGGTGGCGTTGCGTTTAGCTTCTGTGCCAGTCACATTGAACCGGGCAAGAGTTTTTAATTTGTTCTCAATCTGTTCCGGTGTTACTGTAACACCAATGTTTTTTAAAGTGGCTTGAATATCGGCCACATCGTTGCTCATATATGTTTTCTCCTGTCTATGAAGTTGCCAGATGCAGCTGCACCGGTTCTGAACAAGAGGCTAATCTTATGGTAACTATAACCAGAACCTGAGAACCCATACAACTACACTTGACACAGACCAAAACAGGGGCAAAGGGCAGGAGTAAATATATCGCAACCCCGCCTGTCGGGTAATCAATCCGATTTGGAATGCAATACATCTCTGAGCAAAGCTCACTGCTCGAAGTATCGCTTATATTTACCCTGCCCTGAGTCCACTTTTTGGGGGTAATGATCGTGGTGCACTGCCTGAAAGACGATGAACCACGGATTTAGGGAAGAGGTAAACTTATAAGAAGTCATTGTCATATTAATGGTCGATGCGTGCAATTCTGATGCTGAAGGAGAGGGCTGATGAAGATATCTTGACTAAATTATCTTCTAAAGTAAAAATAATTTTTGTCTCTTCACTTATAAATGCAGTTGGCATAGAAACAGAAGCTATCGATGAGATATCTGAGATCAAAAAACTTGATTTTGTAAAAAATGTGAGTATCTCAGAAAAAGCGGATATTCTTCTGAGAGATGCCATAAACAGTATCGGAGCACTTGAAATGATGCGACAGAACTATCTTGGTTTCGGAGTAACTATTTCGGTTATTGACAGCGGCATTAACACATCGGATCCGTCTCTGGGTTATTTCATTAAGAATGAAAAGGATTTTACCGGGGAAGGTTTGTTCGATTCTGTAGGACATGGAACCATTGTCGCCAAAATAATAAAAAGTATTGCGCTGGAATCCGATTTGCTGAATGCAAAAGTTGTTGACATGAGCAATCAGGCGGATGAAATCGATATGATGGCTGCCCTTGAATGGTCTTATAACCTGAAAGCAAACATAATAAATTTCAGTCTGGGCATACCGAGAAAATGCAAAGGTGACTGCCCATTGTGCATGCTTACCGATAAAATAATCGAGAGCGGAATTGCAGTTGTGGTCGCAGCAGGAAATTCTGGCCCTCTGCAAAACTCGATAACCTGTCCTGGAAATGCGAGAAAAGCATTAACTATTGGTTCAATTGATAAAGAAAATAATATTGCTGATTTTAGCAGTCGGGGTTCAAGGGAACTTCACAAACCCGACTTTGTTGCTCCCGGGATCGTGAAGATAGGAAAGCTCCAGCTTGCAGGAACTTCGATTTCAGCGCCTTTGGTTTCTGGTTCAATAGCTTTATTGCTCTCAAAATACAACATGACTTATGATATATTATTCAAAACCTTAAAAGAATCTTCTGAACTATTGGATTTAGAGAGATATGAACAGGGGTATGGAAAAATAAGAATAGAAAAAGCATTTGAAATGGTGAGAAAATGGTCAGAGTGATAATAAATTTCAGAAATGAGGATATTATAAGAAAAGTCAGAGATTATGGAAAAATAATTTATAAATCTGATCTTCTAAACATTATAGGGGTGGATGTGCCTGAAAATAACCTGGACAAACTGAGAAAGATCAATGGCATAGGGAAAATCTCTTTTCCGGGGAAGGCAGATATTTTATCTGGGTGATCTTATCAGAAGTGGAATCCCATATCTGCGCCACTTTTGCCTTCAGGGTCACTCATTTTCCGTCTACCTTCACGTCTGCAACATGGATCGGGGTTGAACTGCCCTTATAAAGAGCGGATGGATCAACACCAATGTTTTTTAAAGTGGCATGTATTTCTGCCTGAGTAAATATTTCGCCTTATATTTACCATGCCCTGAGTCCGCTTTTGGGGGTAAATAATCGTGGTGCACTGCCGGAAAGACGATGAACCACGGATTGAAGGAAGAGGGCTACTTGAAAATAGGTTGCTGGGTCGAAAAATTGGCTTTTTTTACCAGGAACTTTTATTATGAGCATAATTATCATTTATATAAACACCTAAAAATTAAAACACAAAGTTTATATACCATCCTCAATTGTTAATTTTATAAATTAGTGGCTATGCTGTGAGTGAGCAAGCTTTAAATTCATGGAGAGGTATGGAAAAAATGGTATCTGATAATCGTATGCAAAGAGGGCTCGCCTTCAGAATAGTGGTTGGAATAATAATGCTGGCATTGGTGCTGACGGGTAGCGTGGGCGCTGCGACCCTTACGGTTTGTCAGAGCGGATGCACATATTCAAGCATACAAACAGCAATAGGCGCTTCAAGTGCAGGGGATACCATATTGGTTCAAGGGGGGACATATTATGAAAATGTGGTAATAGATAAATCATTGAAGTTGATCGGTTCGGATGGAGTAGTGATAGATGGACAAAGAATGGGGAACACAGTTACTATTACTTCAAACGGTGTGATGCTTGAAGGATTCAATATTACAAATGGTTATTACGTAGGAATTTATGCGACCTCAAGTAATAACATACTCCAAAATAACAAAGCTACTGCAAACTACTATGGTTTTTATTTTAGCTCATCAGAGAATAATACATTTATTAATAACAGTGCCATTTCAAACAGCTATTATGGTTATATTCTTATTTCATCCAACAATAATACATTCAGTAATAACAATGCCGGATCACACGGCTATTATGGCTATTATATAGGCTCATCCAGCAATAATACTTTTAATAATAACAGTGCTAGCCTAAACAGTTATGGCTATTATATTACCTCATCCAACAACAACATATTCGATAGCAATAATGCAAGTTCAAACAACAACTATGGTTATTATATAAGTTCATCCATAAATAATACTTTTACTAATAATAGTGCCATTTCAAACAGCTATGGAATATATTTCTATTATTCCCATGACAATGACATGATTTCCAATATGGCAGACTATAACATTAATAGTGGAATTTTACTATATTATTCAAAAAACAATCTTTTTAAAAATAATACCATGTCCCATAACAAAAACAACTTTGAGATGGATGTTTATGGGACTTATCAATATGAAAATAATTTCAGCACCGATAATCTTGTTGATGGAAAGCAGATTTATTATTTGAAGAATCTATCAAATTTTGTCTTTGATGATAAATCAAATGCTGGTATTGTTTATTGTTTGTTATGTGATAACATCACAGTACGAGATTCTGTTCTCAACAACAACAGTGTAGGTGTTTATTTCTATAAAACCAACAATTCAAGAATAGAGAATGTAACAGCATCAAATAATAAAGAATATGGTATCTATGTTCAATATTCTAATAATTCTATCATTGAAAACAACACTGCTGTCAATAATGCAAAAAATGGATTCGATGTTAGTTATTCAAACTACATAAGTATTTTAAATAATCTTGCATCATATAACAGTTATGGCATTAGTGTTTCTTATTCAAACAACAACAATGTTCAAAATAATAATGTTTCAAATAATTTTGGATATTCTGGCGCCACTGGAATCAGATTAACATATTCTAATAACAATACAATACGAGGAAATATCGCTATTAATAACACTCAGTCTGGTTCGTATATCAGCTATGGTATTTATGTTTCCTCTTCGAATTCAAATAATATTAGCGATAATAATGCTTCTTATAATGGCGGTTCATATTATCCGTCATACTATGGCGGAGTGGGATTTTATGTTGATTCAAACTCCAATTTGAATTCTCTAATTAACAATACGGCGAATTTCAATACAAAAAATGGAATAGAAGTTTCAACTTATTCTTATAAAAATAATACATTAATAAATAATACTGCAAATAACAATTACAATGGTATTATCTTTTCAGGTTATTACAGCAATAATAAACTAATTAATAATACGGCAAATAATAATAACAACAGCGGAATTATTCTCTCGGCAAATGATAACAATTATTTATATAATAATTCGATGTCTGGAAACCGCTATAATTTCGATTTTACGCCTCCGGGGTCTTCCAGTTATACTAATGATATAGCAAATACAAATCTTGTGGATGGAAAACTTGTATTGTATCTTTTCAATGAACATAATAGAGTTATTGATTCATTTTCAAATGCTGGTTTGATATTCTGCATTAATTGTGATGGAATTACAATTAAAGATATGATTTTTTCAAAAAATCGAAATGGCATTTACTTTTATAATACCAGTAATTCTACAATAATCGGGAATTATTTCCAGAATAACAGCAACGGCATATACCTTGGATATTACAATAAGAATAACATTATTAAAAATAATACTGTAATAAATAATGAACGTGGTATTTATTTACAAAGTTCAAATAACAATAATACTATTTCTGAAAACAAAGCAATCAATAACTCATTAACTGGGATTAATCTTGAAAATTCTAATAATAATAACACAATTAATCGAAATAATATACATAACAATAGTGCAGGTATTCAAATCCAGTCTTCAATGTACAATCTAATAAAAAATAACGATATTTATACCAACAATTATGGAATTTACCTTCAATATTCAAGAAATAACACTCTTTATCAAAACAACTTAATCAACAATACTTATTATAATGCATACGATTACTATTATGTTAATCAGTGGGACAGCGGCATTTTTGGAAATTATTATTCTAATTATGACCAGCCATCAGAAGGCTGTCAGGACATAAACTACGACGGTATTTGTGATACAAAATATACCATCCCTGGCAGCAGCACAAGCGTCGACAGGTTCCCGCTGGTTGAACAATGGGGAAAAACTACTGGACCAGTTCATAATATCAATACAGGAATAAATTATAGCAAAATCCAGGTAGCTATCAATGATGCAAATCCAGGTGATGAGATCCAGGTAGAGAGTGGGTCATATTATGAAAGTTTGAATGCAAATAAACCAGTTATATTACGCGGAATTGATACCGGAAGCGGAAAGCCTGTTATTAATTCCAGTTATGCATATTATAATGCAATAACAGTGAATGGTGGGAATTCAATTATTGATAATTTCGAAGCACGAGGAAGTTATTATGGGATATATGTCAATTCAAATAATAATAGTATCCTGAACAATAGCGTTTTAAATAATGAGTATGGTGTTTCTTTGAGTTCCTACTCCAGCAACAGTACTTTAAGAAATAATTCTATGGCAGGCAATACATACAACTTTGTCATGGGAGTTTCAAATATTATAAATTATGACATAAGCATCGATAATTTAGTAGATGGGAGGCATATCTATTTCTTAAAGGGAGTAAACGATCTCAATATCGATGAATCCTCGAATGCGGGAATTGTTTTTTGTTTAGAATGCAGTAATATCGCTATACGAAATACAACTTTCCATAATAATAGCGTCGGAATATATTTTTATAAAACATATAATTCCATTATTGAGAATGTAACAACATCTAATAATAGTCTCAGTGGGATATATCTGGATAATTCCCATGATACGATTTTGAAGAACAATTACGCCAATAATCGATATGTTCCAGGAACTTACACTTATATGAATCTTGGAGATGGGTTTTATATCAGTAATTCGAATAATATTAGTCTAATTAAGAATATTGCGAGATTTAATGGAAATGGGATAATCCTCTCTGTAACAAATGATAGCGATTTGATTGAAAATACAGTATCAGATAATTCTAAATATATGGGGGGGAATGGTATTTCGTTATATTCATCAAATAATGTTACTCTGCGTGGAAATACCGTTTATAATAATTCAGGGGATCATGCAGGGAACGGCATCATACTTTATAATTCAAATAATAATAAAATAATTGATAATATAATAACTAAAAATGGGAATTCGTGGAGTTCAATTGGTCTATCTTTGCAAAATTCCCATAATAACAATCTAAATAATAACTCTATGGAGTATAATAGAATTGGTCTCTATCTCTGGTCATCTTCGAGAAATAATATCACTAATAATAAAGCCAAGAATAATACCAACTTAGGTTTGATGCTTGAAATTTCCAGTAATAATACACTGCATGATAACTTAATGTCTGGTAACTATTATAATTTTGGACTTGGAGGCACTATTGATTCGGATTTCAATAATAGTATTGATATCAGTAATACAGTTGATGGAAAATCTATTTATTACCTTTTGAATGTTTCTTCTCAAATTATCGATTCATCGTTCAATGCTGGAACGATTTATTGTATAAAATGCGAGAATATCACCATAAGGGATCAGGTAATCACTAATAATAGTAATGGAATATATTTATTTGGGACGAACAAATCAAAAATACAGAATAATTCTATAGCAAATAGCATATATGGATTAAATTTGGTTTCTTCAGACAATAATACTATACTAAATAATTATGCTCAAAACAATAGTTACGGTTTTTATGTTAGAGTTTCGCGCAATAATATTCTGTATCAGAATAACTTAATTAACAATGCGAATAACGCTTATGAATATTATTCAACTGGAACTTACATCAATAGTTGGGATAACGGATTAGTTGGAAACTATTACAGTAATTATGATTCTCCATCAGAAGGATGCAACGACATAAATGGCAATGGGATATGCGATTTAAGATATATTATTCCTGGCGGAAGTACGAGTATAGATAGATATCCGCTTATTAAACCATGGTCCACAGAACCATCGATAGGTCCAGTTCATAATATCAATAAGGGCTTAAATTATACTTCTGTCCAGGCTGCTATTAACGATGCCATTGCAGGTGATACGATTCTTGTCGACAGCGGCACTTATTACGAGCAAGTGGTTGTTAATAGGCAGCTTATCCTGCGAGGAAATGATACTGGCATTGGCTTGCCGGTTGTGGATGCCAGGGGAAGCGGAAGCGCGATCACGCTTGCCGCGAATGGAATTATACTTGAAGGATTTAATACAACGAACAGTAGTTATGGAATTTATATAACTTCTAATAATTGCATAATCCGAAATAACAATGCTTCGGATAATAATTACTATGGCATCTTTATAATAAATTCCAACAATAATACATTAAACTACAACAATGTGCACTCGAATATGAACTATGGAATTTATCTGGAGTCATCCAATAACAACACATTGACTGGTAACAATATATCGAAGAACATGCGAGGAATTTTTGTATGGGGCTCTGATAAAAAAAATTTTGATAATACTATTGATTCCACAAATAAAGTAAACGGCAAACCAGTATATTATATTTTTGACCAGAAAAACATTGTATTGGATCAGATAAACGCCGGTCATATATCTTTAGCTTACTCTTCAAATATTATAATTAGAAACAGCAATGTTAGCAGTGGTGATGGAGTTAATCTACTATACTCCGATAATAACACACTTAATTACAACACGGCTAATGCAAATTGGATAGGAACGCTTTTAGTTTCTTCTTTCAACAACACGCTAAGTGGCAATAATGCTTCGAACAACGACATTGGATTATATCTATATTATTCCAATAATAATACCCTCACTGGCAACATTGCTAGCGACAACCGGTATGGCATTTTCCTTAGCTCATCTAATAACAATACTGTTGTAGGCAACAACGCCAGTAATAATTTTTATGGCACCCAGATCTCCTCATCCAGCAACAACTCTGTTACAGGTAACACTGTCAACAGCAATAATTACCACGGCATCTACCTCACCTATTCCAGCAACAACATCCTCTATCAGAACAATCTTGTTAACAATTCCAATTATAACGCCTACGATTATAATGGCAATAACCAGTGGGACAATGGCACCATTGGCAACTGGTACAGTAACTATGATGAAACTTATGAAGGCTGCACCGACGATGACGGCAGCGGCACATGTGATCTGAGCTACAATATTCCAGGCGGTTCAAGTGTAGACAGGTACCCCTTCAGCATAACACCGGTAAATAGGAGAGGATTGGTAGCAGAATGGTATTTTGATGAAGGTTCTGGAAATCTTGTGAATGATAATTCGGGATTTGGTAATGACGGAACCATCTACGGTGCCAAATGGACAACTGGTCTGGTAGGTGGTGCACTTGAGTTTGATGGTAATAATGATTATGTGGAAGTACCGGATTCGCCAGAGTTGAGCGGTGGAGCCGGAAAAAATATGACTGTTGAATTTTGGTTTAATTCGAACAAGCAGAATGGACATATTATTACAAAGTGGAAAGATATATCTTACAAAGATTGGGGCACATCTATTGGCGCGGTAGGACCTGGCTTGTTCTTTTGGTATGAAAATGGAGGACGTGACAGGCGCTTTTACGGTGGAACTATCGATGAAGGGGTTTGGCATCATGGCGCTTTTACTTTTGAAAGATCAACTGGAACAAATAATGCCAAACTCACTCTATATTTGGACGGGAAAGAACTTGATCTAATTAATTTTGATGGCGTGTCTCCTGACCAGCTTTACGATATGCCTGATACAGCTGTTCCAGTTAGCATAGGTTACTCAGGAAAATATTACAATAATGGTTTCTTTGACGGCAAGATCGATGAAATAAAGATCTACAGCAGAGTTTTGAGTGAAGAGGAAATAAGAGCAGAATACAGAAAATGGATAACACTACCTTCGGTAAATAATTTAACTGCAAAATCAAGCGCGTCATGGATAAACTGGACGTGGGAGAATCCTCAAGATTTTGACTTTAACCACACTGTAGTTTATATCGATGGTTTCTGGAAAGTTAATACTTCTAAAAACTATTACAATCTTACAGGCCTTCTCTCCAACACCACTCATACCATCAGTCTTCAAACAGTAGATGTGAACGGGAATGTAAACCAGACCTGGGTTAATGACACTGCTACGACCCTACTGCAAAATCTTATCATAATCCCAGCTATTGTTTCACCAGTTGAAGGAAGCATTGTCAGTGGAACCCTGACACTGAACGCTACCACCACTTCAACCGGTATTGCTTCAGCTTCTTTTGAATACTCCTTAGATGGCCTTTCATGGACCGTCATTGCCAGTGATACCAGTAGCAGTGATGGCTGGACTGCTCTTTGGGATACCACAACAATTCCAGATGGAGTTTATACTCTGCGGGTTGTGATGACAGACACAAACGGTCTTGTGGGGGAGGATTCTATTGTTGTCACGGTTTTCAACCATGCCCGGCTTGAACTCACAGCTCTGCCATCTCTGAAGACTGTAGACGGTGTGAATGCCAGTTATTCCATTGCTATTTTCAATGGCCAGTACAGCGAGGATACCTTTGATCTTAATGTTCTCAATCCCGACGGTGCTGATGTGGCAGCGCTAAACCAGACAGTTATTACAATTCCGGCATGGGGGACAGGGGAGGTAACTCTTAACGTTACAGATAATATCCCGGGAGTTTACACGGTATCTGTCAGGGTAAGTTCCCAGAGCAATCCCAATGTCACCAATACGGTGATAACAACTACTGATGTCCGTGAGAGTTTCAGTCTCAGTCTGAAACCAGAAAATGGGGCAAGAACAAGCATCGGAGCTGATACCACTTATCTTTTAAGTATTAAGAACAACCAGAGAAATCCAGATACTCTGACCCTCGATGCAAGCGGCATTGACACTGCATGGCTCTCCTTTGAAGCCCTGCATCCGCTTTCCGCTGGTGAAGAAAAAACCATACCACTGGAAATATCCATCCCCGAATCCGGCACTGCTGGGAGCTTCAATCTTACAGTATCAGTAGCAAGCTCAAATACTGGAACCATAAGAACAATCTCGGCACCATTAACTGTCCAGAATGGTCCTGTAATAAGCGGGCTTGTACCGGAGAACAGCCATCTAGGTTCAGATGATGTGGTTTTCAGCTGGATCACGAATATGAACAGCACAACGAAAGTCATCCTCAACCAGAGCGGCGTTGACACTGTTTACACAAGTGATGAAGGGATATATCATAATGTGATTGTGGAAAATCTGACAAGAACCCAGTGGTATACTTACAGAGTTATCAGCAATACAAGCCATGGATCAACCCAAAGCGATGAAAGGAGTTTTTATATAGATAATGGTGTGAGCTTCACGAAAAAGATATATGATTTCAATATCGAGCACGACTACGACCAGAGAGTTGCTGTTACAGTAAAAAACACAGATAATATTGCTCATGAGATTTTATTGACTGTGAACTCAACGAATCCAGAATTGATCGTTGGTTTTGTTGGCGAGGGGTCGATAGATGAGATGATCACCCTTGCACCTGACGAGACAAAAGATGTTGTCCTTGCTCTCCATGCACAGGATGCACTCCAAGAAGATTACTATCTCCTTCTCAACCTTACAACTGATGACAATATCACCGATAATGCAATTGCAAATATCCATGTACGGCAACCTAATATCGACCTCCGGTTTGATGAGCTATCTACATACCCCCTGACGCTTACGAAATCATTCAGGATCACAAATCATGGGGATACTGTCACGGATCTCAATATATATGAAAGCAGTGGGCTGAAAGGATATGTGACGTTTGATCCTATTGTAACTCATGGTTATCTGGGAAGTGGAAGCAGCATAACATTTGAGGCAATACCTTTGTTATCTCTTGATTTCACAGAAATGAGAGGGAGTATTGTGGCTGAAGCTGCCGGGGTAAATACGAGTTTCCCGGTGAATTTCACATTACCGGATGGGATGGGAGTGTATTATGGGTCCGTACCAAATGTGACAATTGAATTTTCAGATTATTTTGATAATGATAACTCACCAAATACAAATCCCCAAGGAGTGTTGGTGGAGTCTTACCTAACTAATGGAAGCTTGATATTTTTCAGTCAGATAATCGTGGATGTTTTTCAAGATGGAGAACCAGTAAGTAATGCGAATGTTACATTGAAAGCATGGAATTCAAACGGAAAGACAATAATTCTCAATGGTTTCAGTGATTTAGGTGGAAAAGCCCTCTTTGCGGTATTTGGAAAAGCTGATGATTATTCATACAAAGCAATAGTGGATGATTATAAAGTAGAAACGGAGATGCGCAATTTTTCAGTTGATACAGTCAATTATTTATATAAAATATATCATGATAATATCACATGGTCAATTATTTCAGACTCCAATTCGACATTTAATAATTTCACTGAAGCTGTTGTACTGGATAATGCACCATATTTTTTCAAAGCAACAAAAAATGTAATTGAGACCAACGAAACATTTATTCTTGATTTGAGATGGAAATTCGATCATCAAAAGCAAGTTACCATCCCAGGATCCATTGATGGAAATAATATCATTTTCAATACAAGTGGCATTCCTGTTGGTAATTATACAGCTACAATCGTTTCCATATTTAACGAAACAGTATCTCTTTCTGAGACTATTAATTTAACAGTAATAGATGTAAATGGGATGCAAAAACAGAAGAATTACACCTTTTGGGTACCATTCCCGGTAAATAAAACACATATGGCGACTCTAAACATTGAGCACGAAGTATTATCTGAAGACTCAAAAATAATTTTGGATTTAAATGATGTTGGAACGAATAATCACAATAAATCGGAATATTTATTCAAATACTATATTTTATCAAATGAAACTAAAACCAAAAATTTTGAAATAACTATAGTAACTCCAAGAGGAAGCATATATAGTTATATGGCTCCAATTTCTCTTGAAGCCTATACCATCAATAAACCGTTGGATTGACTCTCCAGATTTTCCAATCCCCTTCCAATAATCTCGAAAACCTCAGAATCATCATGCTTGAACTTGATTATC
>Ga0180732_1000937_pt1 | contig 20392 bp, 23 predicted proteins | sample KR11_01MetaG_FD_148674 | JGI IMG/M metagenome (GOLD analysis project Ga0180732, IMG submission 148674) | Groundwater microbial communities from the Olkiluoto Island deep subsurface site, Finland - KR11_0.1 MetaG | ecosystem: Environmental > Aquatic > Deep subsurface > Groundwater | place... | reverse complement strand
TTTTTTTGGAGGAGAGAAATGACAAAGCAAGAGGGAGAAATTATTCAGGCCAAAATCGACGCAGGCATGAGTGAAAGGGGTGCTTGCGATACAGATAAGGGGTTAAGAATGCGGTTTCGGAGGTGGAGAGAGAATCAGGCGAAGGCAGAAACGATAGCTGCGATATCCCCACCACTTTTTGGGGAGAATGTGGGCTTGCTAGAAATCGCGTTAGACCAAAGCCGGGTTATCCTCGAGAGCCCCGAACATAAATTTTTTGGTATTGTGTATAAAACGGTCATGCAGGCCTATCATCCAAGTTTTAAAAAGGATAAACGGCAGGCATTTTCGCCGGAAGATTATGGGGCTGTATGGGAAAAAATAATGGGAGGTAATGGTAATGGAGACGTTATTCAACAAAGATAAAATCGCCGAGGCGATCACAAATGACGAGAGATTGATCGAGTACGTCACGATATTTTTAAATAGCATACTCAATTACGAACGCAAGTTAGTAGTCGAATTCATTTTGGGCAGGCTATATCAACGAGAGCTAAGGAAAAATCTGTCTGGCGTATCTGAAATTGACAGCGACGGTGATTTGACTTTGAGAGGACAAAAAGCGAACATTAGTATTTCAGGAGACTAAAGTGGAAGACAAGAAAGAATACAAAGAAAAAGTTATGAGGACAATCGCGCATCCTCGCGTGCAATGTCCCTATTGTTGCGGAAAACAAGTAAGGCAGCAAAAAACGTTAAATCATTTTTCTATGAAAACACTCCGCTATTTTTTGTGCTACCAATGTGCCAAAACGTTTAAAACCGAGGAGTAGTTGTGATAGTAGAAAATTCTTATTGTCCTAAATGCGACGCCACAAATTGCATTATTGCCACTAAAGAAGAGGATCATTATTATTGCGTGGCGTGCAGGCAAATCCTGAGCGATTATGATTTTTTCGTGCTACGAGAATAGCACTCCCGCGCCCTTCTTGTAAGTCTAAACAGAACTAGACTTACGAGAATAGCACTCCTGCGTTTTTTTTTGGTCGAGCGCAATCACCTTCCACCTGGTTGGATTTTTACCAAACTGTTGGAAAGTGATTGCGCTTTTTTTTTGTTCGCGTAGAATTAAGTTATGCATACAGAAATACAAAGCAAATTCAATTTCTTTAAAAGTTGTGGGTATACACCTCACCCGAAGCAAGCAGAAATTCACCAAAGTACGGCTCGTTTTCGGGCAATTGCAGCGGGAGCGAGATCGGGGAAAAGTATGGCGGCAGGTGCCGAAATTGCGTTTATGCTCATGTTCCCAAAAAAGCGTATCTGGTGCGTCTCGTCACAATACGAGCTCGCTGATAAAGAATTTGATTGGGCTTTGGAATTTCTATCTAGAATTTATGTTGATGGGAAGAGGTTGACAGATGCTGCCAAAATCACATCCGCCTCTCGCGGATCTAGGAAATTAGAATTCCCCTGGGGCAGTTTTGTAAAGACGAAGTCAACCGAAAAGGCACAGACTCTGTTGGGGGAGGAGCTTGATATGATAGTGCTTGGCGAGGCTTCCCAGGTAGCAAGAGCTCCATGGGAGAGAATGCTCCGAGCGAGACTAGGCCCTAGAAACGGACGGTTAATAGCCGCTTCGACGCCAAATAGCGATGCTGGACTATTTAGGATTTTTTTTGAAAATGGGCTTTCACAAGATCCGAATTTCTCCGATTGGGCATCCTGGCAATTTGCCACCATAGACAATCCTACCTTTAGCCGGGAGGAGTACGAAATCGCAAGAAAAGAACTCGACGAAAATGTGTTTAAAGAACAATATGAGGGTCTGTTTGTATCTCGGCGTGGCAAGGTTTTCAACTTTCAGGATTGTCATATTTTTCGAGAAATCCCTACGGGGATTGAGGATTGGCCCATAATTCGGGCCATACAACGCGGGTATCAAAATCCGTTCGTATGTCTTTTTATTGCTATATCCCCTAATCGCGAGTATTACGTGATAGATGAGGTGTTTGCTACTCAAACCCTTATAAACGATGTGTCCCCGATTATTATAGAGAAAAGCAAAGGGAAGCGGATTTTGGCATCGATTGGTGATTATCGAGATCAAGAAGGATTAGAGCAGTTAGCGAAAAACGGAATAAAATGCACGACAAATGATGAGCGGAAATATACGAAGCAGATTGGAACTTTGAGACGAGTGCAGGCTATTCAAAATTGTTTGAAGATACGCGATACTGGGACGAGCAAGATTCATGTTTTCGCTGGTTGTGAGAATCTTATACACGAGCTAAAAGAGTGTAAGTGGCCGGATAAGCAGCCTGAAGAGCGAGAAAAAGCCGAAATAGAATTACCTCTAACCAAGTTTTTTCAATCTCCTGCCGCTCTCTCTTATGTGGTCGCTTTTTGCGAAGTATCACAGGGTTTTGACATCTATTCGTTTCAAGGGACACAAAAAAATGAGCGTAATTAGATTTGGATGTGACAAGCCAGGTGGGCGCCCATTGTCCGATACGTCTATTGCGAAAATTCCACCTGGGGACATTTGCACGGTTAGATCTGAAAGAACGGGTAAAACGCTCCGATATCGAAAAGCAGGAAGCAAAACGGCCTCATTGAAAGAACGGCTAAAAGAACGGATAAAAGGCAAAGAAGAGGCGTTAAAGACAGTGCGACCTGGGACGAAGAAAGAGAAATCACTTAAAGACACAAAAGAACGAATGCAAATGAAGCTCGACGCCTTAAAGGGAAAAGCAAAAGAAGTGGTGAAAGGTGTAGAGAAGCAAGCAGCAGAGGTTTATCGTCGGCTTGACGAGATTTCTCCAGACAAAATTTTAGCAGACCCAAAGCGATTTCAATATAAAATTTTGGGTGAACAGACAAAGTCGGGGGAAGTAGGGAGTCTAAGTAGTATCCAGAAATACGATCCGATTTTTGCCGGTATGCTTCTGGTTTGGACTGACCCCGAAAATAAAAATACCTATGTGGTCAATGGTCATAATCGTCTTGCATTAGCAAAGAGGCACGGCGCCGAAAAGGTTGCGGTGAGATTCCTGGAGGTAAACTCAGCGAAAGAAGCGCGGGCCATTGGTGCTCTGGCAAATATCGCGGAGGGCAGAGGGGACGGAATCGACGCTGCTAAATTTTTTAGAGACTCAGGGTTAAAGAAAGAGGCGTTAGAATCTTTTGGGATCCAGTTAAAAGATGCAGTTGCGGCTCAGGGGTTTGCTTTATCAAATCTGCCTAAGCTAATTTTTGGTCTTGTGGCGGAGGGTGAGGTAAATAAGGATTTAGGGGTTGCAATCGGCGGCTCTGGTTTTAGCGAAGAAAAGCAATATCGCCTCTTCGAAATGATTAAACTGCAAGAAAAGAAAGGCAGGAGGGTAACAGGGGATTTGGTAAACGAAATGGTCGATTTGATGAAATCGTCAACTACCACGACAAAGAAAACACAAGATTTGTACGGGGAAGTTGAAGAAGATGAGGATTATTATTTTGAGCGAGCCAACTTGCAGAGCTTTATAAAAAGCAAGCTCTCGCGAGAAAAACGGCTTTTTGGTTCTGCTGCAAGAGGTAAAGATATACTCGAGCGTGCAGGTAGCAGTATCGAGGCCGGTACTTCAAAATTGCTTGCGTCGAAAGCAAACGAATATTTAAAAATATTTGATCACTTCAAAACCGAGAAAGAGCTTTCAAAAATACTTGATGATGGCTCAAAAAAAGTAGGCAGGGTAGGCAATCGTAAAGATCAAAGAGATAAAATGAACGAAATTTATGAGCACGTTTATTCTTTCCTTCCTGGTTTTATAAAATCTCTAGGAATGAAAACGTCAGGACAGGAGGAGTTATTCGCATGAAAGCAGAGAACGAGAGGTTGACAGAAGAAGAGAAAAAAAAACTCCTTGCATGTTTTGCAAAAATATATCCTGATTTAGAAAAGTTGAAAAAAGCTAAGATTTTGGCAGAGGCAAAAGAAAAGAGAAAAAAACATGGTCGTTAAAGCGCGAATTCAGTATATGCCGCAATACGTCACGGAGCTGAGGCAGGTAACCGGTATGTACATCGGCTATATACCGAACGAATATGCCGATTCTCCTAGCTCTGACAGCTATTACGAGGTATTGAAAAACGATCCGGCAATTGCTCACTCATTACACCTCCTGTCAATCATGGCGTGCGGAGAATATTACGAAATCGAATGTCAAGACAAACTGCTAAAGAAGCTTATTATGCGAGCATTAAGCGGGATAGAAGATTTCACCCATGCAAGGAAATCTTTGATCTATGGTGGCGTTTTGTTTGGGCTTGGGATACAGAAGAAATATTGGGAGAAAGAGCGATGGAAAGAGTACCAGACGTTGGTTTGGGACGTCCCAAAACAAATTAAAGAGGTGGATCGCAGGCGACTGCGAATTGAGCGAGACCCAAAAGACAGGAATAAAATGTACTGGACGATCTATTGTCCACTTGTAGACTCGTTCGTAGTGCTAGAAGACAAGGCAATAGAGCCTTATGCTGAACTGTCAGTGCAGGACTTCATATGGTATATACACGAATGGGAGGAGCTAAACCCGTATCATCGTGGGCTCGGAGATATTTTGTATCACCTGGCTTATATAAAATCGAAAGTGATCCAGTATTGGGCGGATTTATGCGAAAGCTGGAGCAAGCCTTTTATGACGGTGTTTATAGACGCCGCAAAAGCGGCGATCAATGCGGCTTTGGGGACTGGCTTTCCTTCTGCCGAAGCCCGCGTTAATAAAATTATATCAGATTTTGAATCTGCTCGGTCTCGGCATATGGTTGTGATGGATAAATCTGACAAAATAGAATTTAACGAGGCTGGGAGCACGGGCAATAACATCCTTTCCGATTTGATGAATTATGCCGACACGAAAATACAGCTCGCGATTCTTGGAGCGGAATTGACGACAGGAGCGCCGTCGGTTGGAAGTTACGCTTTGGGACAGATACACCGGGGCGCAACGCAGTCGATAATACAGTATAACCGCTTAAGACTCGAAGAGGTCTTGGCGAGAGACTTGGTTTACGATTTCATTTTGAGGAATCGTAAGAATTTCGTGGCAATGGGGATGGATATTCCCACGCCCGGCGAAATAAAATTTAAAATCCGGGTGCAAACAGAAGAAAATCTCAAAAACAATCCGGATGCACTTGCAAAGAGTATGGGAGGTTAATTAGATGCGCGGAACAGGGATATTCACCAAAGTAAAGTATAAATGGACACAGCAGCCGAACGGCAAATATACGGTCTTCGACATACCTATCTTTCAGACCTTTAAAGACAAAAAAAGAGGTAAATTAGACAAGAGGGACGGCGCCGAGATAGTTAAAAATTTTAACGAAGAGCGGACAGACGGTTATTATCCTCGCGCCCACATCGAACATCAAGCCGAAGGATCTACAGAGAATAAAACAGGAGCTGGATTTCTTGACAATCTCCGGTTTGATGGGAAGACATTTTTTGCCGATTTGGTAGAGATACCAGACGTTTTATTCATGCAAATAAAAGATTTGAAATATCCTTACCGATCCGTCGAGTACCACGCCGACAAAAAGAAAATTCTTTCGCTTGCGCTTCTTGAGAGCCAAGCGTCATTTTTCCAATTTCCTATCCTGAATTTAGAGGAGGAGGAAACCAAACTAAACACCATTCAACAGTATACTTGTTCGCTTAGAGAGCAAGTGCTTCAATTCCGCGCGGATGATGATGATGCGTTTTGTGATCTGTGCGGGGGGACAACAAAGGAGAAAATAAAAATGTCCAGAAAATCAATTAAAAAAATGCAAACAGACGAGCACGGGCCTGAAGAAACATCTCCCCAGGATGAAGCAGAAACCCCCGGCTTAGAGGAGAACGTGGAAGCGGTTTCGTTTAATCCCGAAGAAATGATGGGACAATGTCACGAGCTTCTGCAGGGAATAGACGCAAAGGTTTCGAAGATGGCCGAGGTCTTGGATATGCTTCTATCCGGAGAAGAAGAGGAGAAGCAGGCTGCAGCGGGACAACAGGAGATTGCTCCTCCGACCTCTTCTGTCGCGATGCAGTTAAACGAGATTTCTAAGAGACTTCGGCAGATAGAGCATCATGGGAACGTCTCGATTCATGCGAGCAGACTAAAAGCGATTTGTGAAGAAAATCCATCTTTGATCTTTGAAGAAGAAGTAGAAAACTTGCAGAAATTCTCAAGTGACAAAGACAGAAAAGTTTTTGTAGATATGATTGAGTCTCGTTCTGCAAGATATCCAATACACGAAGCCAGCAAATTCGCTCAAAATTTTACGCGAGTTGACTCTAACAAGGTCTTGGCAAAATTTCAACAAGACCCTGCGACTATGCAATTCGCCAAAAGCGTTTTGAAAGATTATGCGGATACAGTAAACCAACGCAATCGAGACGCTGCGGACAAATTTGTGGCTATGTGGCCCACCGCGGAGAAATGGGTAGAATACAATGTAGAAATGGAGCAGGTAGCTCCTGGTTCTTATAAGAAAATGTTTAATTGACGAATAAGGAGAGATAAAAATGGCAGATCCTACAGCTACGATTACTAGAAATTATGTGCTTGATAGACAAAGATTGGAACGGATTATAAAAAGTTCTGAGGCATTGACTGTTGGTGGTTTGCTTGCACACAATTTCAGCCTTGGGCACAGCGAATTTGCTGATGATGCAAATGAGCTGGCCGGTATAGGGGTTGTTGTTGGACAGGCAAACGGCAATAATGCGTTGTTGACCGGGGACGGCACTGCTACGTATAAATCCGTTTCGCGTGGAGGGATTATATTAGATAACGTAAGCGTTACGGGCGTGTCTGCCGTAACTGATGCCGGCAAATTTATTTATGCTACAGACGGGCAAACGATGACCTTAACTCGTCCCGCAACCGGCTTACCGATTGGGATTTTGACGAACTGGCGAGCAACAACTTACTGCGACGTGTATCTTTTTGATTTTATCGACAGTGTTTTGTTGTCTTTAATGCGCCCACCGCGTGAAATAAAATCCTTTGGGACTTTCCCTACAAACGCATTCCAAGGCACCGCTGCCGCAACGATTTGGACAGAAACCGCGCAAGATCACTATAAATTTATATCTTTGCACGCTTTACCTGTCGCTCACGACAACGCCGCAGTCGCCGGAGCACAAAGTATCAATTTGGCAATTGATACCGTAGATGTCACAGGGGGCGTTCTAAGCCTCGCATATACGAGCTGTGATGTGTATACAGACATGGGAACCGCGATTGACGCAACCGCGATCACGGCTCTAAACGAAGTTCACATGGGTGACGTTGTGATATTGGAAATGGCTGCGTCTGGCACAGGTTTTACCGCTGACGTTGCCGCAGCCTTTCATCTTTACGCCATAGTAGAATATTTACCCGGAGCTTGAGGAGAAAATTATGCCAATCGCAGTTAATACCGAAAGTTTGAAAGCGGGCGTTATAAATGAATTAATGGAGACATGGCGCCAACAGTTTCCTGTGTACGAAAAACAACAAGAAGTCTTAATGCGGCAACTGAAGTACACAAATATTCGTAACGCTAGCTATCCTTTTAAAGAGAGCCTCCCCTTTGTAAAACTCTGGAATTACGGGATGCCTAGACAGTACCAGACCTTTAAAGATAGGGTGCTGACCATGAACATAGTGCCCTACGACCTTACGATTCCGTGGTCTGGATGGGATGAGGAAGATGACCAGCTTGGAGATATGCGAACTCATGTCCAAATGGCAGTTAAGCGTTTTCTTATGTTGCCTGACGTGCTTGCGAGCGAGTATTTTAATGGCACTGCAGACTTAAATCCCTCTCTCTTGACGGCTTATGACGGCGTATCTCTTTTTTCGGCTACAGATGGAGATGGCGCAGCTCGATTTGGGGCAACAGGAGGCAACATCATAACTGGTAGTGGATTGACAGTATCGGGAATCGTGCAAGATTTCGCATCTGTTCAGCAGAGGATTATGGCTTTTGTGGATCCGACAGCCGGCAAACCGATTTTTAGTGAAGAAGACGTAGCATATAAAAATTTGTTTGTGATTGCACCCAAAGAGGCCAATCAAGTTTTTCAGAAAGCGTCTCAGTCTGAATTCATTAAAATCGACAATACCTCAAACACCGCTGAAAGCAATTATATTAAGGGTACGTTTGAGTACTCTTTGAACCAATATTTGACTGACACGGTGGATTGGTACGTCGTGATGCGACATTCGTATTTTAAGCCATTCGCATATCGTGGGCCGAAAGATGTAAGAACGATAGCAGCAGACATGATGAATTCGGATAAAGCTAGGGAGTACAACGAAAACGCGTTATATAGCGACGTTCGAACTCGATTGGGGCCTTTTTTCCCTGCCTGTATCATAAAAGTGAATAATTCGTAATTAGGAGTACCCTAACAGACTAGCAATTAGGAGTAGAATTATGTACCTGACACAATCGACCTGTGTTGAGACAAAAGAGAGAAAAGTAAAAAAACTTGATCCTTTCAAAATGCCTGTGTCGACAGAAGTAGAAGAGTATCTTGACTATGTTTGCGCCGTGAAGCCAGATGCTCCCTTCGAGTATTGCCAAATTGGGCCAGTTAGCTTTGAGAAGCGGGTAATCTCATCTGAAGCCTCTTACGTTCAGAACCAAGAGAAACACTATGACTATGGAGTCTTAGTTCGAAAATTTACAGAAAAGCAGGCAGAGGCGATCAAGTCGCGCTCAAAAGAAAAGGTTATTACAATACCTCGTAAGTCGAATAAGAATTGGAAAAGGGATTCAGACGAGATGGAGTATTTTCCCGCTTTTGACGTCTTGGTTAGTGATTGGATTACGTTTATACCTGTCAAAGACTTTAATCCCGTATCTGATTTTTATGAGAACCGGGAAAAAATACTACATGACTCGAAAGACGAAGTGGAGAACAGCAAAGAAGAGCTTTATTCGCTGCAAGGAAAAGGCAGGAAAAAATGAGCGTTTTAGGAACAGCAGTAATAACTCGGATTGGTGCACAGCGGCTTGTTGAGCTTACGCAAGAAGACGGCACGGCGGTAATTGTCGATACGGATGTGTTAGAAGCCGCGTGCGACGACGCTACCGGGGATTTCCAGCGAATGTCCGGCGTCATTGCCGATACTGGGAATTCGAGTCATCTCTCAATTTTAGTTCAAGGAGTAATCTTTTTTCTTGAGGATTACAAGTCTAGGGACAGCGGGATGATGACGGGCAGGGGCAAACGATTCTATGGCGCATTAAAAGGGCTCCAAGACATGAGATATATGCTTTCTGACACCAATAGCACTCTTGTTCCTACGCCAGAAAAAACCAATGCCAGGCCGGATTTTGATAGAGGATCAAAAGTCTGGAGTGCTGGACGCAGAACAATCAAAATCAGCGAAATAGCGGAGGATGAATAATGAGCAAAATTAGTGGGGTAGAGTCTGTATACGGTAAGGTTTCTACTACACAGGTCACAGAGGATTTGCCGGTCAGTAGCGGTACTGCTTTGGAAATTGATGGTACCGGGAATATGACAATGCAAATTTTCGTGTATGTGGCAGCAAATTTTTATTGGACTATCGCGGCAACTGCGGCTGCCGCAGTAATTAGAATTGCGGCAGATACCACGCGCTGTAGATGGCCGGCCGGTTTCTATCAACTACCGGTCAGTGGCGATGATATGAACAAGCTCTATATTATATCAGTTGGGGCGGCTGTCACAGATGGCATATCTTACACCTTGGTGGAGGCAGATTAATGGGGGCGAGCAAAACAGAATTATGGACACAATTGGCTAATGCCATAAAGATTTTCGATCAGACTTTTTTGTATGGCTCGTCAAACTCTCCTAATTTAGCCACTTTATTGGACACATTACAGCAAAGTTACGAAGGGACGCATATTTCAGCAACTCAGTCAGCGGCGACGTCTTTTCGTAGCTCGTTCTCTTCTCTTCTAACAAATTCGAATTTGTTGCAAGCTATGATTTTAGAGCTAGCCCGTAACGGCTACAATTCAATTGCGACAACGATTGGGGCCGCACTGGACGATATTTATCATGGGATGGTTGATGCCTCTGAGACGGTGACGGAAAGAAATTTCACGTATGGGGCGATTACCCCCTATGTGAGCAATATTGGGTCTGGGACAGTTTACACGGTCACAAAAGACAAGTCTTCTCACGATTTAGAATCTGGCCAACCGGTCGTCGGGACTATTCGCGTTAAAATTGCGACAGACAGAAGCGGAGGGAGGACGCTGGGCAACGAAGAGGCATTGCTTTACGGCGTAGGAACGTCTAAGGTAGACGAAATCGAGCTTGGAACTGCGGCAAGCGGTTCAGTTTCTATGAATGCTAAACGGGCAGTCGATGGAATCCTTACCAATCCTAGTTTCGAGACTGTTAGCGGGAGTGGAGCGACTTTTGCCGCAACAGGGTGGACTTTGTCCGCAGCCACCAATTTTGCGAGTGAGACAACTACTATCTTTAGAAAGGCCCCTGGCCTTACTACAGGCAAATCTTTACGATTCTTAGATAACGGCAACATTTTGCAAAACTTAGGCTCGGTCTCGCTAGACCTTACAAAACCTACGTTTTTGATTGTTAGGTTTTATCGCGAAACGGCATGTGATGGTAATTTAACAATTCGGCTGGGATCGCAAACCGAGGTCGTTGCTCTAGTTGCACAAAGCGGATGGACTGACCTAACGCTAGGTATTGGATCTTCAGCAAAAGGCTGGTACGACGTCTTCAAAGAAGACAATTCTGGCTTAGGGGCTAGATGTCAGATTAGTTTAGCCTCTAGAACCGTGGGTACTCTGTTGGTGGACGAAATAGTCTTGGCTCAGCCGATAATGTTTTCTGGACTACACTATCTATTAGTCTCAGGAGCAACTGATTTTTTGAAAGGTGATTATTTCACTTTTGTTGATTCGGCCGTGAATACTGGCAGAATCCAATATTGGCTGGCTAGGCTATTTTCGAAACATTTACCCCATACATCTGGCGCTCCGACATATCCTGACGCATAACCACACCCTCTCCACGGTGGCGATGGCGACAAAGTTATTGTCTTTTATGTGTAAAAACACCCAATTAAAAAGTAACGTTTTTAACGGCAATTAGGGTACCCTATATGTCATATGCTTTTGCGACGCATCCAAACCCGGCTGAAGTTCTTCGCGTCCCTGGATATCTTTTTTGGAATTCCACGTCGCTAACGAGCGAGGCCGGATGGGGCACAAAACTGGGCTTCTGTGAAAAAGGCGTTAATATTGAAATTGATTATGGTGTCAAAACTTTAATTAGCGAATTTGGAGAAGAGATCACCCAGAAAATTTTTTTAGGGACGAACGTAAGGATTACGGCATTGCTCAAAAACTGGAACACAACTGCTCTTTCAATCCTTTTCCCAGGCCAAACTTCTTTGGCCACTATTACAGTACCAGGGACAATTGTGCCTGGTACTTCTTTAGCTTCTACTACTTACACTAAAGCTCTTCTATTTGTGCCAGAAGACACGGCGAACAATCCTTGCGCAATTCTGCAAAAATCGGCGCCCAATTTCGGTAAGGAATTCAAATTTAGTCGCGTTGAAGATACTGTTTATTTTTGTGTGTTTGATGGGATACGAAAGACAAATGATGCAGAAGGTCTTTATTATATGGGTTTGATTGGATCGGGGGTTTTAAGATGATAATACGATTTGGCTGTGAGAAACCTGGGGGGAGGACCCTTTCGCCGACCACAGCGCGCGCTTTATTGGCAAAAGATAAGGATTCTGTTTGTCTCGGCGTTGGCAGTAAACCCGATAATCCTAAGTACTATCGCCGCAAAGGCATCGCAGAGAAGGTCGAATCTGAGGAGAGGGTGGGAAAGCATGAGACGAGGTTAAAGAAGCAAGAGGAGGCACTCGGCAAAGCGAAGGAGGGCACCAAGAAGCACGGGGTCTTAGGCGGCAGGGTCGCACGGCAGAGGGAGAGACTGCAAAAAGCGGTTGAGAGGCTTAAAGCGGATGAAACGAAGTATGCTGAGGCGAAAGCGTTGTTAAAAGATGTAGGGGGAAAGACGAAGCCTGAGACGACGCCTGAGACGAAGCCTGAGACGAAGCCTGAGACGAAGCCTGAGACGAAATCCTCCCAAGCTTTAGTTTGGGAGAAGTTGGTCTCCAAAACTTTGGAAAAACGGATAGAAAGAGAGTTGATGAAAAGAAATGCAAATGACCCGAAGGGGGCTGGTGCGACTATGCACGAAGCTGAGTTGGCGGAAAAGCTCGGAATTCCGAGAGTAAACTTTCGGTCGATGCTGAACTCATTGATCGATGCGGGGAAAATGAATAAAGACTCTGACGATAATGTTTCTTGGCCTGGACAAAGTTACTACATTTACGAGGAGAAAGAACGAAAAGAATATTCGCCAAAACTTTTAAAAGATTTTAGGTCTGCTTACGACGAAGCGGATAAAAAAAACAAGGCCCAGTCACACGGTCTTAGTGCGACATCTAATATTCGTGAGGTTTATGCAGAATTGAAAAAGAATTCTAATATTTCTCTACCTGAATTTAAAGACATGTTGATGCAACTTGCTGACGACGGGGTGATTGACTTGCATCCGCTGAGTGATTACCATGAGTATATGGCTATGAATGAAGAGAATCGGGAGTTTTCAATTCCGAGACCGCTTGGAAATTTATTTTATATTACGTTCTTACCAGAAAAAAAGGATTGAGATGATAATACGATTTGGGTGTGATCGTCCTGGCGGTAGACCTTTATCTTCTGCGGCGGCACAGGCGCTTTTGGCACAAGATCCAAATTCTGTGTGTGAGGTGGAAGGGGGGAAAGGGCAAAAACTATATTACATGCGCGAATCAGAAGGGGCTCAACAAGAAAAAGTATCCGAGTTGGCAAAGGGGGTTGCGGAGCAACAAGCAAAAAGAGATAAAATCGAGGCAACTTTAAAAAAGCAAGAGGAGGCACTGGGTAAAGAGGCCGAGGGGACGGAGAGACACGATCTTTTTAGCCGCAGAGTAAAACAGCAAAGGGAGAGATTCAGCAAAGCGCGATCTAAGCTTATTGCTACGACGAGCCTGTATCTTGAGGCTAGGGAAAAGCTTGATTTTTTTAGATACGCCGGCTTTAGTCCCGCAGAAAAAGAAACTCTTAAACATCTTCTTGCGCCGGAATCCCTAACAAAAGACGATCTTTTACAAGCCCTTTCTGTCTTAGGAAAAGATGTGAAAATAAAAATATTCGGAGGATATTCTGCAATACGGATCGAAGCAAATAGCGATGAGGGTGTCGTGATAATAAGCGTTGATTTTATAAACAAAACTGTGGAACAAGAAGCTCTTGTTCTTTATAAACAAGGAGGGGGTAAGGCACCTAAGGCGCTGCGTGATGCACTTACGTTTTACGATAAATTCAAATTTCGTAGGCTTTTTTTAGAAGCGGGTCTATCGCATGGGGCTTACGTTTGGGCCCGAACCGGTTTTAATGCCGAGACGGAAACTAGAAAGAAGTTTAAAGACGCTGCAAATAGAGTAGTACAAAGTTTAACGGGTAGAAAAAAATTTATGGCTGAAACTCCTGCGGAAATGGCCCAAATTGCATCTGTGCACATTCCAAAAGAGGAGATAAAAAAAGATGGGAAATTTACGACGCTTATTAGGGAAAGATTAGACGATCCACTCTATTACGACAGAGCAGGCAATTTTTTAGTTGGGAAAGCAATCTTGATGGGTACGAAATGGCAAGGATACATGGATTTGGAGAAAGAAAGCGTAGGCAGAAGGACGCTAGAGGCGTATTTACAAGCAAAAGGAGTATAAATTGTGAAAACGAACAAACGCGTAGAAGTGCCTGCGAAAAGGAACAAAGGCGTAGATGCACCCGCTTTTATGATTTCTCCCGAAGAAGAAGAAATATATGCCCGGATTTTTGCGGAAATTTTTTCCGCTAAATCTCCCAATACTGCAAAAGGGAAGGGTAGATTAGATAGAATTGCGCAGAAAAGGAAGGGAAAATCATGATAATGCGATTATACGGATTGGTAAGGATATGACACCAGAACAGATTCTCTCACGCACCAGAGATGCATTAAGGGTGTTAGTTTGGCCTGGTACAGCCAATAAGGTATTCGGGCCAAGTAGCGTTTATGTGGTTGGTGACACCCCGATTATGGCTCTGTCGCAATATGCCAAACCCTGCGCATTTGTGGTCGATCAGGGTACGCTATCCCATGATGAACATCCGGGTTTACAGATCCAAAATTTTACGATCATGCTTTTTGTCGAAAATATCGCGCAAAATTACGGCGAAGGCGGGGTTTTAGGCCGTAATCGCGTACCAGACACAAGTAGCGGAGCTGGCCTAAAGGCTATAGAGAAAGAAGTGCTAACTGATCTAGTTAAGCAGATCACTCTCTCAACCGATAAGGTTGTGTTAGTCTCCAAAAACATCTCTAAGTCGGCTTTTATTGGTCATAATGTTCCTTTGTATTTTGCTTCTCTTGTTTTTAACGCATATTGTTGGAGTGTATACTAATGGTTTCCGAGGAAACGATGAGACAGTTGATTATTACGCTAGAGAAGTTAGCGACTTCTGCGCAAAACAACGCAACAGCGACGAATCAGGCGGGGCAGCAAAAAAAAGGCTCGGATTTTATGGATCTTGGAAAAAGTCCGATTCTTCAGGAGGCGAAAGGTGCGTTTAATATAGACAAGCACATGGGGGCGGTGGTTGGTGGTATAACGGCCGGCATAAGCACTGGGTTTACTTTGCTTGGTACTGCGCTTGTGGCCCCGATCACGCAAACCCTGCAAAACATAGGTAAGGATATCGCAAGCGGCGCAACGGCTACGGTTGAGGCAACTTTTGAACCGCGTATCGAAGCGAGAAAAATAGCCAAAGAATATGCTGAAGCAGGTCATCCTTTGTCAAGAGAGGAAAGTGGGACTCTTTATGAAAATCTGCAAAGAAAAGGGAAAAGAGGGATGCACGCACAGCTTTTAATGAATGAGGAAATGCGGTTTTCCGGAACAGACGTAATAGACAATGTGATTGAAGGGTCGTTTTACAGGGAAGAAGGACGAGAATATTATCATAATGACTTCTCTCAGTTAAGGGGGAAACAACAGCGAGACATATATAAAAATTGGCAAGCTCATGGGGAATAATAAATGGCGGATATAACAGCGGTTTATAACGGATACACAATCCCGAATATCTACGACAAATTCTTTTTCTCAAAGAGTTATACGAAAGCGGTGTTTTCGTGTACGTTTGTTGTAACGTCAGACACAGAGTCAAATTTTGTCACGGCTTGCGCCTTAGCCGAATCGAAGCTAAGGGACAGATACGCGACGTTTACTCTTACGTTTGGAGCAACTGCGGAATATTCTTTTTCTCATTCTGCAAACACGGGGTTTCTACAAGAGGCAAGTTTGGACAAGATCACAAACGAGCTTTCGACTGCCAGGTCACGGGCATACAAATTCAGTTTGGAGCTTTCGCTTCCTGCTGATTTAACGGGCTACGACTTTCGCCAAGAGGCCCAAATCGCTATGGAGCAGAGTATCCAGCAGCGAAAAATCGTTAATATATCTGGGAAATATACCGGTTCTCCTGACGGCGGAAGCGGTGTAAAAACGGCAAAACAGAATTATGACACTTACGGTCCGACATGGGCAAATGCGATTGCTGCTGGTCTGGTAGGGTCTGCGGAGCTCTTGCACAGCTCGGTAAGTTACGAGCAGGAAAACAAAATTCTTTCGTTTTCACGCAGGTATCAAGAAAAGACTACTATAGCGGTGGTCTATAATAGTTATAGCATACCAGCCAGCTACAATAATTTTACTCTTTCCGAACAATATAATACTCTTTCTTTTTCATGTGAGTTTGCTGTGTCCCATAGCAGCGCGGATACGGCAGAGATAGCATTAAGGCAAAAAAACAAAGATTTGACAATGAGCTTTGGTGGCTCTCCGCAGTATTCATACGGTCATACGGCAAACACGGGATTTTTGGCTGTGCCGAATTTAGCCTTAATTTCAAACACAAGCGATGATGACACCTTGCGATTTTATAGATTCTCGCTTGTTTGCGAGTTGCCGGCTGACGCAGTAGGTTATGGGTATAGACGAGATGCCAATTTTACTATTGCTTATCCTGGGAGCCGGAGACGCACCGTTAATTTTACTTTAACTTATACCGCCGGTGGTGCCAGTTCGGCATTGGCGAACTACACTTTAGCCGGTAAAACTTGGGCAGCTTCGATTCTTACGTCTCTTGGAGGCGCTTACGAGCTAATAAGCGAAAATGTTCGAGAAGAGATGGAGCAAAAGATATGCAACTCTACTCTCGTTTATAACGAATTATTGACAAATGACAGCGAATCGGAGCTAAATGTAGCGAGTATTGTTTTGGCACAATGTGATTATAGCGTAAATTTGGGTCAAGAGTATGGATTAAGTGAGGCTGGATTTAATTCTTTAGCACCCGTGACGGTCACGGTCAATTATTCTGCGCAGATTTCGAGAGACGCAGTTGTTTTAGATACAGGAATAAACGATATTTACATTAATACGATAAGACCATGGCTTGTCAAGCACGCTTACGATGTGCTTGGATTAACGAACTTTTCGCAATCGGGGCAAAACTATGTCGCTCAGAACGAAAATTACAGGATTAATCCGCACACTTACGCAGTGTCCGGCTCAATTACTTTTATTGCTCCTCGCTCGTCGTCTCAGATAATTCAGTTATCAGAGACTATCACGATGAATAAAAATGCAGGGATTACGTATCAAAAAATATGGGATGGCAAGCCGAACACTTACAATATATATAGTTTAGGGGAGCAAAGACTTTTTCGGAGGAGTATTCAGGTTTTACAGCTTGCGAATTTGGGAATTTGGGAACCTCCGAGCCTGGGGCCAGAGTATATCCAGCTTGACATCCAGCGCAATATCCAAAAAAAGCGCGTGGGTGCGGGTTCTGGCACTGCTGCGGGTTTAGGTGAAATCACTCTATATGTCGCCAGTTTCACTCAAAATTTTCTTTACGTTGCAGGTTTGGCAAACACGGGGGGGGTCTACTAATGTGGTCTGAGCCTCGCGTAATAATTGGCGATGTGCCTATGATCCAGCACGAGTTTAGTTGGTCGCTTACGGCTGGCCCGTCTCCCTATTTCACTTCTTTTGTAGTGCCTAATGGGCCTTTGGATAACCAACTAAAAGCGGTCCCTAACCCCACTACGATTAAGTTAGAGGTGTTTGGAGGCACAAATTTTACAGGATTTCAGTCTCGCGTATTGGAGTTTAATCAGGTCTATCTCATGCAAGGGAAAGGGGTAGATGATTTCCATACAATGTGGCAACTGGGAGACGTAAGGTTTTCGTGGCGTGGTAAGAAATTCTATTGCGCGTATAATAAGACTAGGCAAAAAAACGAAATTGGTATTTCTGTAACCTCTCCTATTTTAGACCCCGCTTCTTTGCGGGCAGCGATAGACACCTATTCTGTAGGGAGATACCTGCCATGGTCAGTTAAAAACGACGGAAAGCCATTCTCTATAAAAGAAATTCTCGAAATAGAAATGGGGAAAATGGACATAGATTTTGATTCTACTGTTAGTCAAGCAGATCATTCTTATATTGTTGAAAACGTTGAGTTAGAGGGCGTAGATGTTTATTCTGGATTTGCTAATTTGCTCGCCAGGTCAAGGATGAATTTGGGAATACTGCCAAACGGGAAGGTTTATGTCTACAGCATAGATTATTTTGATGGAGCTGAGATTGATCTTCTTTTACAAGCTCAGGCTTATGAAAAAACCGGGCCTGGAATTCTTTACAGGCAGGAACTTAGTCGAATACGTCCCCAAAAAGTTACTGTCAAATTTGAAAAGAAGGTTGAGACGAAGCTGGTTGCTTCTACAAGTCAGAATATATCCTATGAAATGTGGGCACCGACCGCGCTTCCTCTTTCCTCCAGCGGCCTGGACAAGCAGGAGGATATTGAATTAAGAAGAGTTTTGGGTTGTGAAAATATTGTTCGAGTTCCGGTTCCTTATTCTAACTTTAAAGTTGGGGAATATATCCCAATGTGGAGGCTTCTTGAGGCAATAGGTGTTAGCGACGCATCAGTTAGAACTTTGTGGTTTTCAAGTCGACTTGAATTCCATATCGCTTTGCTTCTTACGACGATATCGGGAGGAATAGAGATACTTGGAAATTACAATTTAGCGATGCAACTTGCAAATGCGATAAAAAGTCATTATCGGCAGTGCTATCAAATAGACCCTTATTACGTCGACCAAATTAAGTTTTGGGAGGCGAGGCGAGTTTCTATAATTGACAATTATTCTCACTTTTCCCCCCCCTCGCCGCTTTGGGCAGACTATTGCATAATCCCTAGAGTCCGTACCCCGTCAGTGGCCAAAAACACAGCCTCCTGGGCACATCTAAGTTATAATTGGGTTGTAACGGATGAAGACCCGTATCGACAGCGGCCGACCCTTGGAACGGTAGTTGTGGAAAATGAGGCTCTTGGTATTTTTCGCGTGTCTTATCCGCCTGATTTGACGCAAAATGTTGAAGCCGTAATCCCTTCTGCGATTGATAATTTGCCTGGGATTTCTCCTTCTGCGTCAAAGCATTTGTGGTCACAAGCAAACTTGAGGGAGCAGCATACATTAGAAACTATAATTTCTGTGGTCTGGCAGGCAGATAGCAAAGAGGACACATGGGGCACAACTCGTTATAATTTCGCTGGGAAATATTATCCTGTTTCTTGGGACTATGGCACGGGAACAGGGCCTAACATTGAGTACCTGAGCAGGATGGAATTTGCCAGATTCCCTTTGCGACAGTTTAACAATGACGGTGCGGAGGCAGTGGATTATGATCCGGCAATACCACTCAACGAAAAGATAATTACTGCGTTAGCTGCCTCTGAGGCGGCAAAAATAATGAATCAGTTTAGGGATCGGGTTGTGGGACAGGTCAAAATGGCTGGCGCGCAAATGATTAAATTAAATGGAAACTTAAAGAGTGTAACATATACGTTTGGTGAGGGAGGGCTACAAACCATAATCGATATGCGTGATACACCTCCGGATCCTACTTTAGAACAGACTTTGCCCCAAGATACTATAAATTATTTGCATAAACACGTAACACGCGGAGACACCGCGAACGAGATTAGAAAATGAGTTATTTAGAAGATCAAGGCAGACAAGGTCGAAAGATTTATAGAGAGCATACAGCCGGTGTTGACCAGGAACGCAAAGCGGTAAAATTTGGCTGTTTAGTGACAGACCAGGACGCGGATTCTTTGTATCAAACTACAAATTGGGGAGATGAAGTCGGCTGGCTTTTTTGGGAGAAAAACACGCGAGAGACAGGGGCTTGGGCTCCAGTCTTCACGGTTGTAATGACTGCCACAGGCATTTTGCCTGTCCTAGACAGCACTTTGGTTGCAGATACATCTTTTGCCGTTAAAACCGTGGTGGTGGTGCCGTGTAGCGGTGATAACACTAAGGCCAGAGCGATTGATGACCAAATACCGGTCAGTGGGGACTTCGGATTGGTGATGCAGGCCAGCTCGGATCTCGATTATGAATTGATTTTTACCCCCTTAGAATTTGGAGGAGGCACCGGATTTTTATATATTGAGGATTTAGGGGGCACAACAGGACGGCCTGTAATTGCTGATGGTGCTGGTGGTTGGACACCAACTCCGGGTGGCGAAATATTAGCTATAATACCAATTGATCCTCTTACGATGTTTATAGACAATACACCTCCTTTTAAAATTGGCAGAATTTATCCGGGAATCAAAGAACTAGTGGGGATAGCTACTTATGCTTATTTTGTTGCTTTGCCCGGACAAGGTGACCCAGACGCAGAATTTAGAGTTACTTTTCCTGAGTTTAATTTGGTTTTAAATACAGACACGCAGGGTAATGTTTTTAACTTTTATTTAGAGTAAGTGTGGTAAATCTAATCTTGATTAGGGTTACGACACTCCGGTAAAAAAATGAGTTATTTAGAAGATCAAGGCAGACAAGGTCGAAAGATTTATAGAGAGCATACAGCCGGTGTTGACCAGGAACGCAAAGCGGTAAAATTTGGCTGTTTAGTGACAGACCAGGATGCGGATTCTTTGTATCAAACTACAAATTGGGGAGATGAAGTCGGCTGGCTTTTTTGGGAGAAAAACACGCGAGAGACAGGGGCTTGGGCTCCAGTCTTCACGGTTGTAATGACTGCTACTGGCATTTTGCCTGTCCTAGACAGCACTTTGGTTGCAGATACATCTTTTGCCGTTAAAACCGTGGTGGTGGTGCCGTGTAGCGGTGATAACACTAAGGCCAGAGCGATTGATGACCAAATACCGGTCA
>Ga0180732_1000936_pt1 | contig 20394 bp, 17 predicted proteins | sample KR11_01MetaG_FD_148674 | JGI IMG/M metagenome (GOLD analysis project Ga0180732, IMG submission 148674) | Groundwater microbial communities from the Olkiluoto Island deep subsurface site, Finland - KR11_0.1 MetaG | ecosystem: Environmental > Aquatic > Deep subsurface > Groundwater | place... | reverse complement strand
TACAATGACTGATGATTTAACATGTGCAAATACTGCATTCTACATAGGAGATAATAATGTAGTTTTGGATTGTGCAGGGTATACAATAACGTATGGTACTGCAGGAACAGCTTCTACTTATGGTATTGATAATAATGGAAACTATGATAATATAACAATAAAGAATTGTATAATCATAGAGGGTGCATATGGTGGTAATGATGCTATCTTCCTTTCTGATACAATTAATTCAACAGTACATAATAATACTTTGATTACTGTTGGACCTTCTGCAGATGGAATTTATGTGGGTAGCTCGGGTGCTTACAATAATCTAACCAATAATACAATAACCATTAGTGGTGCGAGTGGTAGGGGAATTTATTTGCCTGCTAGTACATCTAATGTAATTGGGAACACGATTTATACAAATGGATCATCTTCTGGTTTTGGAATTGATGTTAGTTCTACTTCCAATTCTGTTATTATGAACAACAATATTACTACAGAGGGAGTTACTTCGTTCGGTATACGTGTAGTTCTTTCTTCTGGCATTAATGTAAGTTTAAATGAAATTAATACTACTGGTTCTGGGTCTACTGCAATATTAGTATCTTCTAATTCTGATAATAATATTATTCATAAGAATAATATAATTCACTGTGCGGAAGATGGAATAAAACTACTTAAGGTTTTTGCGAATTCACCAAATAATAATAATATATCTGAAAATACTTTTGGAGATGTTGATGGGTATGATTTAAATGTTGGGGAAGCAACTGATGTAACTTACTTGATTGATCAGGCAATAACTAATTATTCATTTTTCTCTGGGGGAAACATAATCCATATTGAGAATTCTAGTGCCGGAATAATTAGATTTTTGTCTGGAGTTAATGGGTCTGGGATTAATTTGAGCGAAAATATTCAAATGAGTAATAACTATACTTATATTAATTCTAGCAAACAGGGATTAAACAGAAGTGCTAACTTAACTTTCTTTAGTGTAGCTAGTATTACTAATGCTATTCCAATGAGAGATGGAATTGGTTGTCCTCCTAAAATTTGTAGCAATGTAACTAATAGCACAGCTACAACTTTCCACTTTAATGTAACTAGCTTTAGTTATTATAGTGTAAATCATAATAATACTGCTCCCCCCCAAGTTACATTAAGTTCTCCGGAAGATGGGAGCTCTGCTAATGATAGGACACCTACTTTTACTTGGGATGCTGCAGTAGACCCGGATGGAAGTTCTGTAACTTATGAAATTAATGTAGATAACGATAACGATTTTGAGTCTTGTGCAATCAATGAGTCTTCTATTAGTGATGTAACTTACACACCTGGTCCTGATTTAGTTGTTGATGATGACCATTTTTGGAGGGTTAGAGCTTATGATGGGGAAGATTATGGCCAGTGGAGTGATACTTGGAATTTTACTATTGACAGTATTCTTATGATTTCTATGATTAACGATGCAATTGAATTTGGGGATGTTAACCGGGGTACCAATTATGACACTACAGCAGATAATCCAATTCCATTTTCGGTTCAAAATGATGGAAATGTTTTGATTAACATTAGTGTAAATGCTTCATCTTTGTTTAATTCAGTTTCTATGCCTGACTCATCTTATAGGGCAAAAGCAGATGGTATACTCCAGACAGGGCAATCAGCAAATTTTGATTTTGGTAATTCAACAACTAGTTGGTTCGATATGCCAGAATCAGAGCTCATAATGGCTATAGCTAGCTTGAAATATCAAGATTCTAATGATGATGCCGAACTTGATATTTTAGTAAATGCCCCCATGGATGAGTTCAAAGGAAACAAATCTTCAGAAACTCTTTTTTCTGCGGAGGCTTTAGAATGACTGAAAAAAGAAAATGGGGGATAATTGTGTTTTTGATATTAATAGTTTTTATAGTATCGTATTTTCAATTCCAAAGAGTAGTTTTGATTAAACCTAGGGGAATTATTACAGATGTTTACCCTAGTTTTTTTTGGTCTGGAGAAAATAGAGAGTACAACCTTTTGGTTGCTAAGACAGAATCATTTGAGAATCCGGTGATAGATGTTTTGGTTGGGGGAAATTATTTTAGATCTTTTAGGATGGATTTAGGTGAGTATTATTGGAAGCTTTTATGGGAATATGAAAATAAAACTTTTGAGACTAAACCTGTAAAATTTACTATAGAATCTTTTGTTGCATTTTCAATGGAAAAAGAATTTTTAGTTAATATAGGGAATGTAAAATCTATTTTAACTACCCCAACAGGTTTTGTTATTTTGGATATTAACCAGAGAACTAATCTTAGCGAGGAGGAAAAATATACTTTTGAGCAAAGATGAAATTTTTAAATAAATTGGGATTTGTATTTTTCTTATTTTTAATAGTAATAAGCTTGTCTCAAAATGTAAATGCTTTAGGAGTTACTCCTGCAAAGAAAGTTATTAGTTTTGAACCTAATGAAGCGCAAACTGTTACTTTTTCAGTTGTAAATAATGAACATAAAAAAATGGATATTGCAATTCTTATTGAAGGAGATTTAGCTGATGAAATCAAACTGAGTGAAAATTATTTGAAGTTCAACGCAAATGAAGAGACTAAGGAAGTTAAATATTCTTTTATATTGCCAGATAAGCTAAGGCCTGGAATCTCCGAAACAAAGATTATAATCAGGGAACTTTCTTCTTCAGAAGAAGGCGAAACTTTTATTGGTTCTACTGTGGCGGTCGTTTATAAGTTAAAGGTTAAAGTTCCATATCCAGGAAAATATGCTTTAGCAGATTTAATGCTTGCCCAAACAGGTAAAATAGATTCTGTTAATTTTATAATGCCCGTTGATAATTTGGGTACACAGGATATACATAGCGCAAAAGGAATAATTGATATATATGATTCTAAGAATTCAAAAGTTGCGACAGTTACAACTAATGAAAAAGGAATTAAATCAAAAGAAACAGAAGAACTAACTGCAGTTTGGGAAGGCAATCTTACCCAAGGAAGATATTATGCAAGAGCTTTTGCAGAGTATGATGGAAATGTTACAGATGAAGTTGAGAAGATGTTTTTTGTGGGAGATGTTGACTTGGAGATTTTGGAAATTAAGATTAATGAAGATTTTAAATTAGGAGAAATAGCTAAGTTTAATATTCTTTTGGAAAATACCTGGACAGAAGAACTTAAAGAAGTTTATTCTGAAATGGTTTTGTATGATACTAATGAAAAAGAAGTTTTAAGATTTAAAACACCAACAGAATCAATAGGACCCTTGAAAAGACAAGAGTTTGTTGCTTATTTCGATACTGCTGGAATGAAAGAAGGAGAGTATGAATCTGTTTTGATGTTGCATTATGACGGGAGGATAAAAGAACATAAAGTTAAGACTACAGTTACATTGAATTCTATTGAATTTTTCTTGGAAGGGATAACAGGCGGTGTTGTTTATAGCGGCGCTGAAACTAATAAAGAAACTACGCTTATAGTTTTAGTTTTGATTCTTGTTGCAGCTAATATTTTTTGGTTTGCTTATTTCAAAAAGAGAAAAAAAGGGTAGATCACGAAAAGATAAAAAACGGAACATTTAAATATACAAAAGGTGTTTAGATTTATATTAGAAAACGAGGTGATTAAAAAAATGCAAGAGGTGTCGGATAAGGTGATAGTTATTTTAGTTATTCTTGCAGTTTTAGTTTCTGTTATAGGCACTTATGCTGTTACCCAAATGGCATTTGATGTAGGTAGTTCAAGGGCAGATTCACAAGGGTTTTCACCAGGGCCTGCTGAAACTGTTGGGCAAATTTCTCTTGTAGTAGTAGATTCAATTGAAAAAGGTGGTGTTAATGGTGGTGGCTAAGAAAAAGATTTCAAATAATTTATTATCTATTTTATTAGGATTTGCTATTTTAACTTCTATAGTTGGGATTTTGGCTAGTATGAATATTTTAAGTCCTTTAACTGGGGCAGCTACACAACAAAATGCAACAGTCAATCTTACAGTTATTGGAGTAAGTAGTTGTATTTTAAGTGATTCCAACATAAATTTTTCAGTACCTTTAGTGAGGCTTTCTTCAAATAAAAGTGATGATCCTGCTGTAAATGATTATCATGCTCTTGAAAATGATGGAAATACTAATCTTTCTATAACTGCTTGGGGTGCCACAGATTTGTGGGGTACTACAAATAATGATAATAAATGGATGATTCGTTGTAATAATACTCAATCTGGGGTTTGTACTAGTACTTATGCTAATGTGCCCAATATAGTGGGTAGTGCAGTTACTGTTTTAGATGGACTTGAGTCAGAGGATACAATAGATCTTGTTTATTTAGGTGTTAATGTAACGGTTCCAAATGATGAGCCATCTGGAATAAAAGGTGGATTTATTACTTACATTTGTACAGAAATTTAGATAAATAGTAACTTTTAAATATATCTTTCTTTTATTTCTTTTATTATGAGAAAATTTATTTGTGTTATAATATGCTTTATCTTTTTTAGTTTTAATACTTATGCTATTGGTATTACTCCTGGGAAGAGTTTGTATGAGTTTGAGCCTGGATTGACAGATACAATTGAATTCACTATTCTTAATTACGAAGGAAGAGTTTTAGATTCGGAAATTTTTTTAGTTGGTGATTTAAAAGAATATTTTGATTTTGAAAAAATAAATATAACTTTAAATCCCAATGAAAGGAAATTATTCACAACTAAATTTGCTTTGCCCCCAGATTTAGACTTAGCACCAGGAGATCATAGAAATTTAATTGTTGTTTCTGAATCAATTGAAGAAGAACAGTCTGGTTTAACTACTGTTGGAGCAGTTGCAGCAGTAGGTTATGTAGTGACTGTGAGAGTGCCTTATGAGGGAAAATATTTGGATGTTCTTATTCAACCAGGTGAAGCGGAGATAAATAAGGATGTTCATTTTAAAGTTATATTGGAAGTTCTAGGGAAACAAACAGTTGTGAATTCTAATGGAAATCTAAAAATTTTAGACAAGGATAATAAAACTTTAACAACATTATATTTTCAGGAAAATAATATTTTATTTAAGGAAAAAAGAGTGATAGACTTGGTGTGGGATGGAGGATATAGTGAAGCTGGAATATACAATGCGGTACTTGATTTAACTTATGATGAAAAAACAAAACAGGTTGAACAGAGTTTTAGAATTGGAGATTTATTAATTAATATTTTGGACTTAAATGAAAAGGAAATTTTGGAAGGTAAAATAACTATGTTAGAGGTTTCAACTCAAAGTATGTGGAATAAGGGGATAATTGATGTTTATGCTGAATTGGAAATTGGGGGTAAACAGACAAAAAGCCCTTCTGTTGACTATGAACGTTGGGAAGAAAAGATGATCCCACTTTATTTTGATCCTGCAGGACTTGAAACTGGAGAATATGAAGCTAAAGTAACATTATTTTATGAAGGTAAAACTACAGAGAAGACATTTGATATAAAAATAGTTTCTCCTTTCTTTTCACCAACAAATCCCTTACTTTATTTAATGATTGTAGTAGTTATACTGTTAATGGTGATTTTGGTTATGCTATTCAAAAAAAGGAAATTATTTAAATCTAAAGCTAAATTAGAATGATATTATGAAAGAGGTGCAAACAACTTTAATATTAACATTTTTTTTGATTATTATCTCTTTGTTAGCACCAATAATTATGCATTTTTATGTGAATGATGTTCCAACTGGCAAGGCAACCACCCAAGGGTCGGTTTCTTTGATGGTTGTTGATGCTGATGTTTGTGGAAATGGACTTTGTGAAGCTGAGGAAGATTGTGCTAGTTGTCCTGAAGATTGTGGTGTTTGTCCTGTGGTAGTTCCAATTTCTGGTGGCGGAGGGGGATCAACACCTCCAGTTAGAAGAAAACCGATTGATTTTACTTTTACTCCGGATAACATAGATGAAAAATTAGTTCAGGGTGAAGCTATTTTGGTTCCAGTTACTGTAAAAAATATAGGAACTCAAGATTTTGTTATAGACTTTAGTATTTTTGAAATAGGAAATTTGGTATTTTTGGATGAAAACTATTTAGAACTAGATAGATATGAATCTAAAAATATAACTGTTTTGCTTTCTGTTGGGCATGATGAAAAACCAGGGGTTTATCTTGGAGATATAGTGGGTAAAGTTGGAGATTTTGAAAAAAGATTACCGATTTTGCTTACAATAACTGAAAGAGGGGCACTAATTGAAGTTGAGATTGAATTAGATGAGAATAATAAAGTGATAAGGCCCGGAACTACAATTAGTGCAATTACTTATGTTTTGAATAATCTAAATGAGAATATATCTGTTGATATTGCTTTTTCAATAAGAAATAAAGATAAAGAAATTTTGGATAGCTTTGTTGATAAAGTTACACTTAAAAAAGGACAAAATGTCTTTGAAGAAAGTTTTGAAATACCGAGAGATTTTGAACTAGGTTATTACTTATATTACGTAGAATTAAATTATGGATCTTCTATCTATAGTGATGCCGCTAGTTTTAGAGTAGAAAGCCCATTAGAATTACCTGGTCTTTTGGGTTTTAACATTTATATAAAAATTGGGACAGCAATTATAGCGACTTTAATATTACTTTACTTGTTTATGAGGTTTGTTTACAAAAGGAGAACAACAAAGAAGAAGGACAAGAAAATAATTGTTGTAGATAAATTAAAGCTAGTTGTAAGCACAACTAATAAGTTAATTGGAATAAGGTCCGAGTTGAGAAATACTTATAATCGTGCTTTGCTGGAGAGATACTTCAAAGTTATTAGACATTTCTTTGCGTTTTATTTCTCTATAAAATATAGTTTGACATTTGAAGAGTTAATGAATGATTTGGATGAGAAAGATGTAGAAGGCAAAAGTTTAGCAATATCTTTTATAAAGAAGATAGCCCACATACCTTATTATGACACTTTGGTTCCAAAAGAAGACTTTGCAAGGATGATAGAAGATACAATAACAATTCTTAACTTTTATAAGAAAGAACAAGAAAGACTTTTTGAACTAAACAAAAAAAGTAAAAAATTTGGGAAAAAGTTAATTAATTCAAATAAAAAGAAAATTAATATAAAAAAACAGACTGTCAATAAACAATAATTTTTTAAATAGGTAAATTGATAATTACTTTGTATGAAAAAGAAAAGAGGTAGGTCAATTTCTAGGGTAAAAAAGAAGACTAAAATAGTCAATAAAATAGAAAAAAAAGAATTAAAGAAAGCGAAAATTGTTAAAAAAGAAATAAAAAATATTAGAGAATATCTTTCTGTTATTCCTTATGTAAGAAAAGCAATTTCTGAAGGATATTCCAAAGGCCAAATTAAAGTAGTGTTGTTAGAAAAAGGTTGGCCAGGAGATTATATAGAACGGGCATTTAATGAAATTAATTTGGGGAATAATAGAACTAAAACTAAGGTTTCTGCGGGATCTAAATATAATTCTTCAGTTACTTCTACTTTGGCACCACAAGTTAGAGATTTTGGAAGAAAAATAGAGGCCTTAAGGGCAGAAGTAAGTAAAATTGTTGTTGGCCAAGAAAAGGTAGTTAGCGATCTTTTGATATGTTTAATTTGTGGAGGAAATGCTCTGTTAGAAGGAGTTCCGGGAATAGCAAAAACATTAATTATGAATGCCCTTGCTAAGACAATTGGTTGTTCTTCTAAGAGAATTCAATTTACTGCAGATTTACTTCCTACAGATATAACTGGTTTTGTTGCTTATAGCCAGAATAAAGGTTTTTTTGTTGTTAAGGGTCCAGTTTTTGCAAATTTTGTTTTGGCTGATGAGATAAATAGGGCCCCCCCAAAAGTTCAATCTGCTTTAATTGAAGTAATGCAAGAGCGGCAAGTGACTATAGGTAAGAAAACTTATATTTTAGCTAAACCTTTTTTGGTCATGGCAACTGAAAACCCATTAGAGAATAGGGGAGTATATAAGTTGCCAGAAGCACAAATTGATAGATTTTTGTTTAAAATATTAGTGGATTATCCTACAACTCAACAGGAAGAAGTTATAATGGATACTAATATCAGTATTAAAAAATTTGAAGACTATGATCTAAAAACTATTCTTTCTCCAGAACAAATTTTGGATATGCAGGATTTAGTAAAACAGATATTTATTCATCCTAAAATAAAGCATTATATTGCCAAGATTGTAGAACAAACTAGGCCAAAAATATCTAGTGTTGAAATAGTTAAAAAATATGTTGGGTGGGGGGCTAGCCCTAGAGCATCTATAAATCTTTTTATTGCTGCTAAGGCAAACGCTCTTCTTGCAGGAAGACCCTTTGTGATACCTCAAGATGTAAAAGATATTGCTTACAATGTTTTAAGACACAGAATTTTGCTTAATTATCAAGGACAAATTGATAACATCAAGACAGAGGATATAATTTCTGATGTTCTAAATAAAGTAGAGGTACCTTAAAAATGGGCAGGTTCCCTATAGAGATAATTGATTTGAGTAGTCAGATAGAGATAATAAATAGAAATATGGATAACATGCAAACAACTAGTGCGGGGGAAGGATATTTTAGCATTTTTAGGGGTAGTGGATTGGAATTTAAAGGCTATAGAGAATATTCTCTTTCAGACGATTCTAGGAGAATTGATTGGAAAGCAAGTTTGAGATCAAATAAGATTTTGATTAAAGAATATTTCCAAGAGAAAGGAATGGACGTTATCTTTGTTTATGATGTTAGCGAAAGTATGCTTTTTGGTTCACAAAGAAAAATAAAAGCACATTTTGGGGCAGAATTTGTTTTAGCTTTAGCGAGTGTTGCGTTGGAGTCTAACTATAATATAGGATTGGTTTGCTTTTCGGATAAAATTAAACATATTTTTTTCCCTTCTTCAGGGGATGCACAATTGGGTTTATTTTTTAATATTTTGGGAGATCATAATACTTACGGGGGAGAATTTAATCTTGAGGGAGCTGTAGATTTTGTTAATGCTGCATTTGAGCATGGGTCTGTTGTTTTTTTAGTTTCTGATTTTTTAGGAGGCAAGATTCCTTTTGAGTCTTACACTGATAAATTTAAGGTGCTTGCTAAGAAATTTAATTTAATTTCTGTTGTTTTGAGAGATCCAAGAGATGAGTTTATGCCTGATGAAGACGTAAATATTTATGTTTCTAATCCTTATTCTAATTCAAATGTTTTTTTTAATTCTAAAAAAATAAAAAGAAAATATGAAGAATTCACTAAAAAACAAAAAGAAGACTTGGTGGGATTCTTAAAAAAAGTTAATGCCGAACATTTAGAACTTTATTGCGATAAGCCTTTTGTTGATCCCACAATAGCTTTTTTTAAGAGGAGGGATGCTTTATTATCGAGGTAATTTTTTCTAGTCCAAGGTACTTATGGTTACTTGTTGGAATATTCCTTTTGATAATTCTTGATCATATTAGTGTTGGATGGACTAAAAAGAGAGCACTTAAATTTGCTAATTTTGATGCAATTTCACAGGCAACTAGGCAAGTTTTTCTCCCAAAAAGTTTGATCCCTTTAATAATTAGGATGATTATATTAATTTTAATTATTTTTTCTGCCACCGGTTTTGGTTTTTGGTATGATGGGTACGCTAGTGATTTAGATTATGTTATTGCAGTTGATGCATCTGGAAGTATGCTTGCAGATGATTATGAACCAAATAGACTTGAAATGGCCAAAGAATCTGCAGTAGCTTTTGTTGACCTCTTGGATGCGAAAACTAATGTGGGCGTTATTTCATTTGCGGGGACATCTTTTATAAGCCAAGTTTTAACAGACGATAAGGAAAGCGTAAAAGAAGCTATTGATTCTATTGAAATTATAAATGTTGGGGGTACTGGTATTGGTGATGCAATAGTTCTTGCTTCTAATGTTTTTAGCATTTCGGGGGATCAGTCTAAAGGAAGATCTTTAGTTCTTTTGACAGATGGGCAGAGCAATGTTGGTATAGAAACAGATGATGCAGTAGATTATGCAGTTGATAATGGGGTTTCGATAAACACCATAGGAATTGGAACTGAAGAGGGGGGGTCTTTTGTTAGTGGATTAGCAATATCTCAGTTAGATGCAGAAAAATTACGGGGCATTGCTGAAAAAACTGGAGGAAAATTTTATTTAATTCAAAATAAGGATGAATTAGAGTTAGCTTATACAGATATATTCAGTTCTACTAAAGCGAGAGTATTTTTTGATGCAAGGGTTTATTTATTGATAATTGTATTTGTTCTATTGATTGGGGAGTGGGTCTTGTCAAGTACTAGGTATAAAACGATAATTTAAAATAGTTAGGAATACTGTTTTTTGATTATAGAGGTGGTAAAGTGAATTATTTTTCAAGCAAAAAATTTATTTTTTTAATTGGATTGGTTTTGATTAGTTTGCTTGCTATTTTTTTCTTTAGGTTGGGTTTTACTGGGTATTCTGTCTATGAAAATCCTATTGATTTTGAAGAATTGCCAGATTCTTTTGAAATTATCAAGGGACAGAATTTTATTTTAGATTTGGATATTTATGGGGATTATGTGTTCTCAGATGATTCTTCTTTGTTCGATATAAGCAAAGAGGGCTTGATTAATTTTGTTCCAGAATCTGTTGGAGAGTTTGATGTAGTTATTATCGCTTTAAAGACGGTGGATGATTTTAAATTTAAATTAGTTAAATTTAGGGTGGTTGAATGAAAAAGTTTTTATTATTGATCTTGTTTCTTTGTATGCTTAAATTAGCTTATGGTGCTGCCCCTGTTTTGGATGCTATCCCGTCTCCACAAAACTTAACTAACGGCCTTCTTTATACTTATACAGTAACTGCCACTGGGGGAGATGGCTCTTTGTATTATTCTGATGATACTGCCAATTTTGATATTGGGGAGGGTACAGGGATAATTTCTTTTACTCCTGATGCATCTTTAGTGGGCAGTTTTATTGCGGTGATTATTGTTAGAGATGATTTAGATCAGGTTGATGCCCAGGCTGTTAATTTTACAGTAAATGATGTTCCTAGTTTTGATAATCTTGCAAATAAAAATGTTACTTTTGGGAATGAATTTTATTATGATATAGATGCAACTGATACAGAAGATGGGACAACTCTTAATTTTGTTGATAATACTTCTCTTTTTGTGATAAATATTTCTTCAGGAGTAATCAATTTTACTACAACTTTAAATCAAATTGGAACACATAACATAAATATAACTGTTAATGATTCCAAAAATGCACTGGGTTCGGGTATTTTTCAATTAGCTATAAATGATCAACCTAACTTTACAGGGTTTCCTAGCAGTACTGCTACAGAAGATGTTAGTTTCCAAATAAATATGTCTGATTATCTTAATGATACAGTTGGAACATTAAATTTTACAGATAATTTTACTTTTTTTGTAATAAATACCACAACTGGTGTGATTAATTTTACTCCAACTAATAATTCTATTGGAAATCATACAATTAATATTACGGTGATAGATGCGTATGGATTAATTGACTCGGATATATGGTCTTTAAACATAAGCGAGGTTAATGATGCTCCTAATTTTTCTGCAATTAGCAATCAAACTGCTAAAGTGGATAGAGAATTTTACTTAGACATAGATGCTACAGATGAAGAAGGGGATGATATTTACTATTTTGACAATACTTCTCTTTTTGTAATAAATATTTCTACAGGGGTGATTAATTTTACCGCCACAATGGATCAGATTGCAAATTATATAATTAATATTAGTGTGAATGATTCTAACGGTAATCTTTATTCTGATTTATTTAATTTGAATATAAGTCTGAATACCCCTCCGAAATTCCCCAAAAATTTTACATTGTCTTTAAATCCAGATTCAGATTCTTACGTTGATTCTCAGTTCAGCGAAACTAATTATAAAGGAAATGATTTTTTACAACTGGCAGATCTTTCAACTTCTGTTAAAAGAGCTTATATGAATTTTAGCCTAACAGAAATAACCAATTCTTCTACAACTATATTGTATGCTATATTGAATTTAACTATAAATGCTAGCTTGGAAGATGCGAACGTATCTTTATTTAGAATTAATGAAACTTGGTTTTCTTCTAACATAACTTATCTTGATCAACCTTCAATAAATACTACTTCGGCCCATAATCTTACTTCTGGAATTGCAGGGGCAGTAGATAGTTTTATCCTTACTGGGTTGATCCAAGGTTTATTTATTAATTCTTCAGGAGATTATGGTTTTTCAGTTAGAATGACTAATGAATCATTAGACTCTGGAACTATTAAATATTATTCTTCAGATTCTTCTAACAGCAGTTTGTGGCCCATACTGTATATTGTTTACAATCACACTATCCCCGATCAAACTTTGGATTATAATGAAAATCTTTCAAAGGTCTTTAATTTGAGTGATTATTTTTATGATGATGAAAATGATAATTTAACCTATGGTGTTTCTTCAACATCTTATGTTAATATCACAATAGATGCTAACAGCAGTGTATCTATTATTGCTTTAGGCACTGCGGGAACGGAAACTGTTACATTTAATGCAAGTGATGGCATTAATGTTACAGATAGCAGTCTTGTTACGATTACAGTAACTGGTGCAGCAGCAGCAACTCCTTCATCCTCTGGGGGTGGAGGGGGAGGTAGGAGTACTAAAAAGAAAGTTGCTTCTCTTGCTATATCTATGGATTCAAATAGGAGAAAGCTTGGAGAAGGTGAAATAATAAAAGCACCGCTTATTGTGAAGAATACTGGCCAAATTCAACTTAATGATATAGATCTTGTGTTTAGTGTGGATAAACCAGGACTTTATGTTTCTTTGAGTGAAACCAGCATAACTAAGTTAGTTCTGGAGGAAGAAAAAGATTTTTCTTTGACTATGGATACTACTGGCTCTTTAGAGGGCAGTTATGTTGTTACTATTAACGCAAATAGTAATTCCCCTGTTGTTGTAAACGCTACTGCATTTTTTGTTTTAGATATAGAAGGGGAAAGTGAAGGAATTAATGAAGAAATACAGTTAGCTGAAGATTTGTTTCAGCATAATCCAGAATGTGTAGAATTAAGCGAATCTTTAGATGAAGCAAAAATTTTATTGGAGAAGGGCAATTATGAAGAAGCAAGGCTCAAAGTTACAAATACAATAGATGCTTGCAGGACCCTTATAAGAAGCAAGGAAGAAATGCCTGATGTTTCTGATCTTAAGCTAAAACAAGTTTTAATTTACCTTTCTGGGTTAACAGTAGTTATTTTACTTTCTTATAGTATATTTAGAAGAGTTAAATATTCTCGTAAAGCACCTAAAACGTAATTTATTTTGAAATACTTGTTTTTCCAGAAGGTATGAACTTTTGTATTTGTTCTATGTCTCCTGTTAATTTCTTTTGAATAGTTTTTGCTATATCTGAAGACTTTTCGTGACCTGGTTTTATTATTATAAAATTTTTTGTTTGTTTTTCAATCGCCGAAACTGGTCCACCGATTACTTTGTTGTTATTTCCAATTGCTAGTTTTAATTCTACATTGTAGTAATCTCTTTTTCCATGTACGAAGAAAGCTCCTTTTTTAGATGCTTTTGTTATTTGTTCTTTTGTGAATGAGAAAACTTCTGTGCTTCCTATTCCAAGTTTCCATGCTTTTGAATATGATGCAGTTGCGATAGCTGCTTCTTCTTTTGTTTCTTTTGGGATTGGTTTGTCTGCTTTGATTACGAAGAAAGGCGAACCTGGCATTTGAGTGTGGAAGACCAAATCATCTTTTTCTACATGTTTTTTTACAACAATTTCATTAGAAGTTGCGTCTTTTCCCCCTATGCAAAGGAATCCATCTGAACTTGTGAACCAATGGAATTTTTCATACCATTCTCTTTTTACTGGTTTTTTCTTTTTACTTACTTTCTTTTTTTCTTCGTATTCTTTTGTTGTTTCTAATCTTTTAATTTCTTTTTTTGTTTTTTCGATAGCTTCTTTTGCGCCAGATGTTTTTTTCTTTGCTCTTTTAGCTTGTTCATAGTAGAATGCTGCATTTTCTGGTACAGATTTACTTACAAATAATGTGACTTTCATTTTTTCTTCCACTTTACACCATTTTTAGAATCTTCTAGAATTATTCCTTTTTTTAATAAATCGTCTCTTATTTTGTCTGCTGATTTGAAATCTTTTTCTTTTCTTGCTTTTTCTCTTTTTTGAATTAATTGTTTTATTTCTTTTGAAATTGTTTCTTTTTTGAATTCTGCTAAGTTTAGACCAAGTACTTTATCAAAATCTTTTACTAAAGTTAATTTTTCTTTATTTCCTAATTGGTTATCTTTTATTGCTGTCCAAAGAACTGATAATGCTATTGGGATGTTTAAATCATCGTTTATTGCATTTAGGAAATCTTTTTTGTAGTTGTTTTTTGTTTTTTTAGATGTTGGGTTTTCTTTGATTTCTTTTACTTTGTTTTTTAATGATTTTAATGAGTTTTTTGCTCCATCTAATGCTTCTTTTGTGAATGTTAAGTTAGATCTATAATGTGCTGTTAAAACTAAGTAACGATAGTCTAAAGGGGAATAACCTTGTTCTTCTAATTCTTTTACTCTGATTATATTTCCTTTACTTTTAGACATTTTTCCTTTCATTACTAAGAAAGCACTATGTAACCAGTATTTTACCCAAGGTTTTTTCTTTGTTGCAGCTTCTGATTGGGCTATTTCATTTGGATGATGTACTGAGATATGGTCTTCCCCCCCACAATGAATATCAAATTGTTCTCCCAGGTATTTTATTGACATTGCTGAACATTCAATATGCCACCCGGGCCAACCTTTTCCCCATGGTGAATCCCATAATTGTAAGTGGTTTTTGAATTTACTTCCTGTTTCTGAGAACCATAAGACAAAATCTCTGGGATGTTTTTTGTTTGGGTCTACTTTAATCCTTGCACCTGCTTTTTGTTGTTCTAAGTTTAGTTTAGCTAGTTTTCCATAATCTTTTACTTTTGAAGTATCAAAGTAAACGTTATTATTCTTTCCAATGTAAGCATAACCATTTTTTTCTATCTTTTTTATGGTGTCAATCATTTCTTTTATGTGGTCTGTTGCTTTTGGTGCTTTATTTGGTGGCAAGATGTTTAATAATTTTAAATCATTGAAAAACTCTTTTGAATAATAATCTGCTATTTGTTTTGGGGTCTTTTTCTCTCTTTTTACAGCAAGATCCATTTTGTCTTCACCTTCATCTTGATCAGAGGTTAAATGGCCTACATCTGTGATGTTCATGATATGATTTACTTTGAATTTGTTGTAAAGTAAAGTTCTTTTTAGAATATCTTCAAAAATATATGTTTTCATATTCCCAATATGTGCATAGAAGTAAACTGTTGGACCGCAGGTATAAAGGCCTACTATGTTTTTAATTGGTTTAAATTCTTCTTTTTTTCTTGTTAAGGTGTTATAAAGTTTCATTTTTTAGCTTTGCTTTTTCCCTCTAATTTATTGTCATAAACTCTTTTTGTTGGATAAGCAAAGTCTATGTCCTTATGTTTATTGAATTCTTCTAATATGTCTTCCCACATACCTTGTTCACTCCCCCTTCTCTTTCTGGCTTCTATTAGGTATCTTACTGTTAACAGAACTCCACTGTTTTCTACTTTTGTGTAAACAATTGGTTTAAGATTTTTGTAAAAGATCATGAATCTTTTTGATGTTTCTTTTATTTTTCTTTCAGCAGGTTCGCTTATTTGTTCAGCATTTTTTATTGCAATTTTTTGAAGAATGTCTTTTGCTTTTTTCCAATCGCTTTCAAAGGTTACTAAAACAGGTATTTCATTCCAGATATATTCAAATCCTTTTGTATAATTTGCTACGAAGTCTACGAATACTTTTCCATTTGGAATATGGATAATTCTTCCAGTACTTTGATCTGCTTCTACCCAATTTCCAATTTCCAAAACACTTGTATCAAATGCTGAAATATCTATTACATCTCCAGAACAATTACCTACTTGAATTCGATCTCCTACTTCGAAAGGTTTTCTGCTAATAATGTGAATCCAGCCTACTAAATTTACTAGGGGATCTTTTAATGCAATAGCTATACCTGCAGAGACTAAACCGAAGAATGTTGCAGCTGAACCAAAACCTTCAACCCAAACAGAAATTAGTATTAGAACCCCAACAAAAAAAATAATATAACCTATACTTTTTCTCCATTGATATCTTAGTTTAACATCTTCAGTTTTTTTAAATACCCCTTTTAATATAAAGATTCTAATAATCCATAGGGTTATTATAGAAACTATTGAAATAAGAAGTTTCAATTGTATGTCTGAATTTATACTTATCATTTTAACTCAATTATTATTTTCTTTTCTTTTGGATTTTTTTCTAATATTTCTTTTGAATTAAATTTCCATTTAGTTTCTTTTACTTTATTGACTAGCTCTTGTATTTTATTGTAATCTTGATATATTAAATCTCCGATTTTCTTGTAAGTTATTGATTTTTCTTCTAAGTCGTTTAATTGTTGTTTTTGATCTTCTAATCTTTTATTTAATTGATTTAGCCTTTTTTCATATGCGGAGTCTGTTGTTTTTATGCTTTCAATTGCTTCTGAGAATGTTTTGAAGTATTTTTTATTTGTTTTTGTTTTTAGATCTATTGGGAAGGTTTCATCAATTGCTTTATTTGGTTTTAATTTAGATTCCTTTATGTTTTCTATTTCTTTTAGTAGTTTATCTATATTTATGTCTTTACTATTTTTGTCTATTTTTGATAGGAAACAAAGTTCTTCTGCGTAGTTTCCTCCAAGGTTTAAATCTGTAGCTAGGATTTTTACTATTGAAGATTTTTTTGAGGTTTCAATTATTTCCTTTAGTTGTTTTTTAGTTAGTTTTAAGAAATTATTCTGAGTTGGTGGAAATTCGTAGGCTATTCCCGGTCTAATGTTTCTGTCTCTCCAGCTTTGATTTTCAACACAAGCAAGTATTTTGTTGTTTTCATCTATTAAGATTACATTTCCTTTACTGAATAATTCTATAATTAATTGGAATTTCTTCTCTTTTTGTAAGGTTATGATTAATATTCTTTCAAAGTCTTTTTGTTCTATTTTTTTGACAACTGCATTTGAAAGCTTTTTTCTTAGAAACATAGCTAAGTTAGTTGCTGTTTCTTGTTGTTCTTTATCTTCTGTTAGAAATATTTTATCTTCTTCTATGTTTAGAATTACTTTCCCTACTTTTGTGTGGAATTGGAGAAGTAATTGTTTTTTCTTTGGATTGTAAACTTGAGATAATTTAGAGCTTTCTAAGAAAGATAGTTCCTTTATCATGAAATATAAATCTAGGCTAGTTAACATAAAATAAAAAAGAAATAAGAGTTTTTAAGGTTTACCCAAACAAACTAGATTGTTTTTTTACAGTTACAATTAAGGTTCTTTCATTATCTGGTTCATTGGTTCCCAAAACTTTTATTTTACAACTGGTCGTTCTTAAATCTCCTTCAAGATCTTTAACGCCTGCTGTGAATTTTTTATGTTTTCCAGAATCTAGAGTAAATTGTTCTGTACTACCTACTAATTCTCTTCCATCTAGGAAACCACATTTTAGTTCTGGATCACTACTAGACATAGTTATAGTAACAATAATTGAAGTTTCTTGTTCATTATTGACAACCACCCCTATTCCATCGTCGCCACCTTGAGAGATTTCTATTTCATCTGGAACTACAGTTAAGAAACTTCCCTCAAATGATTCTAAATCTCCTATAAGATCATTTGCTCTATTAAATGCATCATCAGATACCCCCCCAACTTGACCGAAAATGTTTCTTACCCAAATTAAACCTAGGCTTAATAGAACAATACCAAGTACGATAACAATGACAGTGGTCATAGAAAGTTCAATCGCTCCCTTTTTTTTCATGATATCACCTTGTTATTTTTTTGTACTTTAACATTAATAAAGGTTTCTAAAGGTTTGAATGGGACGAGGGGGATTTGAACCCCCAATCCCTAGATCTTCAGTCTAGTGCTATCCCAGATTAAGCTACCGTCCCGCTATTCAAGATGATTTCAAGGTTAGTATTTAAATATTTTGATTTAGCGCTTTAAGAATAGAAATCTTAAAATAAATTGCTCTGTTAAGTGTTTTAGAGGGATCTCTATCGCGGACAATGAAATAGTGTTTTTGGGAACCGGAGGTGGAAGATTTGCTGTTAATAAACAGCTTAGATCATCTGGCGGAATAATTTTAAGAGTTAATGGAATACAGTTCCATATAGATCCTGGTCCGGGAGCTTTAGTTAAAGCCCAACAATATGGAATTAATTTAAGGGCCAATAATGTTTTGCTTTGTACTCATGCTCATTTAGATCATTGTAATGATGTTAATGCAGTTATTGATGCAATGACTCATGGGGGGATAGATAAATCAGGAATTCTGTTAGCTAGTAAATCTGTTATTTATGGGCATGATGGCGAAAGGCCCTATTTAACTAAAAGCCATAGAAGCTATATTGACAAATATATGGCATTGGAAGTTGGGAATGATGTTCAGTTTGGTAAGAGTATTGAACTTAAGGTTTTGAAAGCACAACATAGAGATACTACTGCAGTTGGTTTTAAATTTTTTACACCTAAATTTGTTTTGTCTTATACTGGAGATACTGGATTTTTTGGAGATTTAATTGATGAGTTAAGGAATTCTGATATTTTAATCTTGAATACATTGAAACCATTTGGGCATAAAAGTGATGATCATCTTTCTAGTGATGATGCTGTTAAGATTTTGAAAGAAGTAAATCCAAGGATTGCAATTATTCAACATTTTGGCCAGAAGATGCTTGAGATGAACCCAATTTATCAAGCAAGGGAGATTCAGAAACAATCAGGTGTTCAAGTAATTGCAGCTAGCGATGGGTTAGCAATTGATCTTTTGAGTTATTCTTTTTCAATGAAGCACAAAACTTTGAATTTGTATTAAAGAAAGTTTTAAATAATTAAGTTGTAAGCTTAGATTTATGCTAGAAGGGAATTATGATGCAAAAGCAGTAGAAGAGAAATGGCAGAAGTATTGGGAAAAGAAAAAAACTTACAAGTTAAAAGATAAGAAAAAGATATACTCTATTGATACCCCGCCACCAACTGTTTCTGGGGATATGCATTTAGGTCATTCTTTTTCATATGCACAACAAGATTTTATTGTAAGATTTAACAGAATGGTTAATGGAAATGTTTTTTATCCATTTGGAACTGATGATAATGGTTTACCAACTGAGAAATTAGTTGAGAAGTTAAATAATGTTAGAAGTAAGAGTATGCAAAGAGATGAGTTTATTGATCTTTGTTTGAAAACTTTAAAGAAAATTTTACCTGAATTTGTTCAATCTTGGAAAGACTTAGGAATTTCTTGTGATTATGATGCTTATTATTCTACAATTGATGATCATTCAAGGAAAATATCTCAAAAGTCTTTTATTGAATTGTATAAGAAAGGACATGTTTACCAAGATGATTTTCCAACTATTTTTTGTGTTAATTGTCAAACTCCAATTGCTCAAGCAGAATTAGAAGATAAACATGAAAATTGTATGTTTAATACTGTTTTATTTGGAGAATTAAAGATTGCTACAACAAGGCCAGAATTAATTCCTTCTTGCGTTGCTGTTTTTGTAAATTCAAAAGATAAAAGGTATAAGAAATTAATTGGGAAGAAGGTAAAAGTTCCTTTGTTTGATTATGAAGTTCCTATTTTATCTGATGAATCTGCTGAAATGGATAAAGGAACTGGGATTTTGATGATTTGTTCTTATGGGGATAAATTTGATGTTGATGCGATTAGAAGGAAGAAGTTAGAACCAAGAGTTACTTTAGAAAAAGATGGAAGGTTGAATAAACTTGCCGGCAAATATGAAGGTTTGAAATTAAAAGAAGCAAGAAAAGAAATTATTAATGATTTAAAAGAAGCGGGTTTGCTTGAGAAGCAAGAACAAATTGAACATGTTTTAAATGTTCATGATAAATGTGGGCACGAGATTGAATTTTTACCAACAAAACAATGGTTTATCAAAATTCTAGATAAGAAGAAAAAGTTTATTGAACTTGGTAAGAAAATTAATTGGCATCCAAAATATATGCAAAAAAGATATGAAGATTGGGTTAAGGGTGTTGAGTGGGATTGGAGTGTTTCTAGGGAAAGACACTTTGGAATTCCAATTCCTTTATGGCAATGTGAAAAATGTGGAGAAGTTTTACTTGCTGATGAAAAGAAATTACCAATTGATCCAATTTCAACTAAAGCTGGAAAATGTAAATGTGGGGGCGAATTTGTTCCCGAGACAAAAGTTTTGGATACATGGGCAACTTCTTCTTTGACACCAGAGATTGCTTTAAGTTTACTTGATAAAAAGTTTGAGAAGTTTATTCCGATGTCCTTAAGACCGCAGGCACAT
>Ga0180732_1000935_pt1 | contig 20404 bp, 35 predicted proteins | sample KR11_01MetaG_FD_148674 | JGI IMG/M metagenome (GOLD analysis project Ga0180732, IMG submission 148674) | Groundwater microbial communities from the Olkiluoto Island deep subsurface site, Finland - KR11_0.1 MetaG | ecosystem: Environmental > Aquatic > Deep subsurface > Groundwater | place... | reverse complement strand
CAAGCTCTGGTGTGGAGATTATAATAAATAAGTTGCAAGCTTTTATCATTTATCTATTTTATCAGTTTTTTACACCCATTGCAACATTTCTTAAAGACGGGGATTATCTATGTCTTTAATTATTAAATTGCTCATAAGAACAACTAATACAGAAATCTTCGTCTTTCTCTTTGGGTCTTAATTTACATTCAACACAAAGATGACTCTGTATTTCTATTTCAAATTCGTTTCTATATTCCATCTCTTTATTTATTTATCTTCCCCAGCGAGCTGGAGGTATTGATAATGGCGATGACATCATTCCTTAATTTTAATACCTTTTGATTACACTCAAAATCTTGTTCACCCTCATTGAAATCGTAAAAAACTTTTCTTATCTCTTCCCTCACATCTTCATCGTGTTGCTCCATTCGGGTGTTTAAGAGAGAGCGGATGTAGTCTTTAATGATTCCACATTCTTCCGCTGAAAATTTGGCAGTCTCATTTTTCCCTCTGTTGTGCCACCAAAACTTTTCATCGAACGCTCCAGCCCAATCTTCCTCCACTCTCCCAACAGCGGTTGCGCCATCTTCTCTCTCCCATATTGAACCTTCTTTTAAATTATATGTTTTCATCTCTTTATTTATTTTCCCCAGACGAGCTGGAGTCTAATAAGTCTTTAACATCATTTATCGCATCACAATATGCTTTATCCTCATCTATTATCTTGTATCTATCTGCTGTAATATAGGGCAAATGCTCCTTTATCTCCTCTCTCTGCAATCTCCTCACTTCTTGGTCGTGTTGCTCCATTCGGGTGTTTAAGAGAGAGCGGATGAAGGATTTGAGCATCTCCTGTTTTGTTTTTGCTATATTAGTATTTTTTTCTTGCCACGATTTAAACTGAAATTCAGAAGGGTTATTTTTAAAATCGTAATTCCAATCTTCTGTTGCAAAAAACGATAAACTAAACTTCTCACCAAATTCTACAGTCCAATCTCCCTCCACTCTCCCAACAGCGGTTGCGCCATCTTCTCTCTCCCATATTGAACCTTCTTTTAAATTATATGTTTTCATCACACTTTTTAGCGTTTCTCTCGGATAATGGCTAAAACCCTATCCGCCCATACTCTATCTTGGTCTTTCTCTTTCTCTGTGAGTTCGGAATATGGTCTCCATAATTTCCCCCACCTTTTTCTCCTTTTATCGCTTATGACTTCTTTTGAGGAAATATCACTACTCCAAGCAAGCCATTGATTGTGTTCCAACTCTGCTAACTCTTCTCTCACCTCTTCATCGTGTTGCTCCATTCGGGTGTTTAAGAGAGAGCGGATGAAGGATTTTATGTCATCCACCATTAAGATAAAATTTAGAAACTCTCCTTGTTTTAATCCGCTCGGTGTATTTTTGTCGTAATACTTCTCATCAAATTTCTCAGACCAGTTTGTTAAATTATTTTCCATATCATTTATGTTAGTTTTTAATAACCCCCATCTAAAAAGTCCCTCATATCCCTTCCTGCTTTTTCGTGTCCTTCTTTAAAACCTCTGACATAAGCATCTCTTAAAAGCATTTCAATATTCGCTCCTTCGTGTTTTGCCATATCAATTAGGTCTTGTATTTCTTTTTCTTTCATCTCTCATTATAAATTACTTCTAATAAAGTTAGTGGGGGAGGGGTTATAAATTAGTCGTATTATCAGAACACCAGACCTTATTAGGGTCATTAAGAGGGCTAATAAAAGGTTCTTTATATCTATAGTCTGGTAAAATAATCTCCTCACCGCAATCTTCGCACTTTCCTTTCCTTTTACATTTATCGCATTTCATTTTATTTTTTCCCTATAGTCATTAAACAATAGAATGTGGAATGACCGACTGACCTACATTCGTTATAGGCAAATTTAGTCCACATAATTCCAATAAAAATAACAACGAAAACAAAAACTATAATCAATGTTGTTGATGTTGAATCTTTCATTTGCATTAGTCTATTACATCGTATAAAAACCACACCTTCTTTTCTGCACTGTAAATATAAACAAGACCATCATCTCCAAGACCAAAAATCGTATATCTTATCTTAATATCTTTATATGCACTTCCGTTTGAAACGAAATATTCCTTCGGACTAGGTTCTATTATTTGAATTATTTTAACGTCTTCTTTTTTCATCTCATTTTATCCTCTTAATTTTAATAAATTATCTCGCATTTCGCTGATGGCTTCGTTGCGACCACAAATAACAGCGTCAGAATCGTACGAGGTATCTCCATATTCATAACCTTCGTGTCTTATCTCTTTCTCTTCGGGTAAAACCTCCACTGCTTCATCTAAAGTGTCTTTTCTTATGGAGAGGAGGGAAGAGAGCAAAAAAGCATTAAGTCCTGGTATCTGTCCGTAAGTATGTATTGCCCCTGGGATAGTGCTGTCTGTTGATTCGTATTCTGTGCTAGCAATAGTATTTAATATTTTCTCTATATTTGGGTTCATTTTATTCTCCTTAATCTACTAATCCTTAACTTCTCTTTATGTTTCTTTGATAGTGGTGGCTGTTTCTTTCCCTTATTCCAGCTAGGTTTGGTTCTGTAATAGACTCCTGAGGTCATTGTTAGCAAACACTTACTCTATTGCTTTTAAATTCTTTATTACAATCCGTACAGAAGTTCCCGAGAAGAGTATACACAATCGGCTTCTCCACAAGAAGGAGGAGTTGTTTTATTTCTCTATTTTCCATATCCTTTATGTTAGTTTTTAATAATTAACCAAAATTTGCGTGTTCTCCGTGATATTTAACACAAGCCCTACAATATGCCCTATATGCCTCTTCTTTTGTCTCAAAACGCCCCAAAGTGATGCTTTTACAATTAATACCGATACGAGCTGTCCATTTTTTGCGTTCAGAACACCAAGAAACTCCTTTAAAACCACTCGTATTTAATTTACTTATAGACTTATTCATCCCATTTTCAGATGGAGTACAAATTCTCAAATTTTTTCGTCTATTGTCGAGCGTATTATGATTAATATGATCTCCGTGTAATCCGTCACCTTTTTTTAATCCCAATATTATTCGATGCATAATGATAACGTCTTTCTTGCCATTATTACGGATACTGCGGTGTGCATAGAAACCCTTCATACGAACATCCCAATGAGCAAACCACTTATACTTATTCAGTTCTTCAAAGTCCTCATCATCCACCAACGCAAACTCCCCCTGTGTAAGTTTAATTTTCTTCATATTATTCTCTCAAGTCCCATCAGGTCGAAGTCGGACGAAAACGACCCGAGGGGGCTAGAATTAACAATTAATGATGATAGTTGTCCGACTTTCATAGAATAATTATACCTTTTATTGTCTTAACATACAACACTATTTCCCGCATTCTTCTTCTTATAGCACGGGCTGCAAATAACTCCCTTCTCCAAGTGGTAAACACTTTGTTTTATCTCATGGCAGACGACACAAGGAGTTGCTCTACAACTCGTCCACTTCCTCGGCCCATCCTTCGTTTTTCTCATAGGAAATTTTTTATAGTACTTATCATCACTAATAATATTCTCCGCGATCATAATAGTTTTGCAGGCATTACAGAAGTCTTCAGATACAGAACGGTTATTACATCTTTTGCAGGGGTTCTCCATTGTTCCTTTTGTTAGCCAGTAATTCGTCCTCGCATACGAAACATCGAACGTCCGAGTCTGATTCCGGGGGAAAGAGAGTACTACAATCTATGCACTCGCGATCTTCGTTTATTTTGTCTTTGTTATCCATAAAGCCTTTTCCAATTTAATATCTTTAATAAGAATTTCGTCTCGACCAAACCTCTTCCTTTCATCTAAAACCACAGTCTCTATTTCAATCCCCTTCCTATAGCAAACTTCTATTCTTGTTTTTAATTTTTTCATTTTAGTGTGGTAAAAATTTTTTTTTATTATCTAAATAGTAAATTATTCCGGTATTTCTTTCGTAAACTCCGTACCAATCAATTTTTTCTGCATATTTAGAAGTGGCGATACTTAAATTATTTGTATTTTCGTTTAAATATCCTGTTTTAACTTCTACTCTGAATATTTGGTTATCTTTGACAACTATTAGATCACAAAAACAAGCAGGACTAAGTGAACGAAAAACTGCATAACCCTTTTTTAATAAATCTGCACTTACAAATAATTCCGACATCGCACCTACATTACCTGTTGATATTTTTTCGTTCACCAATCTCCCAGATGTCGTGTTTACTCTTTTTCTATGACAATCACCAGAACAAGTCTTTTTATTTTCTCTAATAGAACTAAATTCTTTATTACAAACTTCACAATTTTTTGTTTTCATTCATCAATTATACACTACTGAATAGGGTTATTCAAGGGGTATCATAGGGTATTATCCTTGTATATATCCAGCAAGTTCATTTGGGTCTGGTACAGGTATCTCAACCAATGCGGAGATACGATCGATGTATTCTCCCATTTCAATTTTTGATAACTTAGTGGTGCTAGCAGGTATCTTAATTTCTTCTCCTCTAACAGTTATAAAAACTGGAGGTAATAACTTTCTTTTGAGGTATTCGTGAAGTGAATTTGGATCATCGCCGGTTTCGCGGGAAATGATATTAAGAAATTCCCAATAAAATCTGTTTTGCAATATAGTTCTACTGCGATCTATTTTACTTATCTTGACTTCTTTCCCTTCCATATCTTTTAGCCACGATCGGAACCGTGCCTCGTTAAATTGGGACCCGAAGTTTAGCTTTCCTTCTTTTACAGTTGCATTAAACATAAACTAGAAATTAGTAAGTTTATTTACCACTTCATCTATCTCCGCTAGCGTGTCCTGTTCAAACTTCAAACAGGTATCAATCTCCTCCTGCACCTCTTCCCTATAAACCTCAATCACAAAATAATCTTTACACGAGATCCTCGGATCATAAAAGACAAAATTCAATTTCTGGAGTCTGTCATTTACAATGAAATATTGGAGTTTTTGATATTCATATTCGTCGGGAATTTCTTGGGTCAAAAATGCTTCGATGTGGCTTGCGGAGTTTAAGCATTTGACCTCGACTGCTGTTTCATCTCCCACAAATCCATCCGGGGAGATAGCGATACTTTCATCGTCTTCTCTTTGCCAGATAACTAAACTGGTATCAACTGCAAGCCCTGTGTCATTCATAAAACGATCCATTGCTTCCGATTCAAGTCTGCTTCCACGATCCATAGGGTTCTCATTAGTTGGTTCAACCGCTATTCTCTCCGCTATCAGTTCGTAATAACCCTTCTTCTTTCCAGATCCCGCTCTTTTACTTATGATGTCCTTGAGACGAGAACCGGTGATCTTACCTTTTCTGGCTTGGAGCCATTCTTCTTTATTTTGAAACTGTTGGATTTTCATTTTTCTTTGGTGTTAACTTCTCCTTCATTAAGTTTTTGACCACTTCAAGTTTAGCTTTAGCGTCTATCGGAAGAGCAGAGAATCTTTTAGCTAATTCAGTAATGCTCTTAGAAGACTCTAATTTTTCTTTTAACTCGTCCAACTTTTCTTCGGCAAATTCATATTTTATCTCTTCAAGATACATAGAGTCCTCAAATTTACCCATAAAGACATCGGTATTAAATCCGAGTCTGGAGAGTGCCTTTGTTATTGTGTTAGTCTCAACCTTCTTAGCAAAATCGTTATCAATCTTCACATAACCGGTTCCGGTCTTCCCGCCAGTTTTGTATTTCATTATCATTGAGTTGTGGATCTCAAATTCTCCCCCCGGATAAAAGAAAATTGCTTTATATAAACAAAGAGTATCGTCATCGGTCATCTTTTCTAGTTTTAAATCCGTGTTCTTCATACCCCAACCCTTTCCGTAGGGACCAAACTCCTCCGTGGCTTTCTTTATCTGAGTATAGGCATCTATTGAAGTAACCTTCCTACCTGAGAAATTAGCTTCGCTTGTGTCTTCGGGATTAGTTTTTTCAACTCTATTCCAGAGACTAATGTTTTCGATCTTCGCTTTCTCTTCAGTTGTTAATTCTTTTTCCATTTCTACTTTTGCTTCTATTTCATTAAATCCTTGTTTGATTTCTTTCATCGTGTTATATTTTATTTGTTATTAAGAATCATCTCCTCAAGAGGTGATTTTTATTTGTTGCAAATTTCCAATAATCGACTGACATAGTAAACTAATACCGGCGTGTAAAATAAACTTGCGAAACCTATGATCGCTAGAAATTTACGCCAAGGCGTGTAATCTTTCATAATTTTAAATTATTTTAATAATCTGAGGTTAACAGAACAGAAATATGGGACGGGGTTTTCGCTTCTCACCCTCAACGGTAACTTTTGCGTATAACTTGCGTTTTCGTACCAAGTAGTGCCAATCCTACACGCCATATTTCTGTTCTGTTAACCTCTATTCAATTGTCGAAGAACTTTCTCTCGATGTATCTATCTTAGCAAGTGGTAGTTTCCTGTCAAGGAACAAAGTGGATAACTTTGGGGATAAGTTTTATTTAATAAAACTCAAGATATGTGCTACTACATCCACATTAAATGCGTTACCGAGGCATTTATATTGCTGGGAATTTGAAATACCATCACAATATCCGTCTGGAAGTCCCTGAAGTCTGTGGCATTCTGTGGGGGTGAGTTTGCGGACGATTCCTTCTGTAAATACTCCGATATTCTGCGAGGTCATAAGATTCTTTACCTTATCTCCGACTCTGCCTCTGCGTGTCTTTGATGTGGGGAATGATAGGTCTACGCTCTGTCCGTCTGTGGCAACTGCGTATCCTTTCTTTGTGGCTTCGGGGACGACTAGGTACAACCCCGTCTTCGCTCCTCTGCCTCCACCCAGAGCAGACAGACCAACTGACTTACCCTCTGGAGAGTAGATACGGTCTCCTTGTCCGCCTTTATTATATTCACCGATACGGATAGTATCCCAGTTATGTTTATCGTCTATGCCAGAAGATTTACCGGAAGTTCTGATTGTATTTGATTTTAACTTTTCTTCACCATTTTTATTAAACACAATCATATTGTGAGTGCCTTTATAATCCGTGGCTCGAAGTGATTGCCCTTTTTTATCATACGGTTCTTTGTGCAATGTATAGTCGAATCTTTTTGTGAAGTCCATTCCTGTATTATATTTTTCATCAACATTCTCTTCTAAAATGTCTTTGAGTAAGATACCTTTGTCTTCGGGTAGAGTGACTCCGGGAATATTTGTCCAAAACAACCTCTTCCTGTTCTGCGCCGAAACAAGTGCGGCGTTTATCATTATCGGTTGTACACCTAGGGTTTTAGTTATCAGTTCTTTCGCTTCTTTCGGCATAGAGTTCACATTTTCAAGGATAAAGTATTTCGGTTTAACTTCTTTTAAAATGCGGACATATTCCCAGAACAGACCTGACTTTTCTCCGTCTAATCCTTTGCGGTCTTTTTTGGCGATAGAGAGGTCTTGGCAAGGAGAACCGCCGATAAGTAAATCAATATCTTTCAAAAAATTATCTTTTAAGAAAGTATGTGAAATTCCTTTTACACATCCAACTTGAATAATGCTTGGCCAATTCTTCTGGCTCACCTGAATGGCATATTTATCAATTTCCGATGCGTAATACACTTCTACAGGTATTCCTGCTCGTTCTAGGGCGACTCTGGCGCAACTAATCCCATCAAATAAACTTAAGATTTTCATACCCTCTAAATTAGCTCATAATCCCCCTCCACCCCCTCAAACGACTATTTCCCTATCTAACCACGTGAACTCTTCGCTATGGTGCCTTTTTATGCGAAAAATAATGCTTCTTAGCCCGTATGTTAGCCTCATTTAACTTGCATTTATGGCACGAGGTCTTTTTAAGGTTATTATCACGCGATACTTCTTCCCCGCAAATAAAACATTTAAGAAGATAGACTGTTTTCTCGCAACAATTACAGATTTTCAAGTGGTTTCTTATTAGAGTTTTGCATTTCGGACATTTCTTCGTGCCTTTCTCTACTTCTTCGGTGTATTTATACATAAAATTTATTCGGTCTCGTATAAAAACCATATCTTTTTACTTGCGTTGTAAATATAAACAAGACCGTCATCTCCAAGACCAAAAATCGTATATCTTATCTTGACTTCTTTATATGCACTTCCGTTTGATACAAGATATTCTTTCGGATTTGGTTCTGTTATTTGTATTATTTTAACGTCTTCTTTTTTCATTTTTATTTACTAAACTTATAATATCTTTTCATTCCCTTCTTATCTTGCCAAATCGACACCTTCTCACAGCTATGAATCTCGTATGTATCCTTCGGCTGTTCTTCTACGATTTTGTCAGTGTTTCTTATGTGGCTCACTCTATCGTAACAATTTATAGTTTTTATTATTTCGCCGATCATTTTGTTGTTTTTCTTATTTTAAATATGCCACTCTATTTCCCTCCTACCGGATTCGATTCAAACTATGCAAAGTAACTCACGATTCTCTTACCTTCAGTCTACTTCTCCCTTTAAAAGTAGAATTGTTGTCTGAAAAAAAGAAGCGCGCAACGTTCGTTTTTCTTTGCAAAGGAGGTTCCTCGTTGTCAGTGGCGGGACAGAGCGAGGAATTTGTCTTTACAAACAAAAACGTTTTCGGAAGAAGTTTTTTCGGTGATCTCCCGACAGCACCGTGTTACTTGTTGTCAACAAACTTTTGCGTAAAAAACAAACTCTTTTGGAATATCGTCATAAGGAATTGCATAAAAACTAGCATTACTTGAACTCGGTCGTGTATTGCATTCTAATTCTCCGATAGTTTTACTTCGTAGTGATTCTAAAAAATCAAAAATCTTTATTACATAAACTTTTAAAAATCCGGTAGTATCGTCTAAAGTATTTCCATTAACATAACCATGACAATAAAATTGCGCGCCAAGATTAAAGAACTCACCTTTTTCTTTTTTAAATCTGTTTTGGTAAAACTCAATAGTAAAAGTATCAAAACTAGAGAACTTTTTTCTTAACGCTTTTTCTTGTCCGAGTAATTTAATTCCATTTTTTAATTCTAATTCGACATCAATGTGATAGTTTTTATCTAAAATGTGTCTATCCTGTTTAGAAAAACGAGTAATGTTTTTTATAGGGAAAATACTACAATAAAGTTCATCTTGAAACTTTTTAGTATGCTCGGAAAATTTTAAGTCTTCATCCCAGCTCATAGTCTATTTTTAATTATTTTAATATATTCGGGATCTCTCTCTATCATTATGCAAACTCTCTCTAATTCCTTACAAGCGATTCCGGTCGTACCGCTTCCAGCAAAAATGTCAGCTACTATGTCTCCTTTTTTGCTTCCCAACTCTATAAGTCGTCTGAATAGATCTAAAGGTTTTTGTGTAGGGTGGAATTTTCCTTCATCAAAGTTGCTCTGTGGAACAGCGATAGTCCAAACATCAAAACGCTCATCAGTCCATTCTTCGCCAAAGTTCAATTCCCTGTTACCTATATGTAGTATTGGTTCGTATGTTCTGCTAAACATAAACTTACCTGCCGATTTACCACCTGCATTACGGTAATGCCAAATTAGCCTACTTTTAATTGGTAGTTCTAAATCTCGGCATATTATCTCTAAGTCCGCAAAATATTCAGGATTAAAAGATATAAAAATATTGTATTGATCTTTTAATTTAGGAAGGATTGCTTCTATCCATTGTTTTGTAAAATCCAAAAACTCTTTTCTTGATTTAAAAGTATCCCAATCAGCTTTATTCATGAAATATGGAGGATCGGTTATAAGTAAATCTACACTTTTATCCTCAATCTTTTTTATCTGGTCGAATACATCTCCCTCTAATAGTAAAATATTTGTAGGTAGAATTTTGTTATCTCTGGAAAGCAATTTATTAGTTCGGTCTTTCCTTTCTAATTCCTTTGCGAATTTAACAATACCACCCGTCGCTAATCTCTCATTATTCTTTTTTGTCTCCTCGATATATTTATTAAAAACATCTTCCGGTAGATTAGCCATTGCTTCATATCGTTCATAGTGTTTGATTCCGGCTTCTTTAAGAATATTCGATTTATCGGACTTCCCATCGTGGGAAGTTTGCTGGTATTTTCCTTTTTGAATGGGCAATTCCTTACTAAACTCTCCCATTTTTCTCTCAGCTCGCACTTTTATATCAACAATATTATTTTGTATCTCTAAAGTTTCTCTCGCTTGTTGTGCATACGCTCTCAATGCCTCCGCCTTATCTCTTATATTCTTAACCTCATCAATGCTTTTACACTCTGCAATAGCGTGTTTAGCTTTCTCCCAATTATTTAAAATGATTATTTGTTTATCCATAAAAAAATAGCCCCTATTCAAGGTAGGGGCTATCTAAAATTTGTGATTTTACTACAAACTTAGTATAGCATCTTGCCTTGAACAAGTAAAATGTTTAATGATTAATTTTTAAACTTCCGAAGAATACTTTACCGAAACTACTGCTCTCTTTGCATCTTTTAAGTAAAAAATATAAGTCACTTATTGATACGTGAGCTAATTTTATACCTATAAAAGAATAACTCAACTTCTTATACTTCGTGCCACTTCTTTCTCGGTTTAGCAAGTCCGTAAATTCTCCGATCAACTCCGCCCTCTCGGAACTTTTTGTCTTCTTTGTTTCAAATTTTTGTAAATTTAGCATCAAAGATATTTGCTCCATTCGATAATTATAAACTTGTATATTTTTAATTGCAAATGCGACCCTGTGGATAAGTATTTACTTCTAAAATATGGTAGAATGTATGGATGATAACCTTAAAAATCAAGCCACTTTCTCTAAATCACGCATACTGCGGAAGACGATTTAAGACACCGGAACTGGAATATTTTAAACAACAAGTTTATTTATTCACTCCAAAAAATTTAAAGATACCGGAAGGAAAGTTGGCGGTGAAATATGTGTTCGGAGTAAGTTCTAAAAATGCGGACGGGGATAATCTGATTAAGGCATTTCAAGACGCGATTTCGGAAAAATACGGATTCAATGATAAAATTATTTATAAATGGGAGGTGGAGAAGATTGATGTGGAAAAGGGTAGTGAATTCATTTCGTTTTCAATCGAGGAATTAAGTTGCATTTTAAATGATAAATAAAGTTCTACAAGGAGATTGTTTAGAGGTGATGAAAACACTGGATGACAAATCTATTGATATGATTTTGACTTCTCCTCCTTACGATAACTTGCGAACATACAAGGGTTATACTTTTAACTTTGAAGGAATTGCAAAAGAAATATACCGAGTATTAAAAGATGGTGGAGTATGTGTTTGGGTAGTGGGAGATGCCACAATAAAAGGAAGTGAAACAGGGACATCATTCAAGCAGGCACTATATTTCAAGGAATTAGGTTTTAATCTTCACGATACGATGATTTTTGAAAAGAGAAACCCGATACCACAGATTTATCGAAAGAGATATAACAATCAATTTGAATATATGTTTGTTTTTAGCAAGGGCGTGATAAAAACTCATAATCCAATTATGGTGGATTGTTTACACGCTGGACTAAAACTAAATGGAACTACTTATAAGAATTATTCCAAAAATATACAAGAGAGAGGCAAGATGGCGAAGCCAGTTAAAGACCAAAAGATAAAGGGTAACATCTGGCAGTATGTTGTTGGTAAAAACAAAGAAGACCAGGAGGCAAAAGGGCATCCAGCACCATTCCCTTGTGAGTTAGCGCAAGACCATATTTTATCTTGGAGTAATAGGAATGATGTAGTCTTAGACCCAATGTGTGGTAGCGGAACAACATTAAAGATGGCAAAGAAAAATAATAGAAACTATATTGGAATAGAAATCTCTCAGGAATATATAGATATTATAAATAAGAGATTAGACAAAATATTATCACAGGAGTAAAATTAAACTAATGAAAAAATTAATAACAATATCTATTTTATTAATCCTCGCTTCTCTCTACATCATCTGGCTGATGACTACCCCCAAAGATCTACCTAAGCAACCAGCCTACAAGACCCCCGTATACACCCCGGTTGAGTCGGTACCGGTACCTGATTATGATTTTGATTATGATAATAGTTGGGATGTCAAAGGTTAACCCCTATGAATGTGATAACTGTAAAAAGAAAGTCGGTACGACTTATCGGCGATTTAAAAAGGGGTGGTGGTGTGAAGATTGTTTTTTTAGTAGTCAGTTAGATAAGGTTTATGGGAAGAAACCTAGAGGGTAATGTTATGCACGTCTTGGAGAACATTAAATTTGGTAGGAACGGCCACCGAAAAGCGGTGGTTTTTTCTTTGGGGTGTTTTTAGCTTGTGCAAGAAAAAATAAATATGTTATAATTATAACATTATAAGCGTTGCTTGCTTCTGGGGGTTTGCTTCTATTGCTGCAACGCTAATAGAAGTGATTCCCCACAAGCAACATAATAAAAATAAAACATTGAGCGAATACACACTTTTAAAAACGGGAGTCGAGGCGAGAAAATCTATTCTTGCTGGAGTTAATAAAGTAGCGGATGCAGTTAATTTAACGTTAGGTAATCATGGGCGTAACGCGTTGTTGCCACGTACCTACAATAGAGGCCCTCGAATCACAAACGACGGTGTGACCGTGGCTGAACTGGCTTCGAAGATTAAAGACCCTTTTGAAAACCTGGTTGCTAACAGCTATATAGAAAGTAGCAGACAAACAAATCTTAAGGTGGGTGACGGAACCTCTTCAACAATCACAATTTCCGGTCACATAATAAATAAAATCTTTAATCAATTATCAGAACAGGATACCCCCTCAGCACAACTTGCTGAATTGAAACCAACAACAAGGGGCGTCAGAGCCATGCGTAAGGATATGCTCGAGGCGAAAGATTTAATAATTTCTGAGATAAAGAAAAAGAGTATACCTGTTGAATCACTGGAGCAACTCGAACAGATTGCCACCGTCTCTATGGGTGCAGAAGATGCCGAGACAGCAAAGAAAGTGGCTAAGGTTGTTTGGGATATTGGAAGGGATAGTGATGGTAATTTCATAGATAACCATATCGATGTCACAGAAGGTTTTAAAGGTGGCATAGAGACTGAAATTATAAAAGGTATGCGCTTTTCAGCGAAAATTGCTCATCGGGCATTTATTAACGAGCCAGCTCACTTTGAAATGGTGGCTGAAGATACTTCTGTTTTTATCACCTCCTATAAACTAGATAATCCATATTCCGTGATCGGCATTATCGAACGGTGCAAGACTGCCAAAATAGCATTCTTCGCTCCGGATTTTTCTCTACCAGTCATTCAATCTCTAGTCGCCACATCTAAAAATGGAATATTTTGCTATCCTGTGAAATGTCCATCTTTACGCAGTGAGCAACTAGAAGACCTCGCCGCATACACGGGTGCAACACTGATAGATAAAGACTCAGGAAGGAAATTGGAGTCAGTTACAGAAAAGGATCTCGGTTATGCCGATAAGATAATCGTTAAGGACACTGAAAACAAAGAGGACGCTATATTACTTGGGGGTAGAGGAGAGAAAACAAAGGCCGTAGAGGAGAGATGTAATATTCTAAAAGACCAGATCAAGGAAGCGAGGAATGACTTAACAAGAATTAGTCTTGAAAGACGAATAGCAAATCTACAGTCAGCAGTCGGGATAATCAGAGTCGGAGCAACGACTAACAACGAAGCTCTATATCTTAAATTAAAAGTAGAGGACACATCCTATGCTTGTAAAGCGGCACTTGAAGAAGGATATGTAAAAGGCGGTGGGTTATGTCTAAAAGAAATAGCAGAAGAGATACCAGAAAATATTCTTACCGAGTCATTGAGTGCTCCGTACAATCAGATACAAAAGAATGCCGGGGGATATTTCGAAGTAGAAGAAGATGTAATAGATCCGACTAAAGTTATCAGGTTGGAAATCGAACATGCCGTCTCGGTTGCATCTTCTCTAATCACGTGCGAAATTATAATTCCAGATGAGAGAGAAAAGACAGAATACGATGGCTTCCAACTACTCGCAAAGGTATTAGCTAAAGGAGTTTATTACAGTGCAAAACATCAAGGTATGATACAAGAGAGTCAGGATGAGCAAGATAAAGATTATAGGGAGAAGTTCGAGGAAGCACTTTTACTAGATAAATAATGGATAAATAACATGTCTGATGTACCACAACCAGGTGATCCGGTAGGAGGTGGATCGAGTAGAGCCGCAAAAGATATGATTATGAAGAGGAGAAAGAAGAAAAAGAAAATGTCTAAGAAAGAAGAGGGTAGTAATTATTAAGATGAAAAAACAAGTAGCAGATCAAATTAAGAAAAGCGGTATATTATATGGCTCAAAAAGAGGGGATAAAGCCAACCAAGATGATGTATCGTAGAGCTAAGAAGTTTTATTTAAAAGCTGATGGGAAGTTAAGGAGTGAGATAAGAGGATGAGTAAATATCCAAGATTGAGTTTTGAAGAGCAGATTACATTGTTTATCTTTTTATTGGTCGCTGTGTTGGTATTTTCGTGGTATAATTAAAGATATGGAAAAAGAATGTAATAGGTGTAAAGAATTAAAAACTGTTTCAAGATTTGCAACAAGAACAGATAACAACGGAGCCCTTCGTGGTGTTTGTATGGATTGTTTCAATAAAAGAATAAAAGAACAGAGAGCCGGATATAAGAAACAAGTCTTTGACCACTATGGTTGGGAATGTAAATGTTGCCAAGAGTCTATACCAGAATTCTTAACAATGGATCATATAAATAATGATGGTTATTTAGATAGAATGAAAAGAGGTTGGAAAAAGAAATTAACAAGTAAAGATTTATACTATATGATAATCAAAGAAGGTTTTCCAGATAGATTTCAAACATTGTGCCAGAATTGTAATTTGGGTAAATTAATTGGTGATGGGGTGTGTCCTCATGAAAAAATATGCCAAATAAAAAAGTGAAGAATCCTGTTAATCAGGAAAAAAACAGGAATTCGGACGGAACTTTTATAAAAGGGAGAAGTGGTAACCCTAACGGGAGACCTCCTGGGAAGAGTTTAAAAGAATATGATAGAGAAAGATTTTCGAAGATGACTGATGAAGAAAAAGAAGCGTTTTTAAAAACCATTTCCTCAGAAATGCGATATCGTATGGCGGAAGGAAATCCTCAAAATGATGTGACAACGGGTGGTGAAAAGATACCGGCCATCCCAATTTACAGTGGAAAAAGCAAAGAATAAATGTTCGTAGACACAACGGCGACTCGTAAAATATTTGGAATGAAGAATCGTATTCGGGCTGTTGCTGGAGGTACTTCTGCATCTAAAACAATCTCAATACTTGTTTGGCTTATTGATTACGCTCAATCAACAGACAATGAGCTTATTTCTGTTGTGTCGGAATCGTTTCCACACTTATCGGGTGGCGCAATGCTAGACTTCGAGAACATAATGAAAGCGCAAGGATACTGGGAGGATAAACGATGGCTCAAGTCACCTAGACCCGCATACACTTTTGATACAGGAACAAAGATAGAATTTCTAAGCGTTGATGAATATGGAAAGGCACACGGACCGAGAAGAGATATTTTATTCGTCAACGAGTGTAACAACCTTGAGTACAAGATAGTAGACCAACTCATCACCCGTACCAGAAAGATAATATGGCTCGACTGGAATCCTTCAGAGGAGTTTTGGTTCTATACAGAGATGTTGCCGAATAGAGATGACATTGACTTCATAACACTGACCTATCTCGACAACGAAGCTCTTGATGATGTAATGGTAAAGGAGATCGAGGGACACAGATACAACAAGATGTGGTGGCAAGTCTACGGACTCGGACAGCTCGGGGAAATAGAAGGGAGAATCTATACCGGGTGGAACATCATTGACGAAATACCCTATGAGGCAAAGCTTGTTAGGAGATGGCTCGACTTCGGATACTCAAACGACCCAACATCTCTTGGAGATGTTTACTCTTACAATGGAGGATTAATTGTAGACGAATTGTTGTATCAGAAAGGACTAAGCAACAAGCAAATAGCGGACGTCATAGTTAATCAAACCGAGAAGAATATACTGACGATTGCCGACTGCTCAGAACCGAAATCGATTGATGAGATTAAGTCTTATGGTGTAAATATACTTCCGTGTGAAAAAGGCAAAGACTCCATCATTAATGGTATTCAAAACGTGCAGGATCAACGCATATCAATAACAAAGAGAAGTACGAATAGTATTAAGGAGTATCGAAACTATATGTGGGAGAGCGATAAAGATGGGAAGATTTTGAACGTCCCGGTAGATGTGTGGAACCACAGCATGGATGGGATTAGATACGCAGTCACATCTCTTATTCGACCAGTAGAAAAAGGCATGACAATTCACAAACCAAAGTGGGTGGGGTATAATAGAATGAAATAATAATTTGTGGTATAATTAATAAATGATATCCGAAATAATTAAAAACGAATCTCCGGTTTCTTCTTATCAGCCGAGTAAAGAGGTTGCTGAGTTAACTGGATACGTTAAAAAGGATTACGAGCAAGGTATAGACATTTTAAATAGGGGTCACGTTGAATTGAATAACCGTAGCGTCATCGAAGACATGAATCGAGGACAACGTATGGCGAATGCATTTGTCGACGAGGAAATTGAAGACCCGTCTCAAGCATGGAAATGGCGTGGCACCCGTTCAAAGGCTAGAAACAAAGGTCTAGCAATGCACGCACAACTCACAGCGTCGTATCTTATCCCCGGCTTCTCAGCTCAGAACGAAGCGGATGAAGTAGATAGAGACTTCGGAAACACTATGAGAGATATTGTAGAATGGATGGCTTTACCGACAAACTCTAACTATCAAACGTCTTTCTTATCGCTTGTTACCGGAATGATAGAATCACCTGTCGTCTATCTTGGTGCAGAATACTGCGAAGTGTTTCAGAAGATAAAAGAAAAGAACGAGGACGGGAGCTTATCGAAAACAGAAGTACTTGATGAGGTTCTTTCAGGTTTCAAAGCACCTGTCTATTCCGCAGATCAGATACTCATAAACAATGTATACGAAAGAAATATCCAGAAACAGAGATGTATAATCAAGAGAACATGGATTGAATACGGAGAGGCAGAAGCAAAATATGGTAAACACGAGAACTGGATGTATGTTCAGCCGGGAATACAATCTATCTACAATGCTGATGACGGTTTATTCTATGATACAAAAGACACTGATCATCCAAGTCTTGTGGCCATTGAAACGGCAATGTACAGAAGGGATGACAGCGAGATAACCTCCGTGAATGGAATCTATGTGGGTGAAAGCAATGTAGATGATAACCCAATTAAACATAGAGATAATCGAAACACACCGAAGTATAATGTTATTCCTTTTGGTTATAACAGAATCGGTTCACACTTCTTTTACTATAAGTCAATGATGAATGCGGTAGGATGGGATAATCAGATATACGACGCTATGTCGGAAGTCATCATGAATAATGCCTTCCTAGAATTAGATCCGCCAACAGCAATTACCGGTAAGGACAACGTAGATACAGATGTAAACTTCCCTGGAGCAGTCCTCGCATTCGCAGATAAAGATGTTAAAGCCACACCTATCTTCCCAGCAAAGAACTTCGCGGCAGGATTTAAAGCACTCATGGAGACAGGAGACTCAATAGACGAGGCGACTCTATCCGAGACGATGATGGGTCAATTACCACAAGCATCCCAGAAGGCGTTTAGTGTAGCTCAAGCACAGGCCAATGCAAAGAAACTGATTGCCGGAACAGCACAGACACTCGCAGAATCAATTGTGATGTATGGTCCTCTTATGGCAGATATAGCTTTGAATCACTTAACTGTGCCACAAGTAGATGAATTAACAGGTACCGCAGGAAAGATTAAATACAGAAAATTCTTACTAGAGAAACAGACCATTGACGGTAAGATGGTGGATAAGGAGATACGCTTCGATGACGCTCTTGTCGGCTCTTATGGTACGAAAGAGGATATGGATAAGATGAGTTTAAGTTTGCTCGAGGAATCCGGTTATCCTGATACCAAGAAACACATAATCGTAAGGAATCCACATCTATTCTCGAAGTTCAAATACCTCGCAAGGATTGACCCGGAAGAAATGTTCCCAAAGAACTCGGAGACAATGTCGGCACTACTCACTTCACTCTATACATTAGTTGCAGATGATCCATACGTGGAGCACGAGGCGCTTGTGAGGAAACTTATGTTTTCATACTTCCGCGGAGAAGGAGAGGAACTGATAAAGAAAGCAGAAGACGTGGAGCAACCCGTACAACCCGAAATACCTGGTAAAGGAGGAGGTGCACTACCGGCACAAGTTCAACAAAAGCAAGTTAGTAAACTAACGCAGATGGTCGAAGCTGCGTAATTAATAATTAAGTAAAATATAAATTTATGTTAGTTAAGGAATTTTTATTGGTAAACGAAGAGAAGGTAGAGAGAGCATTAAATGGCTCTGTAGTAGGTGATGGAACTCACAAAGGTGGTGTCTCAAAGACAGATGGTACATACGATGACGGTGCTTTGTTAGCAGAATACGACAAGCTCGGCGGACTCATCAAGAAAGGAAGCGATAATGTAAAGACAGGTTCTTTCTATGATTTCAAAGCAAAGAAACCAAAGGCGACACCGGAGATCGTATTCACATACATGATAAACGGTAAAGTAGTAGAGGTGAAAGATGGTACAGAACTTCCGGGGATTGTTAAGGCGGCAAAGATACTCGCAGAGGAGGAAGAAGCACCAAAGAAAAAGAAAGGAAAGAGAGTAATAGAAGAATAAATGATAGAAAGCGAACAAGTTATTTTACAAAGGAGGATGGCGAAGTTTCTTGTGAATGATGTGTTTAATACGATTTCAGAAGATGATGTCTTCAATAAGATAAATGGCAAATGGACATACAAAGGCAACGAGATGACACAGGGTCAGATAGATGCCATTAAGAAAGAGGCAAAGAATATAAGCAAGACAGGTGCGTACGCAATGCTTATAGACGAAGTAAGGTATCACGCAAGAAAGGGTTTAGAGAGGGCAGAAACAGAACAGGATATAATCTCAGCAAAGTTGTTAAGTTATTTCTGTGATGTTTGCGTTAGTAAATTGAAAAAATTATCAGAATTGTAGACCCCTAACACGGGGCGGTTGGATAGAGTCTTTGGTCCCCACCACAGCGAAGATTCTATCCAGTCGCTCACTAGGAGCGTCTCACGGCGAAAGCCGATGCCGGAAACGGCTTTAAATAGTCTACTATGACTTAAAACTAGATGACTTATGTCTAAAGAAGAAGAAAAAGTGGAACTTGACACTAAAAAACAAGATGAGGAAGTAGAGGAATCTTCAAGTGAGGAGACCGAAACCGAATCTAATGAAGATGAAAATTCTTTGAAAACTGAGAAAGATGAAGTTGATTATAAAGCACTTTTGCAAGCTGAAAGGGAAAGAGCCGAGAAAGCTGAAAAGGTTTTAGCCGCAGATCGTTATAACTCTTCTAAAAAGAGGAGAGAAGAAGTCATTGAAGACGAAACAACAATCGAAGAGGATGATAATAAACCTCTCACAAAAAAGGATCTTCAAACACTTCTTTTAAAAGAACGACAGGCGAACCAAAAAGCATTCGAGGAATCACGAGCTTTAGAGATTGCAAGGAAATATACAGCTTCCGAAGACGAGGCGCAAGCTTCTGTTCTTTACTGGAAGACACGTGTGGTTCCTACAGATAATCTCGAAGAGGATATGTTGTTCGCTATCGGAGGACTAAACAATCGTAAGACTACAGCAAGAAACGCTGAACTCATGCGAGCACTTCGTGGTAAAGATAGTATCAATAGAGATACCGCAACAACACATCGTGATGCCGCAATCGGAACTACTCCCAAATTATCTTCCGGTGACTCCGCTTCTTACAAGAAGGCAGGATTCGCTTATGATAATACCAAGAAGGTCTGGACGAAAAAGCTCCCTAACGGGAAGACTTTGATTAAGGATCCGAGGACAAAGCAGACATCAGTGAAATAATAATCAAATAGGTTTAGTTTTAATAACGGTATAGCTATATGCTGTACCACATAACTAACAACAAAGAAAACCAGTAAACTGGTGGGATTTGTTGTATTACAAATGGCAAAGGCAGACTTAAAAGTAGTAGGACCAGCCGCTATTTTCTCTCGCTACTTAGTAGCAGGAGGAACAGCAATTCAGGTTGGTGAACCAGTACATTCCGTTGCGACATACACTTCAGGAGTAGCATCAGCAAATACTATGGTACTTGCAGCAGCAGATACACCAGTGATCGGTACACATAATTTCGGCGGAGTGGCAAATGAAAACTCCACGAACGTAGCAGCAGGAACCGTTGCAGAACAGTTCTTGAATGTTGCAGTACCAGTTCCAAATATCGGAAGAATTAGAGGATTAGCAGAAACA
>Ga0180732_1000934_pt1 | contig 20436 bp, 19 predicted proteins | sample KR11_01MetaG_FD_148674 | JGI IMG/M metagenome (GOLD analysis project Ga0180732, IMG submission 148674) | Groundwater microbial communities from the Olkiluoto Island deep subsurface site, Finland - KR11_0.1 MetaG | ecosystem: Environmental > Aquatic > Deep subsurface > Groundwater | place... | reverse complement strand
TTATGAATACATCGGATTATAACTTGCCCTTAGAGCCATGTGTATCTGCTCGATAAAGACTTCAGCAGGCTGCGCTCCTACGAACGATGTATCCTCGTTAATGACCACATGCGGGACACTCATCACGCTGTATCTCTGGACAAGATGGGGGAATTCTGTCATTTCAATGACATCCGCCCGTATCAATTCGTTTTCAATTGCGAACTGGTGCGCGTGCCTGGCTGCTTTCGGGCAGTACGGGCATGTGGGGGAGACGAATACCTGAATATGAACTGCTTTTTTAATCTCTGCGATCTTTTTCTTCAAAGTTTCTGAAAATGATGTCGTGCCCCTGGAAACATCTATGATATCATCCATAAAAGCTGCAAATTCATAGCCTGCAGGCAAGCCGTAATACCTGACACCGTAATCTTTGCTCCCGATGATGGCGATAGCAGGGATTTTTTTTATGTTGTATTTGATGGCTTCATCCCCATTTTTGACAAAGTCGTAGACTTTTACTTTTAGCTTTGGGGACAGTTCCGCAAGTCCAAGCGCTAATTCCCGCGTTTCTTTACAGAACTGGCATTCGAGTTCCTGCGTAAAGACCGCAAGCTCAACATCGTTGACGAGCACTGCAAATTTCTTTTTCAGGGCATCTTTTTCCGAATCTGAGAGCATAATATTTTCACTCCACGGTTTCCAGTACTTTTTCCATTCTCTCCATGGCTTTTCTTGTCTCTTTGATCTCTGTGAGCATCATGTAGCCAAGATAGGTCAATATAAGCCCGAATATTATCACTACGATCACAAGGGTATTCGTTGCTGTCCCCGTGGTCATGAAATCCATCATCTGCATTATTTTTCCTCCAAAGATAAGATCTCCTTGATCTTATCCAATGATAGTATTAATTCAAAGTTCTTTGCTTTGTAAAATTTTTTTGTATATGGTGGCTCTTCGAAGTGGCGTATCTCGCTCTCAACAAGACCCGCGTTCTCAAGCTTCTTAAGATGCAGATACAGGAGCGGACGGGATATCCCCACCATCTTTGCCAGTTCTGACACAAAACATTCACCGCTGGCAAGTACCCCCATTATCTTCAGGCTGTGCTCGTTTCCAAGAGCATCCAGTAACTGAGCCAGGGATTTTTTGTCCACCGTTTCACCATATCACTAAAAGATTCGCAATGTATTTAAAACAAAAGGAACCGAAAAACACTGGAAGATCATTTGACTTCCAGTATTTTTATAAATGTCCCGTGCCAGTTATGGTACCATACTGCGCCTGTGTTGGCGTTCACGCTCAGCATCCCGTAGAGCTTGTCGTCTTTTTTAACTTCAAGAGTGTAGTATCCGTAGAAAGTATCAGCATCTTCAACCTCTGTTCCTGGAAGCTCGGTATCGAGATATTTTTGCGCTATTTCGATCGCCTGCTTCTCTGTCACTGTGCTGCTTTCCTGCGTATTCAATGTCATGTGACCGTATTTTGTGTTCCACATCATATTAGGTCCCATTTCAGGCACAACAGCGCCCGTATATTTGTTGACCAGAAGCTCGAAGGCATGAGTGCCTGTGCTCTTTTCTTTGACGCCTGCATAGAAGTTGTTATCGAATTCCAGGACTTCGGTTAGAACAATGTCAGTATTGCCTGTGGTCGCAAGATATTTCTCCACTGAATCCTTTGCCTGCTCGATAGTTATAGGGGCAGCGTCATTTGAGATGCCAGCGGTTCCAGATAAGCCGCATCCGCTCGTTGTCCCGTTGCCTGTTCCCGGTCCCATCATGCCGCCATAGCCATTAGCCTGTCCCATCATGCCGCCATAACCATTAGCCTGACCCATCATGCCGCCATAGCCATTGCCCTGTCCCATCATGCCCCCATAGCCATTAGCCTGTCCCATCATGCCGCCATAGCCATTAGCCTGTCCCATCATGCCGCCATAACCATTAGCCTGTCCCATCATGCCGCCATAACCATTAGCCTGTCCCATCATGCCGCCATAGCCATTGCCCTGTCCCATCATGCCATAGCCCATTATTCCGTTTATTCCATTGTTCAAGCCGCCCATCATGCCGTTCCAGAAGCCGCCGTCATTTGCCGCGGGTCTTGCCACAGCGATGCCAGCCCCCAGTACGACCAGGACAGCCGCAATTGTTAGTATCGTTTTTATGTTCATTGTTATTTCACCTTTTATTATTTGTTTCATGTGTAAGTTTTTCTTACATATGATAATAAGACTTACGAATATATAAAGATTTCGGGATGGAAGGGAATGTGATAAACTTATAATTTTCAGACAGGATCGACAGGATTTACAGGATTACCTGATAAAATCGTATCCTGTCGATCCTGTAAATCCTGTCTTAAACTCTGATGATCACCTCTGTGTTCTATGGGGCTCGGTGGCGCTTTTTCCTTCAGCCACAGAGATGCGGAGGCACAGAGGCAACGCCATGATTTACAAGGTCGAGACACATAAAGGCATAACAGAACATTATCAGGCTTTGCTTTGCGGTCTTAGCGTCCTTTGCGGTGAGAAATCTATACAATACACCACCAAGAACGCAAAGTTCGCGAAGAAGTAAAATTTATGCCATCATGTAATGTAATGGTCATGGTTTGGAGGGATGAAGGTCAATCCCACAAGAGGTGGACATCAAACATTGTGCTGATAACAATGCACACAGACCCGGACATGTATCAATCCCACAAGGGGTGGACGTCAAACCATGTGCTTCGCGAGCAGGTCGCAGGAAGGTCCCAGTATCAATCCCACAAGGGGTGGACGTCAAACGTGTAAGCAGCCAGGTCAGTGATCCTTCTGTGAGGTGTATCAATCCCACAAGGGGTGGACGTCAAACGTGCACGATCTGATACTATGATGTGATCCCAGGCAGCGGTATCAATCCCACAAGGGGTGGACGTCAAACAGGGAATAGTAACGGAACTAATCAAGAAGTCACAATGTATCAATCCCACAAGGGGTGGACGTCAAACTTATTTCCGCCTGATCCCCCAGCGACTTGGATTATATGTATCAATCCCACAAGGGGTGGACGTCAAACCAAACAATAAGAAAGTATCGGTAACAGAGGAAGTAGTATCAATCCCACAAGGGGTGGACGTCAAACTATTGTCCAGGCACGGACTGGATATACACTGGGCGGGTATCAATCCCACAAGGGGTGGACGTCAAACATGAGACGGTCCTGGCAGAACATTGACAATTACCATGTATCAATCCCACAAGGGGTGGACGTCAAACAAACGCGCTGGGAACAATACCGGGGATATTTCGATTGTATCAATCCCACAAGGGGTGGACGTCAAACCAATATTTCCCAATACCATGCCCTGAGCCACTTTCTGGTATCAATCCCACAAGGGGTGGACGTCAAACCGTACCTCTTCGTGAAGCCGGATACGCGCCGTCTGGGTATCAATCCCACAAGGGGTGGACGTCAAACATTATGCTTATGACCTTGTGAAAAAGATGATGAATGTATCAATCCCACAAGGGGTGGACGTCAAACAAGTCTAATTCTCGATGCTAACCTCCTCAATATCGGGTATCAATCCCACAAGGGGTGGACGTCAAACATGATGTCATGCATTCAGGCAGCGCTAAAAGGAATGTGTATCAATCCCACAAGGGGTGGACGTCAAACCGTACGATACGTGTTTGCGCTGCAGGCTGAGCAGCTGTATCAATCCCACAAGGGGTGGACGTCAAACATATCTTCCTCAAGCCACACCTGAACCAGCCTATCAGTATCAATCCCACAAGGGGTGGACGTCAAACAAATTAGTAGTTTTGACGCGGACGGATTCACCATGTATCAATCCCACAAGGGGTGGACGTCAAACGCGGTATTGGTGTGGGCGGGATTTCTATTATCTTATGTATCAATCCCACAAGGGGTGGACGTCAAACGGAAATCATGAAGATGGCAGTGCTGGGGTCATCTCCCGTATCAATCCCACAAGGGGTGGACGTCAAACATCTTCATGATTTCCGATACGGCTGCCACGCCTGGTATCAATCCCACAAGGGGTGGACGTCAAACGGTTTCACTTGTATCTGCGCTGATGCTTAAAAATTCGTATCAATCCCACAAGGGGTGGACGTCAAACTTGCCCGGCGTTACCTACACGATCTAACATTTTACTGTATCAATCCCACAAGGGGTGGACGTCAAACTCTACCCAATACGAATTTACAGACGCGTTCTTAAATTGTATCAATCCCACAAGGGGTGGACGTCAAACTAGCTACACTGCCGTCTGTAGAAATAAATATACCTCGTATCAATCCCACAAGGGGTGGACGTCAAACCGTGAATCCAACCCCGGTCACGACTTGATTCCCGGTGTATCAATCCCACAAGGGGTGGACGTCAAACGTGTCCCATGTAAAACTCCCGAGCTTGAAATTCAGTGTATCAATCCCACAAGGGGTGGACGTCAAACGCTCTACCTGACCGAGTGCGTTCAATCCCACAACCCGTATCAATCCCACAAGGGGTGGACGTCAAACTAGTATGATATAATAATATAATTACACACTTCATAATGTATCAATCCCACAAGGGGTGGACGTCAAACGTGCTGCGAGCCTACAAAGACATGGGGTATGACTCAGGTATCAATCCCACAAGGGGTGGACGTCAAACTGGAGATAGTGGTTCTGCTCCGATATTGAGGGCGTTGTATCAATCCCACAAGGGGTGGACGTCAAACGGGTGAATCCATCTGCGCCAATGGCTGAGGCATCGATGTATCAATCCCACAAGGGGTGGACGTCAAACAGGAGATAGTGGTTCTGCTCCGATATTGAGGTTATTGTATCAATCCCACAAGGGGTGGACGTCAAACATAGAACAGATGGAACGGGAATTAAGTGAAAACCATGTATCAATCCCACAAGGGGTGGACGTCAAACATTACTTGGCGGCAAAGTATGGGTATGCGCTGTGCATGTATCAATCCCACAAGGGGTGGACGTCAAACTTATCTTGCTGGCATGCATACATTTCCTTCATGATGTATCAATCCCACAAGGGGTGGACGTCAAACTACTCTTAGGCTTGTTGGTACTCGATGACTGTGAAGTGTATCAATCCCACAAGGGGTGGACGTCAAACTCTCAGCACTTCGCAATGCTACCAGAAATGGCACATGTATCAATCCCACAAGGGGTGGACGTCAAACAATCTGGAATTAAGAGCCAGAGGAGGCAAAGAACATGGTATCAATCCCACAAGGGGTGGACGTCAAACAAGGCACATCAAGCACGGCACCGGTCTTCATGAAAAACCTATCAAACAAAACGTTTATATTCAACCTTGGTTTCGTATATTAAGTTTCTGGTCATTACCTGGGGGTCAGATAAAGTTCGATTTCTCTGGTGTGCTGTCTCCTATACATATTAGTTGCAGGAACTTCTTATCTTCAACAGTCCATATACGAACATTTTCATCATCTATTACCATATCTTCCAGAGTATCTTTGAGTATTGTAAATTGTGTTGGTCTAAGATCTCCCTCAAAAACACTATTTTGAACCCATGTAAGATATTCCCTGCAAAAACTCTTGAATAGATTTGTCCTATTGAAATGGACATCATAAGCCAGCACAACATACAATTTAATCACCATCTGGTATTTTTATAGGATCATATTTCTCTATTCCTTCAATATGTTTGGCGTATTTATGCATCTCAAGCACAAGTAAATGCCTGTGAGATACTTTTCTCTTTAACTTTTTATGAAAAATTGTATGTTCCAACCATTTATCCCAATATTCCAGGAAAATTTTCTTTCCGGTTTCATTCAATAATATTCCTCCACCAACCTCATTGAAATGGACTTGATTTGGTTGTAATATGCCCTGTTTCACAATTTGATACAAGAATCTATCTACAATACCTGGTTTGAATACCTCAGACAAATCCAGAGATAAAGCAAACCTTCCTGCTGCTGGTTCATGATAGAATGGAATTGTAATATTTACAGAAGTTTTTCTTGCCGCCGTAATTATTGATGTATATAGCAAAGTATTCCCGAAAGAGATCAGACTATTCCCGTAATTGCTTGGAGGTCGTATTTCCCTTCGATCTATCTTGAATCCATCAGGCAGCATCGCATCAAAACGATTGTAGTAATCCTTGCGCATGCGTGCTTCGATCAACATCATATCCTGAATGGATGTTACATCAATTAAATCGCTATCTTTCAAAAAAGGTGCGCTATCACCCTCTATATGACCCAGGAACGCACGCATATTATTCTCAACACCTTTAACTAATATTCGGGCAAGCTCCAATCGTTTTTGAATATCTGAATAAACAAGGCTTTGTTTAATAGTTAGATCTCCACTGAAATAATGTTCTTTCGGCCAGTATGTGCCCATGTAATTTGCATAATAATCGAAAATATGGATTGGAATATTATGTTTTCCCGCCAGTGAGAACGCTCCACTTGAAACACTGCAACCTCCGTGTAACTCGAAAGACAAGACCTGCTCAACAGGTATTGGAACGAACATTTCTGCATTTTTAAAATAAAATGTACCTTCTTTTACGTACAGGTCGCCTTCTTTGAAAATATAAAAAACCTTACTCATGCCCAGCACATCTCCTCATATCTGCATCCACGGCATATCGGTATGCGTGAAGGTTTCGGACAGCTCTCTCCAAGAATGTTCTTAATTTTTTCTATATCTGCCATAACGCTCTCCTCATCTCTTTTTACTTGCAGGGTTTTCCTCACTACAGGATAATGTATTACTCCCGTGGCTTCTTTTCCTGTCAGTTCATAAAAAAGTTCAATATAGTAACGCACCTGGGCAATATGCGGTTCAGGATGTTCGCCTTTACCTTTTTTTACCTCATGTATCTCCATTCCGTTTGGTGTTTTTATAAAATCGATCGCTGCATATCCATGGAACGTCATTTCCTTACGTTCATGTTTGAATGTTGTTTCATCAATATGTTTTCCTAACAGGATGTGCTCATTATCCTTTCCAGCGTCGATGTTTTTATGTGATAACCATAATCTTGTGGGACAGGAATACAGGTCATAAAAAAACAAGCCCCCCAACCGTCCCAGATGGATTGATGTTTCATCAGATAAAATTGTCAATAACATCAACGCCTTTTGGAGCCAGGAGATCTTTATGGATACACCATATTATTTTGCTGTTAAATAAGTCAACAAACTCTCGCATTTTACAATTGAGTTCATCATCATCTTCTGTATTTTCTAAAAGTTTGAAGAACTGTTTTTTCCAAATATCCTGATGTACATTATTTTCATAAAGGCTCTTATCGGTAATAATAAAATCACATCCAGAGGGACTTGAATATTGCAGTTCTAAAGTTCGCCGGGTGTCATGGAATCCTTTTGATTTATAAACCCTTCTTCCATTAAGATTGCCAAACTCTCCCAAAATGCAATTTGCTTTTATCCATTTCAAATTATATTCAACGGGTTCTCCCTGAGAACTAACGTGAGACGAATAGAGAACGTCTAAAGACTGCCCTCTGAACCTGCCAAAGGCTGGAAGGAAGTATCCATGCCACCAATTATCGATACTCTTGATACTATAAGGGTCAACAATCTGATTTTTTTCAGATATTTGATTCATCTCCCTTAATAGAATCTCTGCCTTCTCAAATGCCTTATACATATTCTCTCCTTGCAGATTACTCATCGCAGATTGAATTTGATCTGCCAATATTCGATTCGACCGGATCTTTACAAGGTAAAGGTAAGCGCCTACATGGTTAATGATCTTTGAACTATACATCTTCTTATCGATTAAGACCTTGTCCATGCACCCCACAAAATCTTCATAATTTTTTATATCCGCAGGAAGATTCTTTATGATATCGGCATTGATATGTACAACGATTTCTCCATCTTTCCCTTTTCGCGCAGACCTGCCAAATCTCTGCCAGAAGTTTTCTGCATAAAAACCTGGTTCAATATGTGCCAATTCAATATCCAGATTCAATCCCAACTCGGCTTTATTTGTAGCCAGTATTATTCTGTCTTCAGGTGCCTCTTTCTGACCTCGTTTCGTGTCCAAACCAGTAAATGAACCAAATGATATGCCTGATTTTCCTAATTTATCTTGCGCCTGTAAGTTTGTTTTTAAATCTGAAAATATATATAATGTGCGGCGCGTGTCATGAATAACGTCATTAAGTGAGTCAGATATGTTATTATCTGTGAACGTTACTTTTAATCTTCCCTTCACTTTCCTGTATTTGATGTCTCTTGCTTCTTCTTCCACTAATTCCTGTGTTACTTCCTTGCACTTGAGAGAATATTTTTCCTCAAGAACCTTTTTGATCAGGTTATTTGGGGTTGCGCTTGAAAAGCAGGTTTTCAGATCATTCTTAGTTGCTTTACTCATAATGAGATAAGAAATCACTTTGCCGATCTCATCTTCTGTATACAGATGATATTCATCGAATATCATAAATCTAGTATTCTTGAATAAATCAGCCCACTGCCGTAAACGAATATTCGGATTTTCATCTCTATAATAGTAATTTGATAAAAGTAGCGTCGTAATATCCGGATTTGTTATTATAATGTCAGCATCATGAATACGCTTATAAATCTCTAAAGCACGGTTCCAGCCATTTGCAACAATGTTCTTAGCAAATAAGATTTCTACCTTTAATTTTTTATGTGCCCAGTCTTTTTTTAGATCATATTCAGTTTGATGTATGAGGGCATTTGTCGGAGCTATTATAATCGTCTTTGGCAAACTGCCATCAAACAATCTTTCATTATCATATCTAAGAGAAGGAAGCCCAAACCCGTATGTTTTTCCACTTCCGGTCGGAGCATGAATTAGCAGACAGTCTTCTTTCATATCCCCCATTTCCAACATGGCTTTCTGTGTTGCATGCAGTTGTTTATCATCAAATATCGTGTCAGTAAATTCGATATTTTGTGGTTTGAAAATATATGATTTTTCCATAATGAGCCTTCACATGTAGGGAGTAACAAGAGATAGCCACTTTGTCGCATCAACTCCGTGCGCCAGCACATATTGCTGGGCTGGTCGTTCAAGCATCTCGTAATCAAGTCCTTTTACAGATTGATGCCCGAATACATGTTTGAGCGTGAACAGATTTACAGTCAGACTTTTTAAATTGCCAGGCTGTTTCTCGCATAATGCAAGAGTTTCCTGCATATTTCCAAGTCGGATAGTGAACTTCTCAGGCGGCACATAATTATCCCGCACAGCCATTACAAATGTATATTCAGTGCCGGGTTCTATACCCTGGCGCTTTAACCAGTTCTTCATGGATGTCCTTGCGCTATTTTCTATGGCTGCCATGTTCGGATATCCTTCACTCATGAAATTTGTTGCCATGTCATATAACCGTGTTCTTTTTGGCTCTTCATTTGGTACAGCTATACTGGTAATAAGAGGAATATCCAAAATATCCTCATACTCTGGTTTGTTGCTTGTATATTTAAATGGGATATGTGTTATTCCCAGAGCTTTGTTGATAGCAAAACAAATCGCAAGATCACCGATCCACGTATCTGTAACTGTAGCTCCTCCTGCGCCAGAATCCTGTCTGGATCTGTAAAATAAAGGAGATAATAAAGTCAATTTATAGGTGTACATATTTTTAATCTCCCTCTTTAATCGACTTCACTTCTCAAAACCCGCGTATTTACAGAGATCCACTGCATCCTGTTTCAACTTCGCATATATCGCTTTCATGGAATTGCCATCAAGTTTATTTGCCTCTACAAGAAAATCTTCAAGTGGTTTACCCGACAACAGTTTTCCATTTGTTCCAGATAAGTCCTGTATGATTGTTTTTATCACATCTGCACGCAAGTCTTTTGATTCTTGCAGTTCAGGATGGTTCTTTGTTATTGTGTATGATGTTACAGGAGGCTCATTCTGACAGCCCAATATTGCAACAATTGTATTTTTGATATTAGGTCCGGTTATTGAGGTCTGCGCTCCATATCTTGTCTCACGCAGGCACATCAGAATATGAACAAGTGATTCAGGTGTGGGATCATCGATCACAATGAAGGATGGGAATAAAGTGCCAGGTAAAATATATTCAGTACTGAAAAGACTTTGCCTGAATTTTTTTTCTTCCCTATTCCACATTGTCCCCTGCTCAGATAGCGCATTATGAGTTAATTTTGTTGTAAGTTTAACACGCTCTCTTAAACTATACGAACTGCTGTATTTAACCCGGCTTGGAAGCATTGCGGTTTCACTTTGCTCAACGACCGAATCCCCGAATAGAACACTATTTGGATTTGCTATTTCCGCTTGCGTTTTAACTGCATTGTACTCGTAGGAAGCATCTACAACTCCATATGCTCTGCATAATCTCAGCCCCGCGAGTTTCTCTTTTGATTTCATCTTGCGGGCAGGCACTTCTATGATTTCTCTTCCATTTACGCGGATGGAAATTGTCTCTTCTGGATCTTCACTTCTGTCGATGAACGGCGCAATTACCTCTCTTAGAACCGCGATTACCAGTCTTTTTGCATTATTTTGCCCGAATACTGGAACTTCCTTTGATTCTGTCTTTTTTTCTGCCGGAGATGCAACTTCTGCTGCAGCTTTTTCGCCCAAAGCGGACTGTTCTTGTGAATCAGGAGCAGCTTTTCCCTTTTTCTTTTTGGATATTTTTGGTTTAACTGTCTGTTCAATTATTTTTGGTTCTGTTGTGAAATATTCCAGACCAAATGTTTTCTCAATTAGTGTATGGGCTGGAGTTGTTGCCAGTCCTGTATTTCCTGTATTGTCTGTCATTTTATATTCCCTCCTGGGATTTTGGTGTATCAACTATTTTGTTTTCATTTTCCTTTTCAGCTTTTCTTGCCTTTACCTCAGCCCATTTTTGCTGATTGTACATCAGAGCAAATTGGGCGATAATATCTTTGCGCCATGCTGATGCTGGTACTTTCCCGTTCTTCTCAAAGCTTTCTTCAAGCAGAAGAACGAGATTTTCGGAGAACAATTTGCAGGCTTCTGTACCTTGCATTTTGTTGAAATAATCCGAACGCGCGGCAATCTCAAGCAAACGACCTGCACAACGTGTTATTTTATCTTCTCTATCTGCAGATTCGTTTCTCTGAAGAACATCCAGAGCGGTTCGGATCATCCATGTGTGCTCATTATTCGAGTCCGGTGCGTGATTCCATATTTTACACGCTTCATCAACTATTGCATTCATTCTCATTTCGTTTACCTCTTTAGTATAAATTTTTATAAATTTGTTAATATCTTCCTGGATTCTAAATAATTTAGCTCCAATACCATCATTCGCAAAGCTGTAAATCAGAGAGAAGATTCTCATCGGGTGTAAGGTAATTGCAGCCAGAACTTTTGGTATGTCATCTTTTCCGTTTCTCAGAGAAGCAATTTGTCTGATGAATTTAAGTTCCTCAATTGCTCTGGGAATCTCATCAATCCTTAAAGAATTCATATTCAGGGATTTCACCCATCCTGGTGCATTTTCCCATGAAAATTGTTCCGGGCGTATTCTTGGTGCGCCCTGTAGCGGAGTGACATGTACTTTTATGCCAGTATCGTTTATGAAATTCTCAAGCAACTGGAACAAGAAATAGAACTGCTCTTTCCTGTTACTCGGATTTTCTTGAAATACTACTGTATGATGGTCTAATTGATGACTTTTACCGAATTTTGTAAATTTTGCTTTTCCTGAAATTTTATCAATTGTATCTGTATCTTTTGTTTTCAGGGATTCGATAACATCATGAATATTGATAGGGACTAAATAATCCCCAATATGAGCCTGGATAACTATTCCCTTTGAAATATCTTTAAACTCATTTTTGCGGAGATTATTTTCAAGCTCGCACCATTTACAAATCCTGCCTTTAAATCTTTCATCGTCCTTCAATTTCGTAACTTTGCGCCCGGTACCACTGGTTGCGCCATATCCGAATACAAGTGAAGCTTCAAGTCCTCTCTCAGAAGGCGCTCCACATTGCAGGCACATTTCTTTCTTATCAATATTCTCATCACATATTCCTTTTAATGGATTACCATCCGAACTTCCATAATATAGGATTGATGAAACGAACTCTCCTATATCTGTAATATCTTTTTGTGGATTGTCTATTTCAAGTTTATCTGCAATTTTTTCGATTACCTGACGATATACCGTCTTAGGTTCTTTTGAACCATCAAGAATTGCCAAAGCTATGGCAGAAAGCGTTTTTTTAAGCAATATTTCAATATCATCAGTTGCATAAAGTAATTTATTCCCAAGCAGCCACTCATTTATTCGAGCATCCTCCATGCTTATTGCTTTTAAATCGATGGCAACACAATTTGCTACGACGAGCTTTGCCAGATACCTCTGGTTCAGGATTTCTTCCGATTCTTCATCTGAAGTTTTTTCTGGTGGTTTCAAAATGAAAGTAGCATCTATGGATTCAGCTTTTTTATCAAAGAATATCATATATTTTCGCATAATAACTGGAAAATCTGTATGGTTTCGCCTCCAGGGAGTTCCATGCCAGAACAGCAATTTCCCCATCCAATGATCAATGAAATTATCAACTATTTCCGGTGTTACCCTGACTTTTTCAGCGAAATTGTATTTAATGCTATTACTTGATGGTTCATATAGTCCGATTAATTCCTCAATATTATTTTCAGGTTTCAGGGCTTGATTTAAATCCAATATACTCTGGTCAATAATTTCCTGATTTATAGGGCTGCCTTCAAAAATTATTGCATCCGGCGTTTTAAGTACAACATATCTTTGTTTATCTTCAAGTGCTTCCAAGAAACTGAGAGATGCTTTTATGCGCAGCATCGTTTGAGGTACATCTGCAAACATTACAACTTGTAAGTTTCTGCCACTTTCCTTTGTGAAATCCTCGAATATTTTTTTGATTTCATGGTATATCTGCAATGAGGAAGTGCTTTTGATAGAACCTATACGGTCAGAGAATTTCATATAACCTGAAATTTTTTCAAGCTCCTGCCGATTCCGTTTTGTATTCAGAAGATTTGCATGATCCCTCGTCCCCTCCTCTGTGCTCAAAATTAGATACTTCAGGTCATCAGACCATGATTCTGGTTCACCAATACTTGAGAGGAATGGAGCTACGATAATGGAATATTTATTCCACTCGTTGTTTACAGTATCGATAAGCGTTTTATTGGTTTCCAGTTTGTTTATATCATGCAAAGTAAAGGCAGCAAAATACAACCTCACCCACTCGGCAATATTGTTGGGCATTTTTTCTTCAGCACCATATATATTAAGCAGTTCATTCTCAAGCATTCGTCCACCAAGAACAAGACCATTAACAATATGCATAAAGTATGTTTGATCTGGAAATTCTTTATGTCTTGATCCGCCCTTAGCGATTGCAATAGGATAATTTCGTAATATAATTGCCAATGGTCCAATTGGGTCACCGGCGGTGCTGCGTGGGGTTACATTGAATAATTCTCTGAATGTTCTTCTAAATAGATTTGTTCTAAACATTTTATTGACTGTAATATCCATAACTACCTCACTTCGTCAATGAATCCGAACCCAAGAGCTGTTTTACTCCCCATTCCTTCTGTCAGAAGCATTTCGATTACATCTTCCGGTGCATCGATGAAAAATCTCATTACCGTACACGGTAATTTGTTCAGTTTTACCGCTTTTAACTTTTTTTCATAGTTGACAATATTGAACAAACGTATTTCAGGGCATGGTTTTTGATAATAATGGACATATTTTCTCTTTATCCAATCAAGTATTGTCTCATTAAATCCTGCATCATCAGGTCTAATAAACCTGTCATCCTTCTTGATTAGAACCGGGCTTTTTGTTAGCAATTCGCATGGTGGTGGAGGGACATTTATTTTGACAATATTTGCCTGGATCAATGGTAAAAGGCTATTATTCACATTCAGATGTCCCTGTTTCTGTATTGCAACTTGAAGTGCAGCAAGGAGATTATTATCTCTTGATGCTACGATGAGGACATACCTTTCAGCCCCTATTCCCTGATCATAAATACGTTTGCCACTTGGTAATAAATTTGAAATAACATATCCTTTGTGATTTGTTTTTTTATGTAGCCCCTCAGCATATTCTGGGGATTGTGTCGCCAGTAGTCGGTACAAAGATGAACCAACCATGTAGTTATGATCAAATGGGATCATCTTTTCTTTTGGTGGAGAGAAAGTTAATATCAATTTCATTGTGATTTTTCTTATGGAATTGAATATTTAAATAGTTTTCTATGCTAAAGTAAAATTGTTGCAAATAATTTGCAATATTGCAAATTTTTAACATAATATTATTTATAGCAGAAACTCCAAATATAGAATTGAATATGGTTAACGATCAAAGCGCCAAAGAAAATAGAATTGTTATACCGTATGCAATTGCAATAGCTGGTTTCAATCCCGAACTAATTATTCGACCACTTTATAGTGGATTTCAGGGTACGAAAAAACTTGTATTAGTACACACATTGCATGAGAAGTCTTTGGAAACGGTTTCATCAGTAAAGCAGACTTCTGCCGCTATTGGCATAAAAACGCAAGAAATTATTATTAATGATGTATTCGATTTCTTTGAGATTTATGCTACAATTGAAAAGTTGATATCTGATAGTGGTAAGCCTGTTTGGATAAATGTAACCTCCGGTCCGGGTGTCGCAATCGCAGCAATGGCATTAATAAGCGTTGAGAAAAGCATACCACTTGTCGCTTATGATAAAGAATTGGATCGGATAGTGACCATCGAAACAAAAGAACTCACACAATTTTATCATATCAAAAAACGTTATGAAAAAACTTTGAATAAATTACTTGAGAAAGAAGAGTGGTCTCTTGAGGAATTAGCAAGTGGTTTACAAAAATCCATATCGAGTATTTCAAGGCAGGTTACTCAATTAAAAAATGCCAGACTAATTAAGATTATTAAAGGAAGTGGTGGACCAAATTCTCCTTACAAATTCACACTGACTTTAAGAGCGCGTGGGTTATTAGGTATTTGAGACCAAGGCAAATCTTATATGATAGCTTAAAAAATCCAAAACAAACCTGATAAAAGCTCATACCCCAATTATTACAGATAGGTCACGATTTATAGGACACTTCAAAAAAAAACAGCCTGTCAAGCGCAATATAACCCCGTGCATTAAATCTGCGTTTATCGGCGTTCATCTGCGGTTCCGTTTTTCGCAGAAGCGCCGGAAATTTATAGCCAATAAGTTTTAAAATTTCATCTAATAGACTGGAGCGGTGCCGCCCATCATATCCGCGCTTCTCTCGCCCCCCGGTACACACACAATCACCCCTATAAAGATAATTCATAGATAAAAAAAAGCAAATATATTGAGAACAATCGATTTCTTTGGACAGGATCGACCGGATTTACAGGATTAATCATTAAAATCGTATCCTGTCAATCCTGTTATCCTGTCGAATCGGCGCCTTCGGCTTTAGTTTTTTACGAAATATAAGTTGCCCAGTTAAGTAAACATCCTCTCAGTCTTTACCCAGTTCCCTGTGCAGCTTTACCACATCGCCAATGACCGTAATCGCAGGCGCCTTCACTTTTCGCTTTTTGCAAAGACCAACAATATCTGCAAGCGTTCCCACTGTAACCCTCTGGTCAGGGCGCGTTCCGCGCTCGATCACAGCAACAGGTGTATCAATAGATTTCCCGTTCCTGATAAGCTCTTTCACATTGCGCTCAAGCATGCTCACGCCCATAAGTATTACAAGCGTGCCCTCAAAGCGGGCAAGTAGTTCCCAATCAAGACTTGTCTCATCCTTTGTTGGGTCCTCATGCCCTGTGATAAAGGTGACCATTGAGGCATAATCGCGGTGGGTGACAGGAATTCCCGCATAAGCAGGTACTGCGATGGCTGAAGTGATGCCGGGCACAATCTCGACCTCGATTCCATCCTTTACAAGCACTTCGGCTTCCTCGCCCCCGCGCCCGAAAAGATATGGATCTCCACCTTTGAGCCTTACCACTAATTTTCCTTCCTTTGCCCTTTTTACCAGCAGTTCGTTTATCTGCCACTGGGAAAGCTTGTGGTTCCCTGCATATTTTCCAACGTCTATCTTCTCAGCGGTTTCAGGGAGCATGTCAAGGATCGCCTTTCCTGGAAGCTGGTCATAAAGGATGACCTCTGCGCTCTCGATAAGGCGCTTTGCCTTGATCGTCAACAGTTCAGGGTCACCAGGACCTGATCCCACAAGATATACTTTACCTGTCATTATTTCCTCGTTTTGCTGCGAACATTTTGACCGCCTCGTCAACGAGTGAGCCTCCGCCGTTTTGTTTGAGCTCGTTCCCGATGCGCTCTGCTTCCTTTTCATAATCCGCAGGGTTTATAAATTCATCTATTTTTACTTCTCGTTTTCCATCCACTGAGAGAACTTCCGTCCGAATATGTATCTGATCTCCCTCTGTTTGTGCAAAAGCCCCGATGGGCACAAGACATCCGCCCCCAAGTATCCCGATTATTATCCGTTCTATCCGCGTTTCAAGCCGCGTAAGATCGTGGTTCAGTATTTTAACAGCCGCTTCTGCTGCCAGATCCTTTTTTGTGACTATGACCACGGTGCCCTGGTTCGCTGAAGGGACAAAATCATCAGGGTCAAGCCGTTCACCCGGCAGGTCCCATTTCATGCGCTCAAGACCTGCCTCTGCCATGAAGATGCCGTCATACTGCCCTTCTTTGAGTTTCCTGAGGCGCGTGTCTATGTTCCCTCTCAGTTCTTTTATGAGAAGGTCTGGTCTGGAACGCAAAAGCTGAGACCTCCTCCTGAGGCTTGTAGTACCTATAGTCGCCCCTGGCGGCAAGTCCTTTAATTTCATATTATCGCGTGTGAGAAGGAAATCATAAGGCGAATCCCGTTTCATCACTGCTGCGATCGTAAGTTCAGCCGGGCGCTCGGTTGGAACATCTTTCATGCTGTGGACTGCGATATCGATATCCCCCGCAAGCATCGAATCATCTATTTCGCGCACGAATACCCCGAACCCCTGCACTTCATGAAGCGGGCGGTCAGTAAAGGTATCGCCGCTTGTCTTGATTATTTTTAACTCAGTGTTTATGCCTTTTTTTGCAAGCAGGTCTTTTACAAGGTTAGCCTGCGCAAGGGCGAGTTTGCTGCCTCTTGTTCCTATCCTGAATGGCTTGTTCATTTCAGGTTCCTTTGATAAGCCTGTACTGTCTTATCTATATCGTCCTTAGAATGGGCGAGTGATAAAAAGTTGGTCTCATACTGCGACGGGGGGAGAAATACCCCGTCAGAGAGCATTTTCCTGAAGAACACATTGAACTTTTCCTTATCGCATTTAAGTGAATCCTGGTAATTATACGGCATATCCCCGAAGAACACCTTGAACATGCTTGAAATACCGCTCACGTTATAATCAAGCCCCAGGTCGCTGATAACATCAGAAAGAGCTTTTCGCATTGCATCGCCTTTTTTGTTGACGATCTCATGGACTTTTTCTTTCTTCATCGCATTGATCATAGCAAGTCCCGCGGTCATCGAAACCGGGCTGCCGTTGAAGGTTCCTGCCTGATATACAGGTCCTGCTGGCGAGATGTTCTCCATTATCTCACGCTTTCCGCCGATAACGCCGATATGAAATCCACCGCCCAGGATCTTACCGAGCGTTGTCATGTCAGGCGTGATGCCGTAATATTCCTGCGCCCCGCCCATGGCGAGCCTGAATCCTGTAATGACCTCGTCGAATATGAGCACGACATCATTTTCTTCTGTCACTTTGCGTACGTCTTCAAGATATCCTTTTTTTGGCAGGATCGGGCCGATATTCCCGAGCACAGGTTCCATTATGACGGCAGCCACATCGTCTTTGTAAGTTCTTATGGCATCAGTCATCGCCTCAATATCATTATACGGTACCTGAAGCGTATTTTTCGTAAAGTCAGCAGGCACGCCCGCTGAGTCAGGAGTGCCAAGAGTTGTCGCGCCTGACCCCGCTTTTACAAGCACCGCTTCATGGGCGCCGTGAAAGCCGCCTTCGATCTTGATGAACTTGTTCTTTTTCGTGAATCCCCTTGCAGCTCGAAGCGCTCCCATCGTAGCTTCTGTTCCCGTGGATACAAAGCGCGTCATTTCAATGGACGGATACAGCGCGATTATTTCCCTGGCAAGCTTTACTTCAAGCTCTGTTGGCGTGCCGAATAACCAGCCGTCAGAAAGCTGTTTTATTACTGCTTCCTTAATTGCGGGATAGTTGTGACCAAGAAGCAGTGGTCCATATCCCATGACGTAATCGATATATTCGTTGCCATCTATGTCGGTTATCTTTGACCCGTTAGCCTTTTTAGTGTAAAATGGATATGGTTTTATGGCTCTTACCGGACTGCTCACGCCGCCGGGAAGTAATTTCTTTGCTTCCTCGAATAATTCTCTTGATTTCTCTGTGTTCATGTGGTACTGAAATTAGAGGATATATTAATATAATTTGTGATTATGCCGCGCAGGATGAAAACGAAAGAATAATATATACTGTTCGATAATACAATTATAAAAACGGGGTGCATAGTATGAATAAACTAAGAATCATATTTATATTGATTATCATGGCAGTTTTTGCCACGATGGTAGCGTATGCGGCTGAAGAAAATTTCCAGGCGTCATCACTTACGGCAAAGGATGTCAATTGCAATAAATGCCATGCTGGCACTCCGCACGTCATACACGCCAAGAGAGCGGTGGACTGTGTGAACTGCCACGGGAGCAAGGAATCTGTTTCCATCCCTGTATGTACACAATGCCATAATGGACCCATCCACCAGGTGCACAGCAAGAAGGTCGCCACCCAGACATGCGCATACTGCCATTCGACTATAACCCAGGTCCATAACACCCTTATGAGCGATGCGGTTTGCTCCCACTGCCACACAGACCTTGTGGAAGTGCACGGGAAGGATGCCTCGTGCACAAAATGCCATAAGAGCCCTCCAGCCATCGTCAAACCCCTCAAATCTCCTGAAATGATACTCGTATGCCAGAACTGCCATCCGTCGTCCAGTGTAGCGGCTATCCACGGGGCAGTGGATGATAAGACTGGATGCTACAGCTGCCACAGGGGGAGATCTAAAGCCGCTGGAGCCGATGTAGCGCACGTGATACATGGCACGAAGGTGGACTGCAAGGGATGTCACGAGGACAAAGGGAAGGTAGTAGTGCCCCAGTGCATAAAATGCCACGAGATAGATAAGCTCCATGCCTACAACAAGATCGGGAAGCTTACCTCAGCGAGTGGATTGAAGTGCGCAGCGTGCCACGCAGATGAAACTAAGCTATCTGGAACAAAACCAGCGCCGGTTCAAACCACAGTAATGACAGCGACAGCAGCGTCTGGTGAAACCCCCGGGCTTGGGTCCACAGAGAGAACTCCGGGATTTACGGCTGTAATGGTTATCGGGATTTTGTTTGCCGGATATCTGATGGTGAGACGAAGGGAATGATAGGTAATACTTACTATCATTTCTCTTTTGTATAATATCGCCATATACAGGCCTCGTACATCGTACGGGGTATACCGGTGACTTCCGTGCGATAAGAAGTTCTCATGCATCCATAATTATGCTGAATACGGGCACGCTTATGTAAAATCTGAAGCCAACACATTTATTACAATAAGAAACATTGTTCAAGACATAATATACTCAGATATGACAATTCTAATATTCTGCAGGAACATAAATAGCGATTTGGAGATTAAAGGATGGTACAAAAAGAAGTAGTGGGATTGAATATAAAGGGAGATAAATACAAAGATGCAAAGGTAAGGATAATAAAAGAGAGGTTTAGGAACCATAAAATAAAGTTCAACAAACCGCTTTCAAATATTATTTTAGAAAATTTGCCAAAAAATGAAAAGTTTTTCACTAAGTATCAAAATATAATACCAATAATTTTTGGCAAAGATATAAAAGGTATTACTTTTAATGATAATGATGATGTAATCTACAATATAACTACAAACGAGTTGGGGGCAAGCTCTCCGATAGCAACAGATTCAGAAGTCATACACAATTTAAAAGAGACAGCAGAGACTATTTTAAAAGTATATGGGATGCCAGAACGAGAATATGAATTAATTGAAGGGGCAAATTTTGAACAGATTGAAGGCTATAATCTTCAAAATATTATAGAAGGAAAAAGGTTGATTGCCCAACTGCAAGATGCCCTAAAAAAAGAAGGAAAGTTATCACTTGTCTCTTGTAAATTTATCATAGAAGAAGGAATTAAGAGTAAAATGATAAATTTGACATCAGAGTGTGTTAAAACCCAACTTTTATCTCAACCACAAATCCCAAACTCAACCGATAACCGGTTCATATATTCAGAAAAACAATTATTTCATAGCTTCCCCATAAATCAAACACATTTTTTCC
>Ga0180732_1000933_pt1 | contig 20455 bp, 17 predicted proteins | sample KR11_01MetaG_FD_148674 | JGI IMG/M metagenome (GOLD analysis project Ga0180732, IMG submission 148674) | Groundwater microbial communities from the Olkiluoto Island deep subsurface site, Finland - KR11_0.1 MetaG | ecosystem: Environmental > Aquatic > Deep subsurface > Groundwater | place... | reverse complement strand
GAGGCATAAAGAGCTATCCTATAAGATCTCTCCTGGTACTTTTCCTTTATTGATGGAAGGGCGGCAGTCCACAGAATAATTAAATACAGCATAATGCCGTTTGAGATATGCAGCAGCAGGTTGACAAGATGATATCCGAAGACATTGAGCTTGCCAAAATAATAATTAATCGCAAAAGTAAGCTCTAATATAGGACGAGTAGAGGTAGAAAAAATCTCCTTTAAGTCAAATCTATGGACAGCATAGTTTTCTACTATAGCCTGCTGGTCATCAAAGTGAAATGAACAGTCAAAGCTGTTAGAGTAAATAATAGTTGCTATGGCGGAAATCAAAAAAATTGCAAGAAGATGTTTTTGGATATTTGACAAACCGGCCATGTGCGAAATCTCCTTTTTGTTCGCTTCGCTCACAATTTGGTCGAGTGGTCGAGTGGTTGATTAGTCGAGTGGTTCAATGACCCTACAACTCGACGACTCGACTATTTAACTACTCGACTAAAGTCCGCGAGAACTTCAATAGGTTGTAAAAATTACGAGACGTTTTCATACTTTCGTACTTTCGCCTGCCCCGTAGGGAGGAACTATCGTACTGGGGTGATGTTTCTCTCTGCTCTCCGCTCTCTGCTCTCCCCTCTCTGCTCTCCCCTCTCTGCTCTCCGCTCTCAGCTCTTAGCTCTTTGCTCTTTGCTCTTTGCTCTTAGCTCTTAGCTCTTTGCTCTCCCCTCTCTGCTCTCTGCTCTCCCCTCTCCGCTCTCCGCTTTCCGCTCATCTAATTCCGACTGCAAAATAGCGATTTTCTGAGCCAGCTTCCTAACCTGATCTGTCAAGGATGAAATCTTTACAGAATAATGAAGTGCAATCAAAAGGAGAAAAAGCAGGCCGAAAACAAAGAGTGTGGTGGTGGGCAAAGCAGCGCCGATCATTTCGGTAATAAAGACTAAAAGGTCATACCAAATGACTAAGATAATTATGCCCAAGCTGGTAATAAGCCACAACCAGGAGTATTCCTCCCGCAATTTTCTTCTCCGAACCATCTCCACTATAAAAATAGATATCGCTATACCAACAATCAGGGCAAATATCTGTTGTCTGATCGGCATAATCTCAGATCTCCGCTTTTCTCAGTAAGGTAACAAGAATAGAAAGAAACATTTTAAATATGTAATATACAGGCTTCAGGCCGGAATGCATTGATTTTTTCTGTATGCTGGGATTCATATTCACTGGAATTTCCTTAATTTTCAATCCCGCCCTGTGCAGCATTATTATTACATCGGCGTCCGGAAAATCAACTGGATAGTTGTCGCCTGCATAAAATTGAAGCCCACGTTTATTGATAGCCTGATACCCTGAAGTAGGATCGGTAATCTTCTTGCCAATTATAAGTGAAGTCAACCAGGCAAAAAAAAGCATCCCGACCCTTCTTATGAAAGGAGCTCTATAGTTTCCTTTGCCTAAAAACCGCGAGCCTATAATTACATCAGCCTTATTGTTGAATACCCCATCCAACAACTTTGGAATATCTTCAGGATCATGCTGCCCGTCCGCATCTATTTGTACCGCATATTCGTATCCTCTTTTTAATGCAAATTTGAAACCTGTTTGAAGCGCAACACCATACCCCATATTATAAGAAAGGCTAATCACGCGCGCTCCCAGTTCCCGGGCGATCTCTTCTGTTCGATCCTCTCCTCCGTCATTTACGACCAGGATGTCGGTATTAGGTATAACATTTTTTATCCCATTTATCACGCCTGCAATATTTTTTTCTTCATTATAGGCGGGAATGATAATAATGGCTTGCTTTTTCATCACGGCAACGCCCCCAGCCAATCCGGGGCAGAAACTACAAGAATTTTATTGTTGTTATTTTTGATTATGCGGGCTGTTTCTTTTCTCAAAACAAGCTGTATGGCCGGGACATCCAAATAATTTTGGAACTTAATCAAAGATCTGGAAGGACTGGTTTCGCTCGATTTAACTTCTACCAAAAGTCTGGGCCTGTTATTTTCAGCTATTAAAAAATCGACCTCTTCCTTTTCCTTATTACGAATAAAATGGAGACTAAAATCTCCAAAACCCATATCCGTCCATAGTTGAACCGCCCTCAATAGTTCTATGGCCACAATATTCTCCATCCGGCTCTCTTTATCTTCTACAATTGACGGGTTCATCATGTAGAACTTTTTTTCTTTCTTAATGGCTCTGGATATCTTCAAAGTCCATGGAGATACTGAAAAGGTCAAAAAGAATTTGTCAAAAACCATCAACCATTCATTGACTGTCTGAAAAGACGTTCCAATGTCCATCGCCAGATTATTAATGGATACAGGGCTGCCAACTCTGGATGGCAAGATCGAAAAAAGGGAAACCAGATTGTCTATTTTGCGAATCCCGCTCATGTTCCTTATATCTTCATACAAAAGCTGCTTCGAGTAGGTACTGTGCCATCGATTAAAAAAAAGTTTATCCCCTCTTAGAAAAGGTTCCGGGAATCCCGAAAATTTTTCTATTTTATCCCACAGGTCCCACATCTCATTTCTAAAAGGGGGGACATTTAGAGGGTCATCCAACAAACTCTTAGGGGATAAATCAGAATTCCCAAGTTCTCCAAGGGTTAATGGATACAAATGAAACATGAAATATCGGCCGGCGAGTGAATCCCCGCTTTTTTGAAAGGCATCCAATCTGCCGCTGCCGGATATGAGGAATTGGTACTGTCCGTGGAATTTATCATAAACTCCCTTGAGATAGTTTTTCCAGTTATCATGTTTGTGAATTTCATCAAAAATCACAAGGGGCAAAGAACGATCTTTTCTATCAAGCTTTTCGAAAAAATAAGGATCTTCTTTTATTATCTTCTTGCTCTCAATAAAATCATAGTTGAGATACGAAACATTGGCAAAAAGTGTCCCAATCATATTTTGCGCCAGAGTTGTCTTGCCGGATTGTCTTGGCCCTGCAAGAAAGATCATTTCCTTTGAAGCTGAAATTTCCTGCCAGTATTTTAGATACTTGTTACGTATTTCCATATTGACTATTCTAAACTACATTTTAAAATAGTCAAGACTATTTTAAAATAACATAGAAAATAGTCAAACCGGCGCGTATAGTTTTTTCATGGAGATTGCGTATGTGCGAGGATGAGATGATGAGGATTGAACGGGTTAAGATATCCTCTTAATATTTCATTAATCCGGTGTACAGATCGATATATTCATTTGCAATCACATTGATATCGTAATTTTTACGGATTGTTTTAAGGGCATTTCGACCTAAAGCTGATGCATACTCGGCATCACAAATCAGTCTTTTCAATGCATCTGCCAACTGATTGGCATTTCCAGGTTCAACCAGAAGACCGTTTTCTTCATCCTTTATCACGTCCACAATCCCGCCAATTCTTGTGGCAATGACAGGAAGGCCACATGCCATGGCCTCTAAAACCGAATTGGGGAAGCCTTCCTGAAAAGAAGGAAAAACAAAAATATCGCTCATTGCAAGATATTTTCTTACATTATTAACGAGTCCCAAGAACTTGACATTTTTTTCTATCCCAAGGCCTTGGCATTGTTCCTTCAACCGACTTTCAAAAGGACCTTCCCCCAGAATAAGCAAACAAACGTTCTTGAAATCAACTACTACTTTTCCCCACGCTGCAAGTAAAACGCCAATCCCTTTTCCCTTAACCAGCCTACCGGTAAAGGTTACGATTGTTTCACCGGAAAAACCAAAATCTTTATGTGCTTGATCCCTTAATTCTTTATCAGAAGGGTGGAAAACACCTTGATCTACAAAATTAGGGATACCGATAATTCTGTCCTGTATATACCCATCATTTAACAACCCCTTTTTAATTTCTTTGCTGGTAGCAACAAAGCAATCCACCTTTTTTAACGTCCGAATCAACATTTGTCCAAAAAGAGAATATTTATGCCGAAGTGACCCAGCTTCTGTGCCTTGATTAGCAGACGCAACTTTTGCAACGACTTTTTTTCCATAAAGTTTAAGCGGGAGAATGTTTGTAATAAGCGGCAGGCTTGCGCCGTGAAAATGCACCAGATCGTATTCTTTCTTTTTTCTGAAAAGTATCAATGCCGTGCTAAAGCAGAAAGAAAGAGAGATCATGAGATTCGACAAGCTCATTTCTTCCAGGATGTGCACATGGGGTCTCAAGGCCCATGCTCTATGAACCGAAACACGACTGCTCAAAACACATTCTGGAGTTCCTTTCATTTTTCGAGCTATAACAAATACCTTAACGCCCAGGGACTCCAGTTTTTCCGTCAAAGCCAGGGCCTGCCTCCCCACACCTCCAAGAGAGGTATGATACAGTGGTGACACAACGCAGACTCTTAGCGGTCTATCGGAATCCATGTGCGAAAGATCCTTTTGAAGGCAGTGGAGCGCTATCAATAAACATCTGGTGCCAAAGCTCCAGCATCAGCAAATTCCATATATGGTTATGCCAGTTCCACTTGCCGGAAGAATGCTCATCAAGTATTTTTCTTAGAGCCTCTTTTTTAAAGTACCCTCTATCAAGGGCCTTTTTGCTCAATATCGTATCGTATGCCATGCCTTTTAATTCGTTTCTAAACCAATGGTCAATAGGAACGCCGAAACCCATTTTCTCCCTTTTGAGAATTTGATCAGGGAGGATATTGGTCAAAGCCTTTTTTAGAATATACTTGCCGATTGTCCCTTTCAGTTTTAGCCGTGAGGGTATCTTGGCGACAAATTCCATGAACCTGTGATCCAGAAAAGGCGACCTTGCTTCAAGGGAATTAGCCATTGATGCAATATCCACCTTCACAAGCAGGTCGTCAGGAAGATACATCATCACATCCGCATAGAGGGCTTTGTCCAGAAAGTCTTCCGCAACCGCCTCTCTGAACTTTTCGAGCAGGAGGCCGAAAGAATCTATGTCCTCAATAGAACTCTTAAAATCATCGGTCAATATTTCTTGTTTCATTTCGGTGGTGAAATGGCACAGCCAGTGACCATTTCTCAGTTCCGGCGAAAGAATAAATTCCTGGAGAAATCTTTTCAAACGCCAGAAAAAGTTGTCTGGATCGCTCCCATGTGGGAACTTCATAATCAAAGGAAGGAGCGCTTTAACAAGAGATGGAGAGAAGATTTTTCCAAGCTTCAAAGCCATTTCATTGGCCGCATACCTCCCATAGCCTGCGAAATTCTCATCCCCTCCATCTCCGTTAAGGACAACGGTAACATGCTCCCTGGCAAGTTTTGATACATAATAGGTTGGAATTGCGGAGGAATCGGCAAACGGTTCGTTGTAATGCCATATAAGCTCCGGCAGGATATCCAGGGCATTAGGTTCAACTATAAACTCTGTATGATCTGTATTAAATCTTTCTGCTATCATTCGCGCATAGTTTACTTCATTGTAAGCAGCCTCTTTGAATCCTATGGAAAAAGTCTTGACAGGTTCATCCATAAGTTCGCTCATAAGAGCTACAACAGCGCTTGAATCAACCCCTCCGCTCAAGAAAGCCCCGAAAGGCACATCGCTTACAAGCCGTATTTTAACAGCCTCCCTGAGTTTGTCCAGGATCTCTGTCTCCAGTTCTTTTTCCCCAGAAGGGGTCTCGACGGAAAATTTTGGCAGATAAGACAACTTCCAATACCTCTTCAAATCGACTTTGCCGTTCCTGCATACAATGTAATGCGCCGGAGGAAGTTTTTTTATCCCTTTAAATGCGGAAAAAGGGGCGGGGACATCCTGGTAGGTCAGATAATGGCTAATGGCCGTCATATCCGGTCTTCTCTCTATAGTCGGATCTTGCAGAATGGCCTTTATCTCCGAAGCAAATATCAGGCAACTATCGTCCAAATAGTAGAATAACGGCTTTTCCCCGATTCTGTCTCTGGCCAAAAAAAGAGTTTTCTCTCTTTTATCCCAAATGGCAAAGGCAAACATGCCTCTCATTCTCTGGAGGCATTCTGCGCCGTACTCTTGATAAAGGGCCAGGACAACCTCCGTATCGGTCCTGGAAATGAAATGATATCCTTTCTTCTCAAGTAATTCGCGTTCCTCTTTAAAATTATACATTTCACCGTTGTAGACAATCCAGTAGCGGCCATTCGCGTATGACATGGGCTGATGGCCCTTTGGTGAAAGATCAATAATGGCAAGTCTCTTGTGCCCCAGACCAATATTTTCTTTGATATATATTCCTTCATCATCGGGGCCACGATGAACAAGGCAGGCGGTCATTCTTCTGAGGAGACTATCCTCTATAGGTTTTTGGTTAAAATTTATTTTTCCGCAGATGCCGCACATATTGAGACCGTAAAATTGCACTCCCCTCTTGCCCTAATGATGTCCATTTCTCGAGGAATGGATAACAAAGGGCATTTTATTCAATCCCTTTTTCATGCACAGAACCCGCATTTTGATTAAATATCCAGGTAAATCGAGATGAATGTAAGTAGATAAAATGCTTATAAGGATTCTCATTTGAAATGGCTTGTTGACCGCTTTTTTTCGTTTCCAACTCTTTTTAAAATATTTCAGAGCTCCATCCCAATCCTTTCCGGAAAGCTTTGAAAGTCCAAGCGCAAGGTAGCCAATGGCACCCCTGTTTTTTACAAATCTGCTTAGAGAAAACTTTGAAGCCTCTATCTCACTTTTGAAGCTTTGAACGAACTCATCACAGTATCTTATGAAGCTGTCAAAAATTTCATCACTCCGTTGCATGGTCACAGACGTTGGGTGCCGCCTCCAGAATCCAAGTACTTCAGGAATAAATCTGAAACGACCCAGAAAAGACAGTCTCATCCATGTTGGGTAATCAACGAGCGGAAGGTTTGACGGTTGTGTAAAACCACCTGCTTCAAGTAAAAAACTCTTTCTTATCATTACGCTTTGAGTAGCGATTGGGTTATATCCCGCAAGAAATTCCTTCAGAATACAACCAATAGGATCATTGTTACGCACATCTTTGGGACATAGGCTTGGATAGCAAACGATATTTCCGCCTTCAACGTTTGCAATCAAACCGTGCGATAATACTATTTCTTCGTCTTCAAAAACAGGGATTTGCCTTTCTAAGCGAGATTCAGGAAAAAAATCGTCTCCCTCCAGGATGGTTACAAACTCGCCTTTTGATAAATTAAGAGCCTCATTGTAAACTTCCCCCAGAAAATTTATCCCTCTATGTACATGATGAATGTACCGTATTCGTGTATCCTTATATTTTTTTATAATATCTGCAGTCCTGTCTGTTGAGCCATCATCAATAATAATCATCTCCCACTCTTTTATTGTCTGGTTTAACATGCTTTCGATGCATTCAGCTATATACAATGCATGGTTATAGGTAGGAGTAATAACGGTTACTTGTGGATACATGAGTTATTCCTTAATATGTTTGGCTACGTCAGAATTTTGCTATTCTGTATCACACCGACTATAACCATTCCCGATAACCCTGCTCTACGTGACGCGAAATTGTGAACGAATAGCTTGCATATAAATACTCCCTCGGAATCAATTTTGCCATAAAAGAAGGAAGATTCCATATAAGTATCCCTATTACAAAGTTTAACCTACCGATAGAAGCAGACCTTTCTTTTAACTCTGGATGTTTTTGATGGAGGATTGCCATTGCCCTCCCTGCCAACCTTGACCTCTTGCAAAAACTTCTTCGACATACCTGATGCTCATGATATCCCACTGCAGCGCTATTATATACAATTCGTAAGCCTTCCCCCGATAGTCTATAAGCAAGCTCTATATCTTCCCATGCAGCATACGGGAAGTCTTCATCAAACAACCCGTACTTAAGCAAAAAATCTCTTTTGACAGATACATTTGACGTATAGAAAAAATTATAGGGAACATCAGCAGAATCTCTAATCAATGAATATCCAAATTGCGCACCACTTTGTTCAAGCCACTCCATAAAGAGAGTAACTTTTGCTCCTGGCACCCATGTGACATACCCAAGAACAGCAACGTTATCATCTGGATGCCGTTTATGCCAATTGTAATGCTCTTCTAACAAAGTAGAGGTCGCCATAATATCATCACCAATAAATAGAACAATTTTACCGCTGGTATTCGTAATTCCCACATTTCTTGCTGCTGCAGGACCTTTATTTTGTTGTTTAAAATAGCGTAATAAACAAGGAGAGTCCCGCACCACAGATTTAATTGACTCTTCGGTTCCATCTGTTGAGCCATCATCTATAACAATAATTTCGTAGTTAGATTGAGGATAAGTCTGGTTAAAAAGGGCATTAAGACACTTCTTAAGTATGTCTTTTCGATTGTAAGTCGGGATGATTACGGTTAAAGTTAAATTTTTCATGATGTATTTCTTTCTTGTGAAATCCATCTTTTAAAACAGTAATCCAACAGTCTTAACCTTATCCAGCTAATTGGGCCTCTGCATGATAGTGAAAATCCCCGGTAAATCATCCGTTGCGCTTTTACTAAATCTTGAAATGAAAGGTTGTCCGTACGCATTATTGGTGAATGCCCATCGAACATTGACCAATCTTCTGTCTTTATCCAACCTTTCTCTTTTGCTTCAGTATATAATTGTGTTCCAGGATATGGAGTAACAATAGTGATGCCAATACTTTCAGGCTTTAAAGCACAAATTAGTTTATATGTTTCATAAAGAGTTTTTTTGGTCTCTTTTGGTAACCCTACCATTAACAAAAAATGAAGTCGCAATCCTAATTTTTGAGCTATATTTCTAATGACGTTGAGCTTTTCCAAGGTCATACCTATTTTTGCTTGCGTTTCCAAAATTTCTGGATCACCTGTTTCCACGCCAATATTCATCCCTTGACATCCGGCTTGTCTCATCTTTTGCATGAGTTTTGAATCAAGACAATCTACCCTGGTCTCACACCACCACTCAATCTTTAGATTCTTTTGGATGATCAAATCGCATATCTTATGCGTTCTCTTTTTATTCAATGTAAAAGTTGCATCACGGAAAAGTATCTTCTTAATCTGGTAGTTATTTACAATATCCTCTATTTCTCTGAGGACATGTTCGGGACTTCGTGATCGCCATTTTTTCCCTTGCACTAAAGGATACGCACAATAGTATGAGCAAGGATATGGACAACCACGGCTTGTTTGCATTGTAGTTGTTTTATCTCCCAATAGAATATAATGATATTTCTCGTTAGGTATGAGGTTTCTGGCAGGAAGAGGCAATTTGTCCAAATCAGCAACGATACTATTCTCCACTATTTCTAATTTACCATTGCTAAGAAAAGCAGTCCCTTTTCTTTCTTCTCCTCCTATTATTTTGTCAATATTAAGGTCACATTCTCCATAAATACAAAAATCCGCAGAGCTCTTCTTCAGTATCTCTTTTAGTATTGGCGGATATGAAATACTTGTCTTTGCTATTACGTTGGCGGAAGAATAGTGGCAAATTTCTTGCAAGAATGAGCAATCATTGTAAATAGTAGGTAGAGATACAGTTGCGATTATTGCTTCTGGTTTATATTCCTTAATGATTCTATAGATATCATCATTCTTATAATCCTCGACATCAGAATCTATTATTTTCGCTTCATGCCCTTTATTTAACAAAGTGGCGGTCATATAAGATAGCTCTAATGGCGGCAAAACCACCGAGTTGCCGCCATCGAAACCAAGTCCTCCTGCCATATCTCTGACAACGGGTTGACTTTTAGCGGGTGAATTGATAAGCAATATCTTCATGTTCTTAACTCTTTATAAATACTTCCTTCTTTGCCCATTTTATAGTTTTTGCTATGCCATCATTTAAACTTACCTTAGGAGCATAACCTAATTGCTTCTTTGCTTTTTCTATGGAATATGCCCGATGAAGCATTTCTCTTTGTCCGGCTGTGAAATAAGTAAGCAAATCAGCCTTTTTAAGAAACTTATGAAGTCTATTTCGCAAATTCAAATATACCACATCTTTCAAATTCTTTTTCATTTGAAAATCTATATCTACGCCTAACTCTTTAGCAATTAAACCAAACAATGTTCCAATAGTAACATACTCTTCACCTGCCAGAATATAAGTCCCATTTACGTCGCTTTTCTGTGCTGCTTTTACAATACCATCAACCACATCCTCAATATAAACTGGATGAAGATATCGATCTTTAAAAACAGGTAAAAATCTTCCAAGATTATCTTCTCTTAAAATGGCATCTGCTATTGGTAACACAAAAGCCTGACTTCCTGGACCGTAGACATTTCCTAAGCGAAGTATAACGAATTCTAAATTATTCTCTTCTGCAAATTTCCTTACTTTTTTTTCTGCCTCCAGCTTTGACATTCCATAAGTACTAACTGGTTTACAAGTGTAACTTTCATCTACAGGGATGTCTTCTCTTGTCACCATGCCCATGGCCTCGATACTGCTGATAAAAATAAACTTCTTTACTTTATTTTCCCTTGCCCAATTAAGTAAATTAGATGTTCCTTCCACATTTATACGAAAAAGTTCTTTTTTACCTCCGAAATAGTCTAAAGAGGCGGCTAAATGAAATATTGTATCTATATTCTTTTTCTGAAAGGCCAATTTTCCCAATGATACTGGAACGCATATATCAGCCTCAAATATTTCTAATTTTTTTTCTGTCCAGTTAGATAATTTTCTCTTCTCCCTGGTTAAGATTGCTACTTCGTTACCCCTTTTTAGTAATTCAACAGTCAAGACTTTTCCAATAAAGCCTGTACCACCGGTTATCAGTGCTTTCATTTTAGCCATTATATATCATATCTAATGTAATACCAGCGTGTTAAAAGATAGCGACCAAGGGCTGCTATTATTTCACTTATGGCGCGTAGCGGGCTCTTGCCGTTAAGTTCCGCCTTAATTATGCTAATAGATTTGTGAAATATCTTGATTAGCCAACTTTCATTGGACTCAGTGCTTAACAAATGGCCTCTTTCGTAATCCATGGATATCATCACTGCTGCTTTAAGGAAGTTGTAATCAATTCCCTCTAATTTTCCTTTTCTCCTTGGGGATCTGTCGTAATATTCATATGACCCCTTTAATATCAGGTTATTTTCCACGCAGTAATTATATAATTCGGTACCTGGGTAGGGCGTAAGATAACTAGGACTTGGATGATATGGTTTAATGTGCCGAATGAACTTCACAGTTTCTCTTACTTCATCAAAGGTTTCAGTGGGTATTCCAAACATATAGTTTGCAAAAATTTTTATATTATATTTTTTACATATTTCAGCCGCTTGTCTATTCTGTTCTACTGTCGTTCCCTTTTTGAGAAAATCCAAAATTCTCTGGCTTCCACTTTCAAATCCTATCATAAAGCAACTGAGGCCACTCTCTACCATTTTTTTGACTACCTCTTCATTTTTTACAATGAAATCAACCCTAGCTTGGCATGTAAATGGCTGGGTAAATCCTTCTTCTCTATACATCATGCAAAAATCAAGAATCCACTTTCTATTGAAGGTAAAGAGATCATCATGGATTAAAAGGCTCTTAAATTTGTATCTTTGTCTTAAAAACTTAAGCTCTTCAATTACGTTGGCTAACATTCTGTTTTTTGCTTTTCCTCCAAAAACCATTCTTTCAGCAGGCTGACAAAAAGTACACCTAAAAGGACAACCTCTACTTGTTATAATAGATACAAAAGGTGTTTCCATGTGAGGCAACCACGGATGTAGCAACTCCCCATTCTCGTAATCAAAGATATCCCTATCCGGATATGGAAGACTATTAATATCAGGTGATATTCCTTTTATAATTCTTTGCTCAGAAGAGCCCTCCTCAATTTTTGATAGAAGTTGGGAAAAACTAACTTCTCCTTCACCGGTAATTATGTAATCAATTTGGTCAATTTTTCCTACTTCTTCGGTAGCAACCGTAGCATGAACCCCGCCTAATATCACTATGGAATCTTTACTAATGACCTTAATTCTTTTTATGGCATCCAAAACTACCCCGAAGTCCACACTCATCGAAGAAATCCCAAAAATACCAGGAGATCTTTTCGCAATCTCCGATTCAAATTCTTCCCATCCGTGGAGTTTTCTGAGGTCGATTAAATCCAAATCATGGCCTTCTTTTTTTGCATGAGCAGAAATATATGCTAATCCATACTGAACAAAATTGGCTTCACTTGATCCGACCTTTCCAAAATTGCCCCATCCACCTAACGTAACTCCCGGGAAAATTAACGTCGCCTTCAATTTAGTTCTCCTAATTTTTACAATCCGTTCCTTCTGTCATCTTAAATAACCGAACAGGACTGCATTTATTTACTATGGTTTTATCAAAATCGTCTAAATAGTTCACTACTAATATAATCAAAGCGAATAGTATTAAATATGACACCCCTACCCCCATAAGACTAAACCACCCAATCCGCTCTATTTGCTTAGCTATGATATAGACAATTAAGCAAGTTATGCCACAGGCCATAAAAGGCTTGAGCAATATTTTTCTGATCATTTCCCAAATAGAGATATTCATAATCTTATGAAAAATTGAAATAAAATAAATAGCCGCAACTATCATCGAAATCGTTGTTCCAATAACGACTCCAAAGTAGCCCATCTTAATTACTAATAGAATACTCAAAACTAAATTAAGTACGCCGGCAAGGATTGAGCTTCTCATTCCATATTGAGGTTTTCCCATGCCATTTAAAATGGTAAATCCAGGGCCTGTTATTATGTTGAAAAAATAACCTATCATGAGGATTTGTAGTGTCAGTATAGATCTTTCATATCCATCCCCTAACCATAAATTTATAAAAGGATTAGCTATTAAGATGATCAGTAACGAAAGAGGGAGCCCAATTAGCACAACATATTTCATTGAACGGAAATATAATTTATATAACGAATCTTTGTCAGCCTTTGCCTCTAATTCTGAAGCCGCAGGGAAAATTGCCGAAATCAGCAATAAAGGCATTTCCCTTACTCTGGATGTCAATTGTGCGGCGACTGTATAGTAGGTAACAAATCCGATATTTAAAAAATGGGCCAATATAATTTTGTCCATCTGAAAATGAAACAGACTGGCAATTCTTGAAACCTGTAGCTTATATCCAAAGCTGAATAACCTTTTAAACATCTTTCGATTAAATAAAGAAGGGTTAAATCTTAACTCTGGCAATATCTTGAAGGCGATAACGATGTTGACGATACCGCTAAGCACAAGAATAATGGCGTTATTGACCATCAATCCTGGCAGACCATATCCCCTTTCTAAAAAAAAGATTGTTCCGACAATATTTGGTATTGACATGGTTATTGCAACTTTATTGGCTATATCCATTCTCTGCAAACCAGTTTGAACCGCCCCAAAGGCACTTATTGCATTAGAAACTGCGAAAATGATGATTCCTATCATAAAGACGAAAAGGGCTTCATCATAAATGTTATTAGGAATATTGAAGAATTCAAGCAGCGGCTTGATGAGTAAAAATCCCAAGATAATTATAGCCCCTCCAAATAGAGAATAGAAAACGAATCCAGTGTTGACCACCTGATTCAGACCTTTAAAATCCTCTTTGGTATAATATTCTGAAATATACTTTACAAAAGAAGTTCCAACCCCGAAGTCAAGCAACCCAAAATATCCGGTTATAACCCCCACAATGGCCCAGACGCCAAATCTCTCAGCCCCAATATGGCCAATAATATAAGGGATTAAAACTAAGGCGACCAAAATCCCCCAGAAATTCCCAGCTATATTGAATAGAGTATTTCTAACTATTTTCTGTGAAATTGACTGGTTCAAAAGTTTATTTCATGGCCTTTCGCTTGGTAAGGTAATAATATGAGAGAGCATAGTAAATGCCCTGCTGCTTTTTGTATGCCCTTCGTTTAATAAGCTCGGAAAACGAAAAATTTTACCCCGCACTAAATCCCTGAGCCTACAGGGATGCAAAAAAGGAACAAACTTAACAAGGTTGTAAATGCCCGATACGTCAAACTATTCTACAACCTGCACCACGGTCACCGCCTTAATCCGTTAGACCGGTACAAACCTGGTACATGTCGTCTGAAATGGACAGATCCGAGAGTTGCTTAGCCAATTCATAGCAATTATCAATGTCGCCGATGATGATAAAATCATACTTGGTGTTATCCTTGAGCGAAGCGACCTCGTTTACCGGAAAATTGAGCCACTTTTTACCGGCCATTGAGTCGTCAACAACCCCTGCCACAATGAGGCCGGACTCGATGGTTGCGAGATAAAAGATTTCGGCGGCGTCCGAAATACCACAGATCACTATATTTATTTTATTCATTCTGATGAGTTTTAGGTTTTTTTACTTTCGCATAAATCCTTCAAGAGAGTATAAAGGCAACGAAATAATTTTATTTCCGGAATCATAAGGCGCCTGAGATATTTTTATCCCTTGCTGTACCTGGTATTTTTCCATGAACATGTGCATACTTTTCATTCTGCCAATAGAACCTGACTTTACCTCAATTGGTATTATTTTTCCCTCTTTTTGAATTATGTAATCCAGCTCTGCATTACTGTTTTTTGCTTCACGAGCCCAGTAATATAACAAAGGCTTGCTATAAGGATTTTGATACGCTAAAAGTTCCTGCCCGACAAACTGTTCAGCGACCGCACCGTTAAATAAAACAGTAAAATCTTCTGCCCGCACGGTATCTGCATATATTCCATTTACAGAATGTAATAATCCAACGTCCAAAAAAAGCACTTTTAAAAAAGCCTCCTTTACTCCTGCTTCCAATGGCAGACCAGCGCCGCTTGTACGTTTAACTTTTCGTACTACACCCGCCATTTCAAGTAATTCAAGGGCTTCTTTTAATTCTCTGGATTTTATTGTATTATCAACATGTGCATAAACAAATTTCTGTCCTACCATTTTAGGAACCGCATTGTATATTTTATTAAGATATCGATGCTTTAATTTTCTGGAATATTTCGCAAAATCATCCTGGTATGTATCAATTATTGCACGTTGTATTCTTTGACAGGCAATAACATCTCCTGTCTCACAATATTCTCGCACTACAGCGGGCATACCACCGAGAATAAAATATTTGCGTATGTATTCATTAAGTTTTACATGTAGAGCCTCAGGAAGCGCCTGCAATTTCTTGTGATCACAAATATGGTTACGAAGCTTTTTTTCTCCTGTTGCCTCAATAAATTCGCCAAATGACATTGGAAAAAGATACACATATTGAATTCGTCCTACAGGCATACGGAAGTTTTCAGATTCAAGAGTAAATTCCACTAATGAACCCGCGGCAATAATGTGTAATAACTGCATCTCTTCATAAAAATAACGCAAGGCCATAATTGCTGAAGCACAGTCCTGCACTTCATCAAAAAATATAAGTGTTTTTCCCGGTTCAACTCTTTTCCCTGTAAATAAGGTAATTTTTTCAAGTATATTTCGAGGCTCTAATGAATTGAAAATCTCCTTATATTCAGGATTTTTTTCAAAATTAAGAGTAATCAAAGAATCAAATTCACGTCTTCCAAACTCATTCACCAAAAAGGTTTTTCCTACTTGCCTTGCGCCACGAACAAGTAATGGACGACGATTTTTATCTTTCTTCCATTGACATAATATTTCATATAAATCTCTTTTCATGAATGAAACCCTTAATAAAAAATAAGAACCCAGATATTTTTGGCTATTTGCCAATATTGATGAACTCGTAAAAAATCGTCACTCCGGTAGATCCCGGATCGAGTCCGGGAGGAGTCCAGAGCCCTCGTAAGTAGTTGAATAGACTGGATTCCGGCTTTCGCCGGAATGACGAAAAATGGTACTTTTGGGCTATTTGCCAACATTAAAACATGTCATTTTTGGACATCTTCCAATGTATATCTATCATAGTTTTGGATATTTTCCAATATAAAACACCATAGAACTAATGGGGACGTTGCCACTATTCCACTATTTGGCACGTTGGCCTCTTGAGACCTTGGAAAAACGTCCCCTCGGCTACATAGCCAAATCCGTCATAACTTACTGATATATTAAATAAACAACTTAAGCTGGCGCTTCAACAAATAATTTACCAGAAGCTCGACTCTATTCTACAACCTGTACTACCGTCACCGCCTTAATCCGTTGACCAGTGCAAACCTGGTACTTTTCATCTGAAATGGACAAATCTGACAGTTGCTTGGCCAATTCATAGCAATTATCAATGTCGCCGATGATGATAAAATCATACGTGGTGTTATCCTTGAGTGAGGAAACCTCGTTTACCGAAAAATTAAGCCACTTTTTACCGGCCTTTGAGTCGTCAACAACCCCTACCACGGTGAGGCCGGACTCAACACCCAAGTAATCAGTTGCCGATGATTTCCTTTATAGGCAAACGAAACTTCAAGATCAAACGAAACATGTCAATATTGCTGAGGCGGTACTTTTTACGGAATCTCCATCGTTTTAGTAACATAACCGGCAGTTTTGCAAACATATCAGTATAGGCCTTTAAATAGACCGAAGCTATTGCCGCTAAATCATTACGTTCCGTAAATCTGTTGAGTTCACCGGTTCCCTTCAAAACATAATATCCCTGTACAAGATACCGCCATCCAGTAACAAGAGGAAGCATAGTTAGAAGAAACCATGGAAAATTCTTTATCGCCACCCATAAATGATTTCGTTCCACCCAATAAATTTTTTGCAGAGAAAACTTCCCTCCGGTCATGGAATAAAAATGATGAACATAAGCGCCTGGTGCAGCCACTATATTCCAGCCTGCCCGGCGCAGGCGGAGTCCAAGATCCGTGTCTTCACAATAGGCAAAAAAGTCTTCGTCAAAAAGGCCAACTTCCTTTAACGCCTCCATTTTCAACAAGCAGGCACACCCGCTAAACAGCAGAACTTCTTTTGGTTGAGTCAATTGAGGCACAGGCGTCCCCCGCATGGCCTGCCGGGACATTCCGTCAAGCGCTATGCCGACACCGCATGAATCCAAAACTTCCGGTTGGTTTCCGTCAATAACTATGGAAGCTACGGCTCCGATATCTGCATCAGATTCCGCTGTTGCAACCAGAAAGCTTATCCATTGAGGAGCAGCCACTACATCATTATTGATGAGCGCTATATATTTACCCTGCGCTGTTTCAATACCCCGGTTGTTTCCTCCGGCAAAACCATAATTTTTATCCAGCCTGACAGTACGAACTTCCGGAAATTCTGCCGCCAACATGCCCTGGACATCTTCATCGGAAGCGTTATCAACAACAATAATCTCCAGCTGCCCGTAATCCTGAGCGTAAAGACTTTCCAGACAGTTTCTGAGCAAATTCATATTGTTTAGGGTAACTACTACAACTGTTACTAATGGCAGGTTGTCTTTCATTTATACTTTAATGACCAGTCGTTTTTCCGAATACCGAGTTTAAAAATCCGCTAAAGGCCTTTATCATATTAAAAAGATTTAGAGGATTAACCATAAGTCTTTTAAGGTAATTCCCAATTATTCGAGGCCTCAGATAAAATTCTTTCATAAAACTTCGTTGATAATTAAGAAGTATTTCTTTTGACAAACCATTGGGAACATAAACGACATCGAGCAGGTTCATTTTTTCAAAATCTTTATCTATTCTTCCATGCTGTTCTGCGATATCATACATTTCTGAACCGGGAAAAGGAGTAAGCATAAATATACTTATATCGTCTAGTGGTATGCTTTTAGCAAACTCGATGGTATTTTGCATGGTATCTTCTGTTTCGTATGGAAGTCCAAAAATAAAATATCCTTTGCTCAAGATTCCGGCTTTATGTGTCAATCTTACAGCTTTTTCAATCTGATCAATCGTAATTTCTTTTTTTGCAAAATCCAGGATTCTCTGATTCCCGGATTCTATGCCGTAATTTATCTGCCAGCAACCAGAGTGTTTCATCAGCTTTAGAAATTTAAGATCATTAACCGAATTTACTCTGCCGCTGCAGCTCCATGTAATATTCCATTTTGATCTCAATATTCCTTCACATATCTTTTCTACCCTTTTCTTCTTTAAAAGAAATTGATCATCCTCAAAAATAATCTCCTTAATATTGAATTTCTTTACCAGATAATCAACCAATTCCAAAATATATTCGGGACTGTGGAATCTGATCCTCCTGCTGAAAACGGAAGTATCACAAAATATACATTTACTGGGGCAGCCTCTTGAAGATATAATGTGAGTCGAAGGAAGTCTTTTATATTTAAACAGGGCGGGATGATAATTATGTGGAAAACCGTCAAGAAGATCCCATGCAGGAAAAGGCAGCGCATCTATATCTTTTACAGGTGCCCGCGGTGGGGAAAAGAAAATCTTCCCATTTTCTCTTATGGCAACCCCTGGTACGGTTGAAGGTGTTCTGCCGGAAGCCAAAGTTTCAACCAGATCAACGATTGTATGTTCGCCTTCCCCGATTACGCCGTAGTCAAAAACAGGATAATCCTTCATTGTCTTTTGGGGAACTGCTGTAAAGTGCGGTCCTCCTATTACAATTGGCACAAACGGATAAATCCTTTTTATCATATATGCCAGTTTTACTGTTCTATCGATTGAAGGAGTAACAGCAGTTAGACCAATTATATCTGGCTGATTTTTTTTTATTTCCTCAATTGTTTCTTCATATGTCAACCCCAAGGCAGAAGCATCTACCATACGAACTCTATGCCCTGATTTGCGCAAAACAGCTCCTAACATAAGAAGCCCCATATGCGGAAGAGTAGAACCGACTGCAGCCAGTTTCCCGTATCTTTCTTCTAAAAAGTAAGGTGCATTAGCTAAAAATACAGAAGCCATTTTAGTTCGCTTCACTCACAATTGGTCGAGTGGTGGATTAGTCAAGTGTTTCAATGTGTTAAAAATACAACAGCCGAACCACGCTAAAGGTGATTCGGCTGTATTATAAGTAACGCTTAATGACTTTCATCCTCTACCATATATGGAAGAGGTTAGTTAATTATCATTGGCGATTAACTAACTTACAGGTAAATTATGAGCTATGCTATGACAATCGCCGCACTTGGTTGTATCTTGCATCATCCTGTTTGAATGAGGCATGCCGTGACATTCACTGCATAGGGGTATTCTCTTATGTGCTGAATGACAATCCGAACACTTAACATCGGTGTGCTTAGTGATATTGTTTTGCAGTAAACCATATGCCTTATCATGGCAACCCGCACAAATAAGATTTGGCGTTTCTTTCTTACTATATGTTATCTTTGCAGGCATGTGGACAGGGTGGCAGCTCATACAGGCCGCATCATCCATCTCATAGCCGGGGCTATGGGATTCATGGCATTCATTGCATTTGGGTATATAACCATGTTTTACGTGATGACAATCTGAGCATGAAACCTCTGTTGTATGTCTGCTGACATTATCGGTAATCTGTTTGGTCTCTTTTGTATGACAAGACATACAGGCATTATTGCTTAATGCCGCCCCTGGAATAATCAGTGGTGCATGAGGATCTGTATGGCATGAAGCACAATCCACTAATGGCGTTTGTTTTGTGCCCTCTCCGTGAAATACTCCGTGACATGTTTCACATTTTGGTATGGCTGTCTGATATGGACGCTTTTTGGGGTTAAAAACATGGAACTCTGTATGGCAGCTAACACATTCTATCTGATGTTTTCCACCAGCATCTTTAATGCGGTCAAATACACCAATATGACATTGTGCACACTGGGCTACCGAATGAAGAGGTTGAGGCTGAATATCGTATAGGCCTTTTCCCTTAGCTATATCGGTTGCTGCTGCCTCTTCAGTTCCGGCAGGAGTCGGCACTGCGGCCTTGTCACATCCCACGGCAACAAGCAATAGTGCTACAAAAGCTATAACACTAAAAACTATGGCTACCTTTTTTACACTCTTCATCTACGTCACCTCCATTAATTGCTTTCTCATCTCAAATCATGGGCTATACCATGGCATTGCGCGCATTCAGGATATTTACTTAACATCTGAGCCGGATGGGGTTCGCCATGGGGTATCTTACATGAAACACATGTCGGAACTGTCTTATGGACAGCTTTATGACAGAAAACACATGATAAATCCTTGTGCTTGGTTGTATTATTGTTCAGCAATGTGTATGCCTCGCCGTGGCAGGCGGCACAGTAATGCGAAGGTGTTGCCTGATCATAAGTTATAACGCGAGGCATATGTACTGGATGGCATGAAAGACAGGTATCTACATTCATATCTTCGGTATGTTTTTCATGGCATTCCATACATTCTGGAATATAACGGTGTTTTTTGTGACATTCATTACATGCAAGGTTAGTATGAGCGCTTGGATTCTCTTTTACTTCAACCCCTTGCTTTTCATGGCATGTAAGGCAGGGAGCTGATACTTCGCCTTCTATATTCAAATCCAGAGGAGCATGGGTATCTGAATGACATGATCCACAATTTTCAAGTTTGTAATGAGGACTATCGCTATGGCATACGCTGCAATTGGGAATGGCA
>Ga0180732_1000932_pt1 | contig 20459 bp, 18 predicted proteins | sample KR11_01MetaG_FD_148674 | JGI IMG/M metagenome (GOLD analysis project Ga0180732, IMG submission 148674) | Groundwater microbial communities from the Olkiluoto Island deep subsurface site, Finland - KR11_0.1 MetaG | ecosystem: Environmental > Aquatic > Deep subsurface > Groundwater | place... | reverse complement strand
AGGCTCCTTCCTCGAAGACAAACCCGAATGCCGCGCTTCCAATCATTTTCACAGTCCTCTTAACACGTTATCCTGGACAGAATCCGGCATGAGCGACTCGCCCTGGTATATAAACCTGTGGTGCTCATTAGGTGAATACCCCCCGGGAAATATCAATTCCAATGTTCACTGGGCCACCGCCTATACAAGACCGGCAGAAAGAGAATCCTAAAACGCAAAACAACAGGAGCTTTAAAATGAATAGAACATTATCAATCACTTTATTGTTTTTCTTACTGTTTATGTTTTCAGTTCCGGCATTTGGCAGATCGATGGTTACAGGCCAGGTTGTAGATGCAGAAACCGGCAAACCCATAGAGAATGCGGCTGTATATATTTGCTGGACCAAACCCGGTGCAGGACCGCCCGGATTGGCAGGTGAAGATATCGTCGAAGTAGCAGAAACCCTGACAGATTCCGAAGGTTCTTTTAAAATACCCAAATACTCAACCTTTTTAAAGCAATATGAATTCACTGTTTATAAGAATGGGTATGTTTGTTGGAACAGCCGGGATATTTTCCCAACGTATCAGAAAAGGAAAGATTTCAGAATAAAAGATGGCATGGTGATTAAACTTGAGCATTTTAAAGAGGAATATTCAAAAGAGAAGCATGCTATCTTTACAACCACTTCATCAATTTCGAGTGAAGGAGTTTTCAGCGAGGCCATAAAACCTGAAAGAGAGATCGAAAAAGAATTCTGGAGACGCAAACCAGGAGAAAGTAAATGAAAAAAATATACTACCAAATTATAACAACCATTTTTATAGTTTCTTTGACCTTTGGAACTGCTTTTTCTTTTGATAATGAACTTACACACGGGGAAATTACAAAAAGTGCTATCGATAATTCGCAGCTAAATAATATACTCAAAAATAACTTAGGAATACTAAATGGTGTAGATGAATATATACAAAACCGGACAATTTTAGATTGGCTTAGAGAAGGCTCCTTCCTCGAAGACAAACCCGAATGCCGCGCTTCCAATCATTTTCACAGTCCTCTTAACACGTTATCCTGGACAGAATCCGGCATGAGCGACTCGCCCTGGTATATAAACCTGTGGTGCTCAGGAGGTGAATATCCTCCGGGAAATATCAATTCTAATCTTCACTGGGCCACAGGTTATACAGGGCCGGCGCCGACCGGTACTAAAGCAGAGACGGGAAACCAGTGGGACTGGGATCATGCCAGAGAAAACTATTATATTTACCTGACCGGGAAGAATTATAATGGAGACTTAGTTGCAACCACTAAAGCAGAAAGAGAATCCTATTTTGCACTGTCTTTGCAGGCCTTGGGCCAGGTGCTGCACCTTCTTCAAGATGTGGCGGTACCGGCTCATGTAAGAAATGATTTTAAATCTCATCTGGACTTTGTCGGTATAACACCGGATACTATTTTTCATCCAACCAAATGGGTTGGGGATAGATTTGAGCATTATGTTAAACGTCATATTAAGGAATTGTTAATGGGAAGTGCCGGTGGAAATCCGGATGACGTCTCTCTTACCAAATTTTGGGATACGAATGCATATGATGGCGCCAATCCTGCCATTTCAACAAGTTTTCCAAATAAAATCGGATTAGCTGAATATACCAACATTAATTTTGCCAGCAAAAACACTATATTTGCCGAGTCTAAACCTACAGATGATGTTTATTATAATCCTTATCCTAAAAAATCAAGTACTGATGTTCAAGATTATATAAATCGCAACAAGCTCCCTGAAACCGTAACTGGTGAGGATAATAAACCCGATACCATGTTCTATATTAATAAGATAGGCGATGGGGAGAATATTACATACTTTACAACACCAATCTATCTTTCCCGGGATTTACAGAATTGGGATGAGAGAGTATATTACAGATCTTTTGAAATAGATGATAAATGCGCAAAAAATTATGCTGAATTGCTTATTCCCCGAGCTGTCGGCTATTCTGCAGGCTTGCTGGATTACTTTTTCCGAGGCAGTCTCGAGATAACCGCTCCGGATGCTTATACCTACTCCATTATTGACGGTGCATTAGAAGAAGGCAATACACAGCAGGAATTCAAAAAGATCAGGGCGAATGTGAGGAATATATCCGTAAAGGATAAAAACGGTTTGGGAGAAGTAATATCTTATGAACAAATGGGCGCGGGACAGCTTCAAGCCGTGGCAAAATATAAAAAAATACCAGATTATACGGCTAAACTTTCTGCGTACCCACCGACATGGGAAGAAATGTGGGGAAAGATGCAGGGTGTAGAATATTCCTACTCTGTATCTGCAACAAGAAACATAGATTCTTTAAGTTCTGACAGTGCAGGAGAATTTGAATTTGACTTCTCAGCAAACCCTATCCCTGCTGGAATTACGGACCTTCAGCTGTTTGTGTTATTCAAAGGAAACCTTGGTGATGAGACAGATAACGCCATTGCAGTGGGTACGAAAAACCTTAATGAACCCATGCACATTACAGCGATGAATTGTACGGACAGGTTTTATTTAGACGGTCAGTTGTATACCACAAATCAGATACAAAATGATGATACGCTAGTGGAACTGGTTGATTTTAATTCAAACGGCACTTTAAATGAGGAGGGAGAACCATACATAGACCGGCAGAATATCGATATTAATTTGGCCTTTTATTCAGGAGGAGGGCCTTCTATCGAGTATGCGGTCACTTATACAGCCTTAGCCCCAGGAAAGTACGGGAGGATTATTTTGCTCATAGATGAACCACAGTTTACTATGGCTGTACGATATACGCTATCGCACAACAACAGTTCCATTCTTAAAAATTATTCATATCCTGGTGTTAGAAACCAATTTGATAATGAAAATGATATTTATTACTTTCTTCCAACCTCTTTTAGAGGGATATACAAACACTATGGAACTCATTATTACGGTTGTTATCCGAATTATATAGGCTTAACCGATGACTCCTGGCCTGATTTGGCAGAGGAAGACAAAGAACCAGTCCCTGCAGATCCTCTTGCTCCAGCAAATCCATAAAAAGATAAAACGGAAACCGGGATATCACCAAGTTAAGTGTGAGCATGGACTCTTTTATCAAATGAGCCAGTTTCAAAACGTCCCATTTTGGCCGATCTCTGCGTTGGGTGAAAATTTTAATCCTCGAAATACTCCATGTATTCCTGCGGTTAAAATTTTCATCCGCCTTGACCTTGACCAAACTGAAACGTTTTGAAAGTGGCTCAAATCATTTTCATATACTGCTAAAACCGGCCTGGTTCCGGTGGCAACTTCGATGTAAAACACTGCCGATCTCTGCTAACCATTCAAGGCGGCTATTTCACCGGCAACATAGCCGGAGGTATAGGCCAAATGACAATCGGCAAGTACTGATCCACCCATCATATTCTCGCCTATAGCCCCACCTGCCGTATGAAAGGCTGCATAAAGACCGGGTATTACAGAGCAATTTGTATCCAAAACCTGAAAATTTTCATTAACCCGCAAACCGCACTGACTGGCTCCAATATTTGAACCTACCTTTATGCCGTAAAATGGGGGATTCTTTATCGGTATCAGAAATTCCGCTTTTTTCCCGAATTCATTATCTGCTCTGGCTTCGCATATCTTGTTGTAGCTGATAACTCTTTCTTTAAGCCTGACAGGATCTAACCCCAATTTTTCTGCAAGTCCTTCTAAAGTAAGATCTATCTGTATCATGCCTGAATCGATAGCTTTTTTCACAGCTATTCGCCAGTCTTTCGGGCATATGCTTTCATTCCATTTATCCATTCCCGGAAGATCCGGTGTAAGCGGGTGTTCACAAAAGTCTCCTTTAAAAATATTTATATTTTTCTCATAATCACTGTCAAAGATCACATAAGCGCGGCCCCCGGGCTGGGACATCACAGCTGACCCCTTACTGATAAAACCTAATTGCAGGGAAGCTGAGTCTTCATTAATAAATCTTTCACAGCATTTATTTATAAAAAGCCATGGCTGTCTTGATAACTGCACATCTCCTGAGTAAAGATAGCGGTAAAAAGAGCCGGTTTTTTCAAAGTAAGGTATTCCTCCATCAAAAATTGAAATGGAGTTTACACCGGCAATATCCGCACCTGCACCAAGCCCCATACGGAATACACCACCCATTGCAGACGGCATATCCATGGATGCCCCGCAGCCGGTGTAAGCCTGTGGAATATAGATCTTAAGTAATTCTCGGTTGTTGGACAAACCGCCTGCGGCAAGAATAACGCCTTTTTTGGCTTTCAGATACATATATTCTTTGCCTCTTCTTACTTTAAGTCCTACAATCAGGTTATCTTTTTTCACCAGAGCGGAAGCATGCGTTTTCAACAGGTATTTTACACCCTTTTCCCTGCCCAGCTTTTCAAGCAAGTCGGTTACGTCTTTTTGTGCCATTAACCAATGTTTATCCAACGTTCCTTTAGGCACATGACAATTGGGCATATTCCAAAGAGTCATTACTTCCCATTCAATTCCAAGATCCTCTATCCAATCCATGGTTTCAGCGCCCTTATATAAAAAGGTGCGCAGCAAATGAGGATTTATTGAATAATTGGAACCGGCCAATGCCATATTGTAAATTACTTCCATCGGCGGAAGATTGATATCTTTCATGCGCTTTTGAGCTTTGCTTCCAAAACATATTGCTCCTGTGGCATGCTGGGTGGCGCCGCCGGTTTCAGCACCCATTTCAACAAGAATTACCGAAGCTCCTTTCTGTGCAGCACGAAGAGCAGCGGCCAGACCGGCTCCGCCTCCGCCAACAACAACCAGATCAGCTTCATCATCCCATTTATCAGGTTCCTTGACAGGCAGTATCGGATCTGTCTTGGAAGAAACCGGTTTTTTGGATTTTTCGCCTGTTTTAGCAGAATATATCATTCCCGTCAGTCCGGGCGGGGGTGAACTAACAGAAACACAATCTTTTTCTTCTTTACCAATACTATTTTTACCCATTCCTGATTCCTCCTGTTTTTTACAAACTAATGGCTTTTTTAGAGACCATCATACATATAAATTTGCGGCATTTATTCTTTTTTGGGGCTGATTTTACAAAGCAGTGCTTTAAGAGCCGGGTAACCGGTAACAGGATCTACGGATTTTTCATCCGTAAGTGCATTCACATTATGTTTGGCCCAGCCATGAGGAATACTTAAAGTGTTCGGAAGAATATCTTCCGTAGTTTTCGCCTTTATCTCAATTTTACCCCTTTTAGTTTCTACTATCATCAGCTCACCGTCGTTGATACCATAAAGCTTTGCGGTTTCCGGGTGAATTTCTCCATTAGGTTCGGGCATTTTTTTCTTAAATTTTTCAATCTCCCTGAAAGATGAGTGCGTATATTGGAGTTTTCTGGAACCTGTAGTAAGAATTACCGGGTATTCTTTTGCAAGCTCGGGAGAACCGAAAGGAGATTCTGTCGGTTCATTGTAAACCGGCAAAGGTTCCAACCCGAGTTGTTTCATAACTGATGAAAATATTTCAATCTTCCCCGAAGGTGTTTTAAACCCTTCTTTCTCATACTGTTTATACTTTATTTCTCCAAAGGGTATGCAATTGGTTTTGCCAAATAATGTTTTAAGATCCAGCCCCGTCGGTCCATAACTGTATTCAAGCAATTCATTCATATCTTTCCATGGAAAGTACTTTTCATATCCCATACGTTTAGCCAGTTTGATCCAGATTTCCGGATCAGGCATACTCTCATAAAAATCAATTGCTTTATTGCGCAAATTTATAAACGGCTTGGCAAAAGAAATTGAAAGAATTTCCCAGATTTCAGTTCTTTCCAAAAAGCTTGCTTCAGGCAGAATAAGATCTGCCAGCTCCGCGGTTTCATTCATTGTAGTAAGAATGACAGTCAAAAAATCCAGTTTCTCCAAAGCTTTTCTCATCTTGTTGCTATTAGGCCATGTCAAAAGGGGGTTGGAGCCGACTACTGTTAAGCCTTTGATGGGATAAGGTTTACCGGTTAATACCATATCCGGCAACAACATTCCCTGTGCCGTCCAGCCACCCTGAACCAGAATGGGAAATTGTTGTTGCCCCATAGATGATTCCTTAACCAATTCGGGTAATCTTAGCGGAGAGCAATTTGCAACTGAAGGGATCTCCGGCCCTCCCAGATCTACAGCAACCGTACCTCCTGCAATATCAATATTTCCAGTAACTGATTGCAAAATAAGCATCGCTCTCTGGCTTTGAAATCCTGCAGGAACCTGCTGCAACGTATTAATTCCTTCTACAATGCATGCCGGTTTACTGGCTGCATATAAATGTGCCATATCTCTTATGATCTTTTCAGGCACCAAAGTTATTTTTCCAATTTTATCAGGAGAATAAACTTTTACATGCTCCGCCAATTCTTCAAAGCCAGTTGTCCATTTTTCAACAAATTCAGTATCGTATAAGTTTTCTGAAATAATTATATTTAACATGGAAAGTGCTAAAGCACAATCAGTACCGGGTCTTATTTGCGCGTGAATATTTGCCTTTTTTGCAAAAGATGTCTTGCGGGGATCAACCACGATTAGCTTTGCACCCTTCTTTTTGGCATTCATAATATGCTCGGCGGTTATAAAATTGGATTCAGCAGGATTATGCCCCCATAAAATAATGCATTTGCTGTTTTCAGGATCAGCAGCAGGAAATTTACCAAGAGTAAGCATGTTGGCTGTGATACGTGAAAGATAGCACATGCTTTCCGGAGTTATGAAATTCGGGCTTCCATAAACATCACAAAATCGTTGCAGCAAAGTCATGGAAGTAAATCCCTGACATACAAACGACATACCCTCCAATACCGCCCAGGATTTTGCGCCGTAATTCTCCTTTATTTTGTTTAACTGCGTAGCCATAATGTCCAACGCTTCATCCCATGATATCCTTTCAAATTTTCCATCAACTTTTTTCATGGGATATCTGATGCGATCGGGAGAGTATACATAATCTATAATGCCTGCCGCTTTGGGACAAAGTTTTCCATGATTCCAGGGATGATCCGAATCTCCTTCAATTTTGATGACCTTTTCATTTTCAACCGAAACAACTATTCCGCAAGCCCAGGGACACATTCCGCATAAAGTTTTGATTTCTTTTCGGATAGTCATAATACTTCTCCTTCCATGGCACTATTTATTTATCATTCTCATAGCAAAATCTATCAAACGAACCTCGATATGATAACGTTTCTCTTCCTTCGATATTCATTCCCCCTTAAAAGGGGGATTAAGGGGGTTGTTTCCTTATTCGATATTCAAATTACTTTCATATAGTTGTTATAGATTAATTAACTTAGCGCTTATGGGGTATTACAACTCATGGCATACTTACACCGCCGTCAACAGAAATAGTCTGGCCTGTAATAAATGAAGCTTCATCCGAAGCCAGAAGTATGGCAATCGCTGTGTAATCATCAACTGTGCCGGTTCTGCGCATAGGTGTTATGTTAATCATAAAGTTAATGTCTTCCAGAGGAAAATTGGTTAATCGGAAGGTACTGGTTTCAGGAGTTAAGCCACATGCGATAGCATTCACGTTTATCCCGTGAGGACTGAGTTCAGCAGCCATAGCCCGTGTCATAGCAAGCATAGCACCTTTGGTTCCAACATAATCCGAATACATCGGCACTCCTATTCTTGCTGTGGATGAGCATATTCCGATAATCTTACCATATCTTCTTTTAACCATTTCTATAGCTACAAGCTGGGTGCAGAAAAAAACTCCCTTTTGATTTACAGCCACCACCCGATCAAAAGCGGCTTCGTCTTTTTCAAGAAAAAGACCCGGTGTATAGACACCCGCATTGTTAACAAGAATATCTATCTTAGAAAATCTTTCCATGGTTTTATTAACCATATTTTTTATATCTGCTATAATGGATACATCCGACTTTAAGGCAAGTACATCCCGCCCGTATGCTTTAATATCCCGCTCTGTTGCCGTAAGCCTTTCTTCAACAAGGTCTGTAATAACGATATCAGCACCTTCTTTTGCCATAGATATCGCAATAGCTTTGCCTATGCCGGAGCCGCCCCCGGTGATGATCGCAACTTTGTCTTTTAATTTCATTTTGTGCTCCTTACTTTTAAATCCGGCTTTCTGGTTTATGATTCCTTTGGGCGGGTTTGGAACCCGCCCCTACAAAGCCGATTTCTGTTAATCAGCCGGCGCTTCTTCCTCCATCTATAATATATGTAGCTCCTGTTATATGAGATGCTTCATCCGATGCAAGAAAGAGTGCCAGAGATGCTACTTCGTCCGGTTCACATAATCTTCCCATGGGTATTTGTGATACAAGAGTTTCTAAAAATCCCGGTGGGGCATCATCGAATATTGGCGTTTTGACAGCACCCGGACAGACGGCATTTACACGGATGCCGTCATTTACATATTCGAGAGCCGTTGCACGTGTAAGCATATTAATTGCTCCTTTTGAGGCAAGATATGCCGATACCATAGGACTTGCCCGAAAAGCGCCGATTGAACTTGTATTAACGATGGAACCGCCGCCGCCCTCAAGCATAAGCTCAATTGAATTTTTCATAACAAAGAATGCTCCACGTAAATTAACGTTCATTACTTTATCCCACTCTTCAATACTGTATTCATGCAGGCGTTTTGGAGCGATGTTTATACCGGCATTATTGCATAAAATATCAAGTTTACCAAAATTTTTACGGCATTCATTTATCATCTTGGAAACCTGGTCGGGATTACTTACATCACATTTGTAGGGCAGTACTTCTCCTTGAGTTTCTTCCGATACTTTTTCCTGACTGCCGTCAATATCCACCGCTATAACTTTTGAACCTTCAGCGGCAAATCTTAATGTGATAGCCTTGCCTATCCCTGAACCTGAGCCGGTAACAATAGTAATTTTGTTATCCAATCGTCCCATTTTAATAGCCTTTATTTATCTGGTTGAAAGAAGACCACCATCTACCGGATGCCCCATAAGCACTATACCATCCAACCCCGCTTCCCTGGCAAACGCAGCTGAACGGGCAAAAGCTTTAATAATTGCCTTGTTAAATATTTGATCTAAAAATTGGGATATGGCCGATAGCAAGATCAACCATTATCTCCAAGATAACAACTCCGGAAGAAGTATGGCTATAAATAGCTTCGATTACAGTCAGGTATTGACTAAAACGAATAACATACTATTTTCATGATATTATCTTTAATTCTCTTGTAAAAAGCAATTATAATTGACAACCATAATTAACCTAATACAAATTTTAAGCTGACTATTCAATTAATTGTATTGATATAAAGAATATATCTTCAATGCCTGTCTTGCTACGAAAAACAATTGCGTCTGATAATATCAAGTTCAATAAGTCACTTGGCAACTTATTAAGGATTGCCGGAAATGGCGTGGGTTGAGCCAGGATAAATTCTCCGAGCTTGTAGGAATCAGCCTTAGAGAATCGCAAAATTGGGAAATGGGACGTTGCCGGGCATGTATCAAAAATCTTCACAACCTTTCGGAAGCATCAGGAATTCCCAGGCTGGTATAAACGCTTTTTGGGCTTTTGCCAAAAAAAATGCCCTTCGAAAAAGAGCAGCTATCTGGCATGAAACAAAAAAAAGATCGGCAAAGAGAATGAAACTATTGATTTCGACCACATAATAAATATATTATAGGGAAATGCATTTAAACTGTAGCAGCGGGACGCTTCAACAAATAAACGCTTTTTTAGGGTTAATCTATGATAGTATATGATTTGCAATGTGAACAAGGACATGTTTTTGAAGGCTGGTTTGAAGACATCAGGACATTTAACAACCAGAACAAAAAGAAACTGATATCATGCCCGGTCTGTAATAATACTTCTATAATGAAAGTTCCAACTACGTTTGGCATTAAATCATCAGAAAATGGTCAGAATATACCTGAAAAACAGGCAGTACTTGAAAAAATGACTGAAAAGCTTTCCGAATTTGTAGAAAAAAATTTTGACAATGTCGGAACAAATTTTGCCTCAGAAGCTTTAAAAATTCATTATGGTGTTTCAGAACCACGAAATATAAGAGGTATCAGCACCACTCAGGAAGAAAAAACGTTGAAAGAAGAAGGAATTCAGTTTTTCAAGGTTCCCGTTCCGGCTCCACCGGAAACAGACTCGTAAACGTATTAAAGCGATTGAGCCAGTTTCAAAACGTCCCATTTTGGCCGATCTCTGCGTTGGGCGAAAATTTTAATCCTCGAAATACTCCATGTATTCCTGCGGTTAAAATTTTCACCCGCCTTGACCTTGACCAAACTGAAACGTTTTGAAAGTGGCTCGATTATTTATTCTTTTATACTGTTTATGATTTTTCCTTTTGTGCTGATCACGATTTGTTCCATAGGCACTTTAACACCCGATTGATCCATTCCTTTTTTCACTATCATTGGCAAACCGGAACAGCACGGAACTTCCATTATTACTGTTGTTACACTTTTTATTCCGGCTTCTTTGAAAACCTGTGCAAATTTGTCTATGTATTCTTCAGCATCATCAAATTTGGGGCAGCCCATCATTACAGCTTTTCCTTTAAGAAAATCCCTGTGAAGGGTTGGAAAAGATACGGGTACGCAATCTGCCAGAACAAGTAAATCCGCTCCTTTCAAAAAAGGCGCTTTAGCCGGAACCAGTTTTATTTGTACAGGCCAGTGGCCAAGAGTTGATTCTTCATTTTGAGCAGAAGAAGGGCTTATTGCATTTGGACTAGAAAGGATTTGAACAGTAGAAGAGGGACATCCACAAGCTAATGCAGGTTCTGCCGCTGTATTTAGCTTTTTTTCATGCAATTGTTTTTCAACAGCTTCTTCATCAAAATCTTCCGCCTCGCGTTCTATAACCCTTAAAGCGCCGGTTGGACATTCTCCAAGGCAGGCTCCGAGGCCATCGCATAAGTTGTCCGAAACTACTTTTGCTTTCCCGTCAACTATCTGAAGCGCGCCTTCTGCACATGATGGAACACAATTTCCGCATCCGTCACAAAGCTCTTCATCAATTTCTATTATTTTTCTAGTAACTTTCATACTAATCCTCATTTATGCTTATTTTAATAAGACCTCACGCGCTATGTTTTTGCCGTTTTCGGTCAAAAAAGATTTATCGATTATTTTAGATATATAATCTTTATCAACAGGTTTTCCCTTATGATTCTCTTCAAGGTTGACGATCACATCGGCATCGTAAACGACCTTATAATTAATATTATCATCAGGCCGGGGGTGGTGGTGATGGCCTACTATATCGCATACTTCATCAATCAATTTCTCATTTGCTCCAAGCTTTATCAGGATTTCCCTTGCGATTGGGGGCCCAAGTTCTTCCTGATATTTCGGGGCAGTACTGTTGTAAATACGTTCGGCATCTTTTATCCCTATGTCGTGAAGATAAGCGGCTGCCAATATTACTGCAAGATTTCCTTTTTCAGGTTTGCCTATTCTCTCGGCATATCGGGCAACCTTTGAAGCATGACCGATTCTCTTGAAATCTGTTTTGAAATATCGCTTCATTTCTATTGCTACCCTGTCTTTCAACAAATCTTCCTTTTGGGCGAGAAGACCTTCGGGAAGGGTTCCAAGACATTGTTCTGCATATTCGCAGTAAGACGCACACCCGAAATCCATTTTAGGGTTAACAAATCTGTGCCCGCAGTTGCCACATTTTCTTGCTGTGTCATCCTTAAAAAATTCAACTTTACTATCGCATTTGGGACAGGTTTCATCAAATATGGCCCCCTGTTTCCAATACCGGCTGTCCTGCCCTGGACATTTCATAAATATTCCTCCGTAATATTAAATTCCAAATTTCAAAATTCTAACTTGAGATTTCCGATTTGAGGTTTGTAAAGTGAATATCTAATCTCTCATTGCTGCGTCCAATAAGCTGCATCCAACAAATCTGGGTTTTCCAAAATTGTTGGATGCATTCAGTTTTACCCCAATATAGCTTTTAAATCCTCATCAGGGGTTTTTATCGGCATGATATTAAATTTTTCCACCAAAACATTTAAAATATTAGGCGTTATAAAAGCCGGAAGACTTGGCCCAAGCCTGATATTTTTTATTCCAAGATAAAGCAGTGTCAGAAGAATGGCAACGGCTTTCTGCTCATACCAGGACAATATCATCGAAAGCGGAAGATCATTTACACCGCATTCAAAAGCTTTTGATAAAGCTACAGCAATCTGAACGGCTGAATATGCGTCATTGCACTGCCCTACATCAAGAAGCCTTGGTATTCCCCCGATATCGCCAAGATCTTTGTCGAAAAAGCGGAACTTGCCGCAGGCAAGAGTTAAGACCACACAATCCTTGGGTACTTTTTCAACAAATTCGGTGTAGTAATTACGTCCGGGTTTTGCTCCGTCGCATCCTGCAACAAGAAAGAAATGTCTTATCGCCTTGGCCTTAACAGCTTCGATAACCTGTCCTGCAACTCCCATAACCGCATTGCGGGCAAATCCAACCATAACGCTTTTGCCGTCATTGTCTTTTTCAAAACCGGGCATGCCAAGAGCTTTATTTATCACCTGAGCAAAGTTTTTATCAGCTATATGTGCTACACCGGGCCAACCGACAAGACCGGTTGTATAGATACTGTCTTTGTATAAATCTTTCGGCTTTTGAATGCAGTTTGTAGTCATAAGTATTGCACCGGGAAACTCGGCAAATTCTTTTGCCTGGTTTTGCCATCCCGTTCCGTAGTGTCCATACAAATGTGAATATTTTTTAAGACCCGGATAACCGTGAGCAGGAAGCATTTCTCCGTGAGTATAAACATTTATTCCCTTTCCTTCGGTTTGTTTCAGTATTTCTTCCAGATCCCTTAAATCGTGACCCGAAACAAGTATTGCTTTACCTTTTTTTGCTCCGAGAGAAACTTTTGTAGGAACTGGATGTCCGTAAGCACCGGTATTTGCGCTATCTAAAAGTTCCATTGCAAGAAGATTTGCTTCACCGCATTTTAAAACAAGCCCCACAAGTTCATCAGCCCCAAGATTTTTATTTAAACCGGCAGTAAGGGCTTCATAAATAAACTGATATACTTTGTCATCGCTTTTTCCCAGGATCAAAGCATGATCGGCGTAAGCGGCAACTCCCTTTATCCCATATGTTAAAATCTGCTGAAGGGATAAAATATCAGGATTAATATCCGGGTCACTTTTTGTCCCAACTTTTTCACCCTGTTTTACCAGCCCATCGATTATTTTTTCAGGGTCAAAAACTGCCGGACCTTCTTTATAAACAGTATCAATTCCGGCTGCTGCAAGCTTTTGTTTAAGCGAATCACGGAGAATTACACATTTATCGATAAGCTTATGAAACCTCGCAGGATCAAAATCAACATTTGTTAATGTTGAAAAAATAGCCTCGCAAGTGAATTTATCGATTTCTTTATCTGTAATTCCTGCCTTGCGTCCTTCAATAGCATATAACGCCAATCCTCTTACAGCATAAATCAGCAGATCCTGCATAGCTGCAACTTCTGGACTTTTGCCGCATACTCCTGCTATAGTACATCCTTCACCTTTTGCTGTCTGTTCACATTGGTTACAAAACATGTTTCATTCCTCCTCTTATAGTTAGTTGTTATGATTTATTAGCTTTTGAGCTTATAATATACATTATAAACTGGCTTTACCTTGACTTATGTCAAGAAAAAGACAATATTTTTAAAAAAGGAGAAAAGATGGAGAAAATTTTAGAAATCATATCCGCTGTCCCGCTGTTTAACGGCCTTTCAGATGATCAGCTTAATGAAATAAAAAATATTGCTGTAAGTAAGCATTTCAATAAAGGCGAAACCGTTTTTTTGGAAGGCGATCCCGGAAACGGTTTCTATGTTGTTGCAGAAGGGCTTGTTAAAATCTATAAAGTATCTGCCGAAGGAAAGGAGCAAATTCTTCATATATTGGGGCCGGGAGAACCTTTTGCTGAAGTTCCGGTATTTACCGGTCAATCGTTTCCTGCCAATGCACAAGCAATTGCCAAAAGTCATTTCCTTTTTTTTCCGAGAAAGGATTTTGTGGGTCTTATTACAAAGAATCCTTCTCTTTCCTTAAGCATGCTTGCTGTTCTTTCCATGAGGCTAAGACAATTTACAGTCCAGATTGAAAGCCTTTCTCTTAAAGAGGTACCGGGAAGGCTTGCTTCATATTTATTGCTGCTTTCCGAAGAACAAGGAAAAAAAGATTCAGTAAGATTAAATATTTCGAAAAATCAACTTGCCAGTCTTCTTGGAACAATTCCTGAAACATTGTCACGAATATTTGCAAAGATAGCAGATATGAAATTAATTGAAGTTGATGGCCGGAACATAAAGCTTCTCAATCGTTCCGGCCTTACAAATCTTGGAGAATATGGCAAATAAATTGTTATTTCAGGCCTGTCAACTCGGAACTTAACATCCTGATATGCTGCATTTCTTCTTTAATTATAGCTTCAATTTTATCTTTGCCGAATTTAGCGGGAACAGCATCTTTCATTCCCAGATAAAAAACAATAGAGTCTTTTTCAGCTTCTATTGCTGATTTGTAAATTTCTTTCAGGGATGTATTATCTATCTTTTTTTCAAAAAACACTCTTGTATCAGCAAGCGCACGAAGATAAAGAACAGCTTCATCCTGAGGATCAAATATCAAGGATGCTTTTTCTTTCTCTCCAAGACCTGCCCTTAATGACTTAAAGTCCTTTTCATGCTCATATTCCATGTCGGCAAGTTTAACTAAAAGTTTTTTGGCCGCAGAATCCGAGGCGCCCTCTGCTGCTTTTCTGTAGAAATTTACACCGTTTCTTTCGAGCTGCTCAGCTATTTCGAATACATCATCTGCATTAAAATCATAACTCATTGTCAATATTTTCCTTTCTTTTTTTCCACAAGATACGAGGTACGCAGGACTATGAAAAAAGTATTACTCTTTTTTCCCGCACGGTACTTAACCGTATGCTTGCATTGTGCAGACATGCAAAATTTGCAACAAAGTATAAGCCTACGATCTTTAATGAAACCGTTTTAATAATGAGCCACTTTCAAAACGTTTCAGTTTGGTCAAGGCCAAGGCGGGTGAAAATTTTAACCGCAGGAACACATGGAGTATTTCGAGGATTAAAATTTTCGCCCAACGCAGAGATCGTCCAAAATGGGACGTTTTGAAACTGGTTCTAATGTAAAAATTTTGTACTATTGTACCAGTCTTGTCAATAATTAATTATAATTAATTATCAATGATAGATCAGAATACCTTTTAAGCTGAAAATGCATGCGAAAACAGCAACGTATATTTACATATTAATGACATTTATGTAATTATATATAGTTCATATTACATAAATGTGCTCATAATAATATGAGCTTATCAGTTTAAAAATATAATTATATATCTATTATATCAACATGATATAAATATTAATGTTGATATGGCACAATGATTGCTCAAATAGTAAGACAATTGGCGCTATCAACTATATTCGTTAGAATAGGGGGAGGGACATTTAAATGAAAAAGATGTTATTATTACTGATTCTTATGGCATGCATATCAACGGCCATTGCTGCGGAACCTGAACCAACAGCAATTAGCAATAAAGAAGCAATTGAGCTGGTGCAGACACATGCTAATTATTTATGGACGCTTGTGGCGGCTGCACTGGTTTTTTTCATGCAGGCCGGATTTGCAATGGTGGAGGCCGGATTTACCCGTGCTAAAAACGCGATTAATATAATGATGAAAAATCTTATGGACTTCGCTTTAGGTTCCTTAGCTTATTGGGCTATAGGATTCGGCCTAATGTTTGGCGTTACACATTCAGGCTGGTTTGGTACTTCAGGATTTTTCTTAAGCGACTTTACACCCGATGGTGATCCATGGGTCCTGGCATTCTGGATGTTTCAGGTTGTATTTGCTGCAACAGCAGCAACAATTGTATCCGGCGCAATGGCCGAGCGCACCAAATTTTCAGGATACCTCATATACAGCGTTTTTATTAGTGCTTTGGTTTATCCTATATTCGGCAGCTGGGCATGGGGAGGTCTGTTTCATGGCAAAGGCTGGCTGGAAGGGCTTGGGTTTATAGACTTTGCAGGCTCTACTGTAGTTCACTCTGTCGGGGGATGGTCGGCTCTTGCCGGTGCTATAGTGCTTGGACCGCGCCTTGGAAAATACGGAAAAGACGGGAAGATTAAGCCAATTCTGGGTCATAATATTCCAATGGCTGCTCTTGGCGTATTTATCCTCTGGCTGGGATGGTTCGGTTTTAACCCTGGCTCAACAACTGTTGCGGATAAAAGCATTGCGATGATTTTTGTTAACACAAACCTTGCGGCTGCTGCAGGATGCACTATTGCCATGTTCGTCTCTTGGATTATGTTCGGAAAACCGGAAGTGGGCATGAGTTTAAACGGTGCTTTAGCAGGGCTTGTTGCAATAACGGCAGGCTGTGCAAACGTAACTCCCGGCAGCTCTATTATTATCGGTTCTATTGCAGGCATATTAGTTGTTTTTTCCGTTCTCTTTTTCGATAGGATAAGAATTGATGACCCCGTTGGCGCCATCTCAGTTCATGGCGTATGCGGTGCATGGGGAACTCTTGCTGCAGGAATCTTTAACATGAAAGGAGCGACACTCGCTATGATTGGTGTACAGGCTTTAGGTATTGGGGCATGTTTTCTCTGGACATTTCCTACTTTATTTTTACTGTTCAAACTTATAGATAAAACTATTGGATTAAGAGTTTCTCCCGAAGAGGAACTTGAAGGACTTGACCACGCGGAACATGGCGGTATGGCCTATCCTGATTTCGGCGTTTCCTCTAACAATGCATAACCTTTTTCGGACTCTTTCTTTGCGGGAAAGAAAGCCGTAGGAAGTCCAACTACGTTGGCTGCAAGTGAATAGATAATTATAACATCTTATGTATAATCATAAGATGTTATAATGCCTGGAAAGCAAAGTTCCGACTTTAGAGCCCGGCATGTTAAATGCCGGGCTCTAAAGTTTTATTGCTTTTGCGGAGTATAATTAATGGTGTTATGCATATTAAGTTCTGCTACGCTTGCTTCCTCCACCTCCGTATAATACAAAGCCCCTACGTCAATACCTCTTGTTTCAATAAACTTTGCAATAGGTTGTACGGCTGGCAACTTTTCTATACATGGAGCAACAACAAAAATAAAAGCCCATACAAGAAACAGGCACACAAAAAGAGCCGCAGTAAAATATTTCACAAAGTAACAGGTTGACATTTCTTGGATAAACCTATAATAGTAACTTCAGAAAATATGCGCAATATATGGAGCCACTTTCAAAACGTTTCAGTTTGGTCAAGGTCAAGGCGGGTGAAAATTTTAACCGCAGGAATACATGGGGTATTTCGAGGATTAAAATTTTTGCCCAACGCAGAGATCGGCCAAAATGGGACGTTTTGAAACTGGCTCTATGGGCTTAAATAGAAGGAAACATTAAGTTCTCATTTCAATTACAATGCTTAAATTATACACAGGTGAACTCATGAGAATAAAACTTCTTATTGCAATTACTCTTGTTTTAGTTCTTGCTTTTGGCATAAATGCATTTGGAGGAAGCAGCATACGTGAGAAGACTCTTACTTCTTCTGCTCCTGTTTATGAAGTGGAAGATCTAATTGCTGAATTGCAAAGTGATGGCAATAACGTGCTTGTTTCCGGAAAAATAAAAAATTTAAGTCATAGTTCGGTTAGAGGATATGTAATAATATATTTAAAAAATACTAAAGATCAGGTAGTCCGCTCAGTAGAAACCTATGTTCAGGATCATTCATATTTTCGGCATGGCAAAGCAGGAGAATTTGAGACTACAGTCAACATCGGCAATATCCCTGATATCCAGAATGTTGTGGTAGAGTTTGTAGTAAAATGAAAACATATCAATACTGCAATTCTTCACCTCTTGCTAAAGGAATTATATTTATCCGGAACAAGTTGAGCGAAGTCTGCTTCTGTCCGTTCCAGTACCTTTCAAGAAGCATTGAATATCCGATTGAAATAATAAAGTAAGAAATCATATCAGCAGAATGAGTTCGGTCATACCAAAGAGCCACTTTCAAAACGTTTCAGTTTGGTCAAGGTCAAGGCGGGTGAAAATTTTAACCGCAGGAATACATGGGGTATTTCGAGGATTAAAATTTTCACCCAACGCAGAGATTGGCCAAAATGGGACGTTTTGAAACTGGCTCTCTATTATTAATTTAACAAATATTTAACTTCCTGATAGCTACTTGCCTGAAGTAGAACAAAATGTCTTAACCCGGAATAAAATTATCCATTTTAGAAGTGGGTACAAAACGATAAAGGAGTAAATGATAATGAACGGTTTCCTGAGAAAATTTGTGCGCAAAAACCTTAAGCTTACTGTAGATATGTCAATGGTTGCAAGCACTGTAATTTTGCTGGCAGGAATATTCATGTTAATGGCTTGCGCTAGTGAAAGCCATAATGTTTTGGAAACAGAATCGGTAGCAACTTATAAAACAGGTTATAGCGGCCCGAAATATCAACTATCAGTCGGTAAATTTGCAAATCGTTCAACCTATATGAACGGGATATTTTCAGACGGAGCAGATAGGCTTGGCTCTCAGGCAAAAACTATCTTAAAAACACATCTTGCTCAGACAAACCGTTTCGTTACTATGGATCGGGACAACATGAGTGAAATTGCCGAAGAAGCAAAGATAGCAGGAAAAAATCAGGAACTCACGGGAGCTAATGTTATTGTTACCGGTGAGGTAACGGAATTCGGTCGCAAAGTTACAGGTGATAGTCAACTTTTTGGGATTCTCGGTCATGGCAAAAAACAAGTTGCTTATTCAAAAGTATCAATCAATATCGTGGATGTTCGAACTTCTCAGATTGTTTATGCTATTCAGGGTGCAGGTGAATATGCCTTGAGTAACCGGGAACTCCTGGGTTTTGGCGGAACAGCGGGATATGATTCAACCCTGACAGGCAAAGTGCTTAATTTAGCTATTATGGATGCTGTAAACAAGCTTGTTGAAGGCCTTGAGCGCGGTGAATGGAGCCCGGTTAAATAGAAATGTTGAGTCTATCCAAAAAAATTCTTTTACTGATGATCGCTCTGTTTGTTGCAGGTTGCGCTAGCAATAATACTCTATATGAATGGGGTTATTATGAAGACTCAATATTTGATATGTACATTAATCCAGGCAAAACATCTGTAACTGATGAAATCAATCGCTTTGAGGAACAAATTGAAGAAACAACCTCATCTGGCAGGTTTGTTCCTCCTGGACTGCATGTGCATCTGGCATATCTGTACTTTTATGAAGGGGATTATGCTACAGGCATGTTACACTTGCAAACTGAAAAGAAAAAATTCCCCGAATCATCGCATTTTATTGATGGGATTATAACCCGGATGAAAAAATGAAAAAGAACTTATTTTTATCCATATGTAATCTGTTACTTTTTACAGTATTTTTTGCTCAGGGGTGTGCCACTGCTCCGAAGCCTCATGACTACAGTGCATATCTGGCAAATATGCCGGCTTCAATTCTGGTGCTTCCTCCACGAAATGAATCTACGGAAGTCATGGCCCCATATATTTATCTTTCCACGATTACAAGGCCTCTTGCAGAGCGCGGGTATTATATTTTTCCGGTTGCTGTAATAGATATGCTTATGAAAGAAAATGGCGTGCCTTCGCCTGATGAAATGGCACAGGTAAGTCTTGATAAGATCCGTGAAATCATTCATCCCGATGCGGTTTTATACATGACCATTAAAGAATGGGGCACTAAATACCAGGTATTAAATTCGATTTCGATAGTATATCTGTCGGGCCAGCTTGTTGACACTGAAACCGGAAGGGTTCTTTGGCAGGGAGAGTATCGTACAGTAAAGAATTCCAGCGATGGTCAGCAGGGATTAATCGCCATGCTGGTTTCTGCGCTTGTAAACCAGATTGCAAACAGCATTTCTGATCCCACACGTGATTTGGCATGCATAAATAATAATCAGTTGTTTTTAAATCAACGCGATGGTCTGCTGTTTGGAAAACGGCACGGCCAATTCGAATTGGATCAGCGCAATCACCGTGAAATAATGAATCGGACTGCTGCTGAAAACAGCCCCTGATCAAGTGCAGAAAATGTTGCATGCTGCTAACAGTCAGGGGTTCACTTCTTTGGTGTAAGCAGTACTTGTTCTCGAATTAAAAAGGGGACGAAATCCGAACGCGTTTCCCCAAAACAGCTATTTGTTAAGTTCTCCCTTAACTGCCAGTCCGATCTTTTCTAATGTTAACGGTTTCTTTATATATTGACCGGCACCTAATTTTTGAGCTGCCTTCATCTCATCTGTTTCGGAAAACCCACTGACAATAACAGCCTTTTGTTTCGGATGAATTTCTATTATTCTCTT
>Ga0180732_1000931_pt1 | contig 20498 bp, 18 predicted proteins | sample KR11_01MetaG_FD_148674 | JGI IMG/M metagenome (GOLD analysis project Ga0180732, IMG submission 148674) | Groundwater microbial communities from the Olkiluoto Island deep subsurface site, Finland - KR11_0.1 MetaG | ecosystem: Environmental > Aquatic > Deep subsurface > Groundwater | place... | reverse complement strand
CCGGCGTTATCGGATATGTTTCCAAAATTTTTCCCGACATATCCAATTTATAAACAGCGTCGGAGCCAAAGCTTAAAATGTAAATATATCCATTTTTTATCTTCATATCCGTCGTTGCTCCGATGCCGATTGAAAAATCCCTTAAATATTTTCCATTTTCATCGTATTCAATCACTCTCTTGTTGATACTGTCTAAAAGAAAAAAGTGGCCGTTGCTTTCGTCAATATCAAAACTTTGCGGACCGTAATTCGGGCCGGCATCTTCAATCCCCTGCTCGGAAGGATTCCAAAGCCCGACCTCTCCCTTTCCGCTTCCCCATTTCGCTTCAATAAATAATTCGGCTTCGTAAGTTTCAAGTTCCGCTTCTTTGTTTTCTTTACTGCCTGTTATTTCATTTTCTTCGCTGTTTGAATTATTATTTTCTTCGTTATTGATCCGAACATTATTTTCCTTTTGATCGGCCGGCGGCTGATGTTTATCTTCCTTATAATTTTCTTTCAACATCGCGCCGCTTAAAATAACTGCGGCCAGCAAAACAGCCGCGATTACCGCTGCCGGCAGATTTTTTTTGAAAAATTTATTCATGGTTTTGTTTTAATTATCTCTTAAATCTTTTTAGAAAATAATATTCAAATGTAATCTTCCTCAATAACCTTAAGTTAAAAAAAGAAAGTTAAAATTATCAAAATTCTGTGATTATCAGAAGAAAATCAGCGGCCTGTAAATAATGTCCGCGACTATAAAAATTTTAACATTTTTCCTTATAAAAAACAAGCAAAAACTCGCAAATAACAAACTAATTTTTATGTTGGATTTTTAAATTTTTCACATTTCCATTCCGCCTATTTCCCATAACAAACGGGGATATCGGAAACTTTGGTTTCAATATTTAAATTATCTATTTCTATCACGCTGCGCTTGCTGCCAGCCGCGCAAACCGCAATCCTGGCTTTCAGCAATTTGGCGTTGGTAATCGCCTGCAATTCCGCTTGCTCAAATTCCGCGCTTGATATGCCGGCGCCTCTGCATTCGGCCGCGATATACGGGGTTCTTTTTTCATCATCCGTGAACACAACCACATCCGCGTAATTGTTTGACGCCCCGCCCGGCACGCCGATTTCAAATTCGATCTTGTCCATCTGATATTTATATTTTTCAATCAGCTCATAATAGAACATCATCCTGATTTTTTCTTTCGGATCCGAGAAATTATAGCTCTTGCCAGCCGCCATATATCTTACTTCTCCTTTGTCAAGAATAAAATATCCCTTTTGCTCGCAAAGCGAAACACAATCCTCAAAACGAATAACCATTTTTTCTTCCGGCGGTTTATAATTTTTATTGCTCATAGTTTTTGAAAGTTATTATTTAATCGCTAAAAAATTTCAATTTTCCGGCTATAATTTTACATCTCAAACCTTATCTTCCTCACGGCTTTATAGCCGATTTTTTTGTTCATTTCTTCTTTTATTTCCCCTTCCTTAAACTTAAATTCCTGCGCCAAAACAGAACTTAAAACGGCGACCGTAAGCGCGCCGTTTTTATATTTAATCGCCTGCGTTTTGTCCGCGACTTCTTTGGTAAAAATGTCCTCAATAACATCCTTCCAGAGCTTGCAAATTTGAAACGCTTCAATTTCCCTGCCAATTCCGGCTTTATTGATGGATTTTTTCAGATCGCTGCTTATTGGGCAAAGCATAATTTGTGATTATAAATAGTTTTTCGTTTTTAACTTTTAGCTTTTCGTTTTTTACGCCCTCGTCGGCATAATAACATAAATAAAATCTTTGTCATCGGCGGAAGTCAAAACCGTCGGCAGAGCTTCGTTGTTGATATTAAAAGAAACTTCTTCCCCTTCAAGGCTGTTAAGCCCGTCTATTAAAAACTTGTGATTATAAAGAATGTTCAGGTCTTTGTTTATGTCGCCGACTGCTATTCTGGTGTTATTATTTCCCAAATCGCTCGTTTCCGCGACTATTTCCAAGTTTTTAGAGCCGGACAACAACCTGAATTCTATGCTGTTGTTTGAAATATTGGAAAACAAGCTTGCCACTCTGATTCCTTTGGTTATTTCATTTTTATTGACAGCCACTTTCAATTCAAATTTATCCGGAATAATTTGTTTATAATTAGGATATTTCCCGTCAAGAAGGCGGGAAATCATATTCGCCGATCCAAAAGTAAATAAAATTTGGCTTTCTGAAATTGTAACTTCCAGCAATTCTTCCGCTTCGTCTAAATTTCTAACAAGCTCTTGCGCTGTGTTTTTTGGTATAATCACGGAGCTTACATTGCCTAAAATATCTTTAAATTCTTTATTTACATTTTCTTTCTCTAAATTTATAGTTTTTTCAGCCAAGCGATAGCTGTCTGTGGCGACTAATGTTATTTTATTTTTATTTAATTCAGCTAGGTTCATAAAAACTCCCGTTATTTCAATCCTTGACTCGCTGCTTGAAATTGCCGGCGAGACTTGCGCAAGCGCTTTTTTAAATTCCGAGCTTTTTATTTTGAAAATCGGCTTTACTTCCAGTTTTGGGGCCAAAGGATAGTCTTTCGCGCTTAATCCTTTTATGTTTGTTTTATAGCCATTGCATTTTACATTTAAAACATCTTCTTTTAGTTTTATTTCCACATTTCCATTCGGCAAATTAGACACAAAATTAGCGAATAGTTTTGTTGGAATGGTTATTTCCCCGTCTTCCTCAACTTTGCCGCCAAGAAAATAGTTTATTCCTATTTCCAGGTTCGTTGAGCTTAGTTTTATCCTTCCTTTTTCCGTTTTTAGCAAAACATTATTAAGGATGGGGAGGGTGGAGTTTTTGTTGGTAATTTTTCCCACAACATTAAGAGCTTTGTTTAAATTTTCCTGGGTGCAGATAAATTTCATAGTTATTAATATTAATAATTATTTAAAATAGTTGTTGTTATAGGGAATTGGTTTTGTGTGGAAAAGCGCGGAATTTGTTTAAGTAAAGATAAAATAATTTTTATTAAGTTGTGGACAGTTCTTGCGCGTTGTTGTTAATAAAAGTCGGATAAGTTTTTTGTTTTTAGGAAAGATATTTTTTGGGGTTTTTTATCCCAAAAATATAAACAGTTTTTATAAAAAGTTATGCTATATAAATTGAGGCGTTACGCGGAGTTTATTAACAAGATATAAACATAAGAAATAATAACTAAATAAAAACAGTTTATATAATTTCAAATACCAAAGCTCAAACCTGCCTGCCGGTAGGCGGGTTATTTCAAATCAATATCAAGGTTTAAATTCCAAATTTTTGTCCTAAAAATTTGTCATTTCGAGCCTGTCTGCCGTCAGGCAGGCGTGTCGCGAGAAATCTAAAAATTGTAGAAATATCTAGGGTTTATAGATTTCTCGCTAATCGCCTGCCTACCGCAGGCAGGCTCGAAATGACACTTTCTTAAAGAAGGCGAGCAGTTATCTTCGTTATTTTATATAAAGCCTTTCAATGATTAAATGTATTTCCTGCTCAATGACCTTGTCGGTTTCTATCTCTTTGGAAATTTTGTCAAAAGCGTGCATGGCGGTTGTATGGTCTCTTCCGCCAAGCCAGCGCCCTATGGAAGGAAAAGAGCTTTTAATCTCGTTTCGCATCAGATACATAGCAATTTGACGCGGTTTTACGAATTCTTTTCTCCTATTTTTTTTTGTTAAATCGTCTATTGAAACATCATAAAAATCGCTTACATTTTTCAGAATATCTTTGGGAGTAGTCGCTTTTGTGATGGGCTGGGACATAGTGTTTGCCAGTATATTAGTTGTTTTTTTGATATCGGGATAGCTTTTGTCAAGCTCGCAAGTGGCCATAATTCTGTTTAGCGCGCCTTGAAGCTCTCTGATGTTTTTTTGGATATGCAAAGCTATATAATTCAAAGATTCTTCCGGTATTTCAAAATTTCTCTCTCTTGCTTTTGCTTTCAAAATGGCAAGCCTGGTTTCATAATCCGGAGCTCCGACATCGGCGATCATTCCTCCTTCAAATCGGGAACGCAATCTTTCTTCCAGCGCGGGAATAGCTTTCGGCGGCCTGTCGCTGGAAAGAACAATTTGCTTGTTGTTTTCGTATAAAGTGTTGAATGTATGAAAAAATTCTTCCTGGGTTTTTTCTTTTCCGGCGATAAACTGGATGTCGTCAATGATAAGAATGTCTATTTTTCTGTAAATGTCTTTAAAAGCTCTGGTGTTTTTTCCGGAAATGGCGTTCACTAGTTCGTTCGTGAATTTCTCGGAAGAAGCGTATTTTACTCTTTTGCTTGGATCTTTGCGGAGAATTTCATTGCCGATTGATTGAAGCAGGTGAGTTTTTCCCAGTCCCACTCCTCCATAAATAAAAAGAGGATTATAGGCCGATCCCAGCTTGTTGCTGACAGCCGAGCAAGCGGCATACGCCAATTCATTATTTGATCCAATGATGAAATTTTCAAATGTATATTGGGGGTTTAAAGAAGAATTTATGTCGCTATATATTTTTTCGCTTTCAATATTTTGGCCGTTAACATTTTTCTCTTGTAAAAATCTGGGGCCTTTGATATCTTCCATGGTTTGCGGTTTGCCTATTTTATAGGTTACTTTCTTGATTGTCGGACACACAGCTTGAATCGCTTTTAAAATATACTTATGATATTTATTCTCCAGCCATTCTTTCGTAAAGCCGTTCGGAACACTGACAATAACCTCGTCGTCTTTTATGGAGATTATGTTGGTGTTTTTAAACCAGGTCGTGAAATTTGCTTTGCTCGTGGTAAGCTCCAGCTCCCCCAAGACCGCCTGCCACAATTGTTCGTTTGTCATAATGGTGAAGGTTACGAATTGTTGCTTGTTTGTCCGCCCGATGGCGGATCCGCCTTGGGCGGAAAAGGTTGAAAATATGAGGATTGCACAATTTAGACTTGTCATCCCGAGCGAAGTTTTGGAGCCTCAGCGACAAAACGAAGCCGAGAGCCTGCCCTGAGCGATTAGCCGAACGGGGATCTGTGAGCGGGTAAAGTGTGCGTTTTACAATATTCTTGTTTAGCAATAAATATTTCGCGAGAACAGATTCCTCCACTCCGCTACGCCCTGTTTTAAAATTTACTTTGTAAATTTTAAAACAGGGCTGCGCTCCGGTCGGAATGACAGCAAGGGTGTCCATAAAATTTAAAAAATCTTCATAAAAACATTATAGCACACTTGTGGATAATATAAAAATGGCTCTAATCAAAGCACGGTGTTCATAACCTGTGGATGGAATGGGGAAAAGACATAAAATGGTTTAAGAGGCGGAATTTTTTTTGAATTGTGAAACAATAAATTTGTCATTTCGTGGGAGCGATAGCAACGAGAAATCTCTTAAACAATGTTTATTGCGGTAAATAATATTGAAGGGATTTCTCGCTGATGCTCGAAATGACAAAAAATTGCATTTCTTCATTCAAGGGAATATCGGATATGCGATAAAAAGGGAGAGGGGTTTGGGAAATTTTTAAAAAGAAAGGGTCATCAAGCGATGCCCTTTGGGAAATTGATTTGTGTTATTTTTTTTTAATATATTTATAGAGAGCTACTTCCAGAGAGCTTAGGCTTGTTACGATCTCTCCGCCGTTTTGATGGATGAAATATTCAACCTGCAAATTGACAGTGCCCCCATCGTTTTCTTTGCTCAGCCGATAATCACCTCGATAGCCAATGGTTGGTTTTCCCAAAGCCGAACCATAGCCAATCTCGGCAGCGGTGCCGCTATCAACATCAGGACCGTCAAGTACGGCAATGATGAGATCGCATTTTTTTATGGCTTCTGCGTTATTTTTTCCTATGACATAGTTAACGCTACTCCATTTATCTTTTCTTTCCTGTCCGTAAGGAAGATTTTGGGCGGAATTTATTAGTTCGGTAGAGGTTAATTCCCACGGATCAAGAATCTTAATCCCGATTTTAGCTATCGCGGGTTTCAATGTTTCATCACAGAACTTTTTTCCGACCTCGCTAAAACCTAACGGACCAGCAAGGTATGCTATTTGTTTTCTCATTTATGAACCTCCTACTAAATCCAATATATTTCACTAATTGAAATTTGTCAACTTTTTTTATTACACTTTTTTTATTACAATTTTTCCCATTGACTAACTTAAAAAACCATACTATACTACTGGTAGTTTTGAAATGGGCGTTAGCTTGAATTACGAAATGATAACTTCGTTATGTTTAGTAAATATTAGTTGAATTAGTGTCTTCTGTATAAACACGAATATAACTAATATTTACACTAATAAAACTAAAGCAAACAACTTCGTAATTTGAAGGTATTAATAAATCTTATTTATAACAATGAAAAGAACATATCAGCCGAAGAAGAAAAAAAGATTGAGAGAGCATGGGTTTAAGGCGAGAATGCAAACAGCCGGTGGCAGGAAAGTTTTGGCGTCAAGAAGAAAAAAGGGCAGAAAAAAATTGACGGTTCAAACAGGCCGCTGAAAGGTGTTTATTGTTAAGGGAATTTACCCTTCAGGGTTTCATAAATATATAGCTGGTTCGCAATTGGACTGCGAACCTTGACGCGCTAACAATAAATTAAGCCTATCGGCGCATATATAAAGCGTGACAAATATTCTACGGCGCTTTAGCGCACGGTTTATGAAGCTTTAGCTTCGCGAGCCTTCAATTACTGGCGGCTAAAGCCGCCTGACCCTCGGCTAAAGCCGGGTAGAAACATAAATATTAAGATTCGGAGTCCAACTCCGAACCAACAAATTTATTTTACTAAAATGCTTAAAAAGGAATTTAGGATAAGAAAGCAGAAGGACTTTGAGAATGTGTTTGAGAAAGGGTTTTATTCAGTGGACAGGTTTTTGACATTAAAGGCGGTGGAAAATAAAATGCCTTTTTCCAGATTCGGCTTTGTGGTTAGCAAAAAGATCTCCAAAAAGGCGGTGGAGCGAAACAGGGTGAAAAGGCTGATGAGCGAGACTATAAGATTGACCGAAGAAAAGATAAAACCGGGCTTTGATGTGGTGTTTATTTCAAAGTTGGGGATAGTGAACAAAAGCCTTGAAGAAGTTAAGGAATCTGTGGAAAAGCTGTTGAAAAGGTCTGGATTGCTTGAAAAATAAACTTATTTATATATTTCGATATTGTGTTAAAAAAAATTATTTTAAAAATTATCAGATTCTATCAAAAAACCTTGTCTGCCGACCATGGTTTATTTTATTATTTCAATAAATTTTTCTTTTTGGGATGCAGATTTCAGCCGACTTGCAGCGAATATACATATCAGGCTGTTGATAAATACGGCGCGGTAAAGGGAATTTATCTTGGATCAAAGCGAATTTTAAGGTGCCATCCTTTTTCTAAGGGAGGCTATGATCCGATGGAATAGCCTATAAGCATTTAAACATATAAGCAATACAACAATACAACAATTTAATATTAACATAAACTAATGAATATTTTATCTTTCGTCTTTAACGACCTTCTTTATTATCCGCTGTTTAATTTGATGGTTTTTCTTTATAATGCCATTCCGGGGCAAGATATTGGAATCGCTATCATCGGCGTCACCTTAATTACTAGGATTATTCTTTATCCTATGAACACCAAGGCGATTAAAAGCCAAAAACAGCTTCAGGAAATTCAGCCGAAAATGAAAGAAGTTCAGGCTAAATATAAAAACGATAAGGAAAAACAGGCCAAAGAGCTTATGGCGCTCTATCAAAAACACAAGATAAATCCAATGTCAGGATGCCTTCCGATTTTGATACAGTTCCCGATTTTAATCGCTCTTTATCAGGTTTTTTTGAATGGATTCAAGGACGAGAGCCTTTCAATCCTCTATCCTTTTGTCGCTAATCCCGGACATATTAACCCAATGTTTTTTGGGCTTATAAATCTTTCCGAAACGAATATAGTCTTGGCGGTTGTCGCGGGCGGTTTGCAATATTTTCAAACCAAAATGCTAATGGGAAATAAAAAAGAAGAAGAAAAAAAGAAAGAAGACAGCGGGAAAGAAAAAACAGCGGAAGAAAAGACGCAGGACTTTGCCCAGTCAATGACCAAACAAATGATTTATTTGATGCCCGTGATGACTTTTGTTTTCGCGATGACCTTTCCTTCGGGCCTGGCTCTGTATTGGGCAACGACCACTTTATTTGCAATTATTCAGCAATTCTTTATAATAAGAAAACAAGAGAAGAAAGAAGCGTTGAGCATAGTTAAATAAACTTTGTTTCAGTATTTTAGCGATTTTTGTTTGAATATCTGATAGCTCTGATAGTATTGCCAAATTGTTAAATTGTTATTTAAATACAACAATTTAACAATACAACAATTTAACAATCTAATAATAAATCTATGAATGAAGAAAATCAAAAACTTGTGAAAGGATTAGTGGTTGAATTGCTGGATGTTATGGGACTGGACGCGAAAGTTGAAGAAGAAAGAATTGATGACGCTGGAAACGGAGAGGGCATTTATACGATTAATTTAAAAACAGAAGATCCAAGTCTGTTGATCGGTCAATATGGAGCAAATTTGCAGTCTTTTCAGCATTTGATCGGAGTAATGACCAGAAAAAAACTTCTGGAGCAAGGAGAAGCTGGGGACGAGGAAGTGAAATTTAATGTTGATGTTAATGACTATAAAAAACAAAAGAGAGAATCGCTGATTAAGCTTGCCGATACGATAGCCAATCAAGTTCTTTACAGCAAGAATTCAGTCGCTTTGCGCCCGATGTCTTCTTATGAAAGAAAAGTTATCCACACGGAAATATCCGCCAGAAAAAATTTAGCCACGGAAAGTATAGGCGAAGATGTTATGAGGAGAATCGTTATAAAGTATACGGGAGAATGATTTGGAATGTAGAATTTGGAATTTAGAATATGGACATATAAGCATTCGGTTTGTTAAAATGTTTATATGTTAAAATGTTTATATGAATTATGAATTTCAGTCTTACTCAAAAAATCGCTTATAACGCTGTTTTTTCCGCGGGGGCCCGCATTATTGAGGTAGCCCTTGCTTTAGTGATTATAGGGTTAACGACGAGATATTTGGGAGATAGCGGTTTTGGAGATTATGTGATTGTGGTTGCTTTTGTGTATATCTTTTCTGTTATCGCGGATTTGGGACTCTATTCAATCGTGGTTCGGGAAATCTCGCGCGAAGGCGCGGATGAGGAAAAAATAGTGAACAACGCTTTTACATTGAGATTTGTGGCGGGTTTCTTTATACTGGGATCCGCTTTTTTTGTTTCTTTGATATTTCCATACTCGGAAAGCGTAAAATCCGGCATTGCCATCGCGGCGCTTGGATTTTGGATACTTTCCAATACCCAAGTTCTTATGGGACTTTTTCAAAAGCATTTGGTGATGGACAGGGTCTCTGTCGCTGAAATCGCCGGCAGAATTATCCAGCTTTTGTTCGTATGGACTTGCGTTAAATTGGATTTGGGATTTTTATATATAATATTTTCTATATTTTTAGGCGCGATAACCAGTTTTGTTTTAATGCTGTTTTTCACTTCAAAATACATAAAAATAAGACCGAGATTTGATTTCGGGTTTTGGAAAAAATTGCTCAAACAATCCTACCCCCTTGCTGTCTCGGCAATTTTGGTTTTGATTTATTTCAAGCTTGATACGATCTTTCTTTCAGTGATGAAAACGAGCGAAGCGGTCGGCGTCTACGGCCTGTCTTATAAAATTTTGGAAAATCTTATTTTTTTCCCGGCTATGCTTGTCGGTCTTACAATGCCGATTATGAGCAGGCTTGTTTTTATAGACAGGGCGAAATTTCAATCAATAGTCCAAAGAACTCTGAATGTTTTGCTTGTCGCCGTTACCCCGATGATTTTCGGAACGGTTTTGGTTTCTGATAAAATCATCAAGCTTATCGGAGGCAGCGAGGGGTTTGCCGACTCTCCCGCCGTTCTGAGCATCTTGATGATAGCCTTAGGTTTTATTTTTCTCGGAGCGCTTTTTTCCAATATTATAATCGCCGCTAATCTGCAAAAAAAATTAGCGCGAATTTATTTTGTCGGAATGGTTTTTAACATCATAACTAATTTTATTTTCATTCCCCGCTATTCCTATTTTGGCGCCGCGGCGACGACGGTGGCGACGGAACTGCTGGTCACGATTTTGATGGTTATTGTCATATATCGCGCGCTGAAATTTTTTCCTTCGTTCGCGGTTCTTTTTAAAGCCCTTTTTGCTTCATCGCTTATGGCTCTCGCGCTTCATTGTTTCAGCTATTTAAACATTTTTTATCTTCTTATTTTGGGCGGCGCCGTTTATCTTCCCGCGATTTATTTTCTCGGCGGAATTTCAAAAGAGGAAATAAATAGGCTGATGAAGAGGGATTTGTAGAAAATAAACAGAGTTTGCTGATTTTCCCCGAATATTCCCCTCTCGGGGCTGGGGTGGGTTTTTCCGCTAATTTAACACACCCCCTAGCTCCTCTTAAGAGGGGAATTATAAGAAAATCAGTAGACCTAAATATTTTAGACGAAATAAATATAGCGCGTTTTTGACGATCGTCAAATTCGCGCTATAATTTTAAATCTGTTGGCTCCACTCTCCAGAGTGGATTTTGTTGTGAAGTTCACGGAATTTTCCTGTCAACACAAAACGCTCCAGTCAGGAGACTGGAGCGAACGAAAGGAATTTGTAGAAAATAATTTCTAATTTCTAATTTCTAAAAACCTCCAAAGTCTTCTTCGCCGATTCCGCCCATGTAAAATGTTTTGCGTTTTGCAAGCTTCTTTGAGAAAAATCTTTTCTCAAAATATCATTATTCAAAAACATACTTATTTTTTGAGCTATGTCAGAAGAGCTATAAGCGTCAAAAAGCAAAGCATGATCATCAACAATTTCAGCAAGCGAGGAATTATCGCTCACCGCGCAAGGCACTCCATAGCTCATCGCTTCAAGGACAGGCAAGCCAAATCCTTCATAAAGCGATGGCATAACAAAGATTAACGCGTTTTTGTATAATTCCGCCAGATGCTCATTGCTTGTTTTGCCAACGAAAATAATATCTTTTGAAAATTTGCTTTTTCGCGCTTTTTCATAAGTTTTATTTGCCATCCAGCCCCCGCCCCCCGCGATTACAAGATTAAGGTTCGGATATTTTTTATTTTTTTCTCTTATCAACTCAAACGCCTCAATCAAACGGATTAAATTTTTTCGCGGCTGAATTTGGCCGACAAACAGGATATATGGAATTCGTAATTCATGATTCATAATTCGTAATTCATGATTCATAGTTACTCCGTGATAAATAACTTTTACTTTATTCTCGTCAACTTTATAAAATTTAATCAAATCTTTCTTTGTCGCTTCTGACGGCGCGATTATTTTATCCGCCATTTGAACCGCCCGCTTGGTGTGAAAGTTAAGCAAAAACCTGTTTTTTGCCGTGAAATACTCGGGAAAAATTAAGAACGCCAAATCGTGGACGGTGACGATTATCTTGATATTTTTTGGCTTATTTAAAAATGGCACAGACTGAATCGGCATAAAAAAAACATCCGGCTTGTCTTTTCTGATTTCTTGCGGAAGTTTTAGATATGTCCAGAAGGGAAGGTTGAATTTTGAATTTTGAATTTTGAAATTTGGATTCCCGCCCAAAAAGGAGCTTAGCTCCGAAGCTTCGGAGCTAAGCTCCTTTTTGGGAAGCTTATTCGCGTATAAAATATATTCATTTTCTCTGTCAATTTTTCCCAGCGCGCTAACAATTTCCCGCGTATAAACTTTCACGCCGGTTTCCTGTTTTATGGTAAGTTCGTTTATATTGATGGCGATTTTCATAGGATTATATTGTTGTATTGTTATATTGTTTCCTTGACATTTTATATTTTTGCATTACACTTGAAACTTTGGCATTGATTTGGAATAACCCGCCTACCGGCAGGCAGGTTTGAGCTTTGATATTTGAACTTCTTATTTCTTTATCTCCCTAAAATACTTCTCCAACTCCCCATTTATATCTTCCCTATCAATCGCGTATTCCAAAATTGCTTTGAGATAATTCAAAGGATCTCCGGTTGTCAGCCATTTGCCGTCTTTAATCTTTTTGGCGTAAAATTCTCCGCCGTTTTTAATGTAAGTTCTGATCGCGTCCACAATCCACAGTTCATTTCCTTTTCCCAAAGGCGTCGCTTTCAAAACATCAATAATTTCCTGATTTAAAATCATTCTGCCAAAATCAGCGAGGCAGGAAGGAGCGTCGTTTATGTTTGGTTTTTCCACTATATCTTCAATTTGCATCGTTCCGGACTTCAGTTTCACAATTCCATAACGGTCCACTTGATCTTTGGGAACTTCCTGAACGCCAATCATTAAATTGCCAGTGTTATTATAATCATCAACCATTTGCTTTGTGAACGACACTTTTGATTTTACAAGGTCGTCTCCCCAGACATAAATAAAAGGTTCGTTTTCAACTATGCTGGCGGCGGACAAAATGGGAGTTCCATTGCCGTAAGGGCCTTTTTGGCGGACATAAATGAAGTTTGCCATTTCAGAAAGCCTGATTATTTCCTTCAGCCTTTCTTCTTTCCCATTTTTTCTCAGACTGCATTCCAGTTCAAAGTTGCGGTCAAAATGATCTTCCAGCGGCTTCTTGTCCCATTTTGTAACCAGAATTATATCTTTAATCCCGGCTTCAACCAGCTCTTCCACGACAAGCTGAATAATAGGCTTGTCAATTATCGGGAGCATTTCTTTGGGCATTGCTTTGGTCGCAGGCAAAAGCCTTGTCCCGGATCCCGCCACCGCCACAACCGCTTTTTTAATTTTTAGCATAATTGTTTATTTAGCTTGTTAATATTTTTATTTCTAAAACATCCATGCAAACACCTAGGACCTGCCTGCCGGTAGGCAGGCTTGCTGATTTTCTCCAAAATCAACAGTCTCTAAAATATAGTGTCTTTTCTACGGCCGTAGAAAAGACACTATATTTTTTAGATAGAAGAGATTTGTACTCTACTCCGTTCCGTTTTCGGCTCCAGCTTCTTCTTGAGGATCTTCGGGATTTTCGCTTGTGTTATCTCCGCTGGTTTTTCTGTTTTTCTTGATTTCTTGGGAAAGACTTACAAGTTCTTTATGCGCTTCTTTGAGATATTTGCGCGCGGCGCGCATATGTCGCATTCCTTCCTTAAAGAGACCGCTTGCCTGTTCCTTGTTATTTATTTGCGCAAAATTTGCTTTGGCAAGAGCGTTTTCCGATTTTGCCAATTCAATTTTATCATTAAAGTTATTTATAATGCCCTGAATTATTTCGCTGTTTAATTCAATGCTTTCATTTTCCAGCTTATCTCTCAATGCTTCCATTTTCAAAATAAAAGAATTCATTTTCGCGGAAAGCATCTGGCCGGTTATTCTTTTTGACGCTGATCTTATGTCTTTCCATTGCTGGCGGATTTCCGCGGCTATATTTTTTTGTTCTTCAATCGTTGCATTTTCTATGGAGCTTAATTTCTCGGTTAGAGAATTTATATTTTCGTCAAGCCGCGCGGCTATTGCGTTTTTTTCTCCTTCCGAAACAAAGCCCATATTTTCAGCCTTGTTCTTGAGAGATTCAAGATATTTTATCATCACAGAAACGGTTTTATTCAAAAATTCCGCTGAATTTTTTCTAAGCGTTTCCTCGTTCGCATTTTTAACTTTTGATTGCTCTTGCAAAAGCTTTTCTTTAGCGCTGTTATAATCATTTTTTGATTCTTGAAAATTGTTTTTCAGCTTATTATAATTTTCAGCCATTTTCTCGTATTTTTCTTTTTTCATTTCATTTTCCGCCGTTTCGCATTTATCCGTTTTTTTCCAATCATCGGGAACATCGCACGGAGTTGAAAAATTCTTGCATTCTCCTTCAGGAGAAATAGCGGGAGTTATAACTTGAGCGCAGGCAGAACTTGCAGCTTTATTTTTTGAAGCAGAGTTGGAATCTGAAGCATCCTGAACTTCCGTAACATTAGGCGCGGCGCTTTTTACATATATCGCGCTGATGCCAAAACTTGCGGCAAGGGCAAAAAATATAATTAGAGCTATCGTTTTTTTCATAGTTAGTTTAAGTTATAAAATAATGGTTTAGTTTTGTTTGTAGCGTATTAGTTTAATCAGTGTATATTATAGAAAACACTAATTAAACTAATATTTGCGCTAAATAAACTAAAGTTGGCAATTTCGTTATTATTAAGAATATTTACATCGCGTCAAAAACTTTCCAGATCTAAATCCAGATTTTCCATAACAGGATCATTCACTAAATCTTCCAACTCATCAAAATCTTTTTCTATAGTGTCAATTTCTTCAACATCAACTTCTTCTTCAGCGCTTATGGCGTTATTTTTGCCTTCTTCCGCAGCTTGATTGTTTCCATTTTTCAGATTATCTTCCTGTTGATCTAAAGCTTTATTTTGCATCTCGCCTCGCTGCCTTTCAATGCCCTTCTCTATGTTCTTAAAATAGGCTGTCAGCAGCATGGCTCCGATCAATAAAGCCAAGCTTATTATCGGCAAAATCATTTTTTTATTCATTTTTGTTTTGGTTAATTATTAAATTAGCTTTATCCTGATTAAGTTTATTGGCATATTTGTTTCTAATTGCTTGGAATCAGAAAATCAACCATTGTGAAAGCAGTTTCTTTTGAAGTTGTAAAAATCAGTGCGTCTTCATAGAAAAAATAATTCAAAGCAGTGTCCCTATCAACAAGATGGACATATCTTATTTCAATATTTTTATAAAACGATGTTGAAAAAGAGACGAGAGTGTCTTCAAAATTTTTGTCATTCACGAATAAAGGCTTAAAAACAGCAGACATTTTTTTGCTTTTAGCCTCTTCTTTTTCCCACGCTCGCATTATGCCGAATAAAGAATCCCTATCATTCGCTTTTATTGCCAAGCCATAACGAATTGTTCCTTTGTCTGTTTCAAATATGAATAAATTATAATTATTTGTAACTGCTTGCAAAAATCCATTTGGAAGATAATTTATATTTTCTTTAATATTAACTACTCCGATAGAATCAAGCGCCTCTGATAAAGATAATATCTTTTTTTCTTCCTCATTATCAACGGCAAGCAATTTTATGATTTTAATATTATTGTCAGAATTAAAAATATTAAGAGCTTCCGATTCCAGATTATTAAATCCCCGAAGATCTTTTTTGGAAATTATTATTTCTTTTTCTAGGCTGGAAAATTTTTCAATTTCGCCGCCAATAACGGCAGCGGGCGTTATTGGCGGCGCAAAAGGATCGGTTTCCGAAAAAACAAAATAAGAAATAATCCCAGCTAAGGCAATCACAATAACCGCGACAGAAATAATTTTTTTCCAGGGCAAAGAAAATAAATTTATATGATATTTTTTCGCTATGCTATATTTAAGTTTTTTGTATTCTTCATCTTTTGATAAAATTTGCCGATTTTTAATCATAGCGGCATTTTTTAAAGATTCCATTTCATCTTTTTCTTCTCGCGGTTTTATCTTTTTTATAACAGAGCTGTAAAATTCTTGTTTTCCCTGCGCCAACCTTTCTCCCGGAGGAGTATAATTTTCATCATAAGCTTTTTTAGACAAGCTTTTTTTGTCCGGCTCTTCTTTCCGCTGATTATTATTTTGCAGAACCCCGGATCGCTCGCTATATTTTTCAAATTTTCCATCCCTGCCTGTCCGGCAGGCAGGCTTGCCTGTTTTAACCTTTGAAGTCAAATTTTCGTTTTTAAAATCATTTGCTTTCCTTGATTTGCTGGTTTTTCTTATTTGTTCTAAAACATTTTTCCAGAAAGGCTTGCTTTCATTTTTATCTGGCAAAACAGAAGCAGATTTGTCTTCAATCTTTTGCGCTTCTTTAATATTATCTATTTTTGTCCCGGTCTTTTTTTCCGCGCTTGGCGATTCCGAGATTCTGCTGATCATTTTTTTCAAATTCTCTATCTCTTTCGCGTTTCTTTCCAAATCTCCTATTTTTTTTATATCCCTGCCCGCAATTTTTCTCTCTCTGGTTTTTTCCTCAACTTCTATTTTATTAAGATCTTTTTTTAAAGCTTCCATTTCTCCCATGCTTTTCTTTGTAATTTCCTCTTCCCCGCTTTTTTCTTTCGCATCATTTTTTCTAGCCAGATTATCAACGACCCCTTGCAGTGTTTCTTCCATGATCGCTTCTGTTTTGTCTTTATTTTTATCAGTAGTTTTGCTTGTTGCCAGGATGCTTTTTTCTGTTTGCAAGCCTGCCTGTCCGGTAGGCAAGCCGTCTTTTTTATCAGTTTCTTTTTTTGTCAAATCTTTATCATAATCAGGATCTTCGTCCGTTTTATCTGAAATTCTTTTTATAAGATCTTTTAGCTCATTGTTTTCTGCGGCATTTATTTTTTTTAAAGACCGCATAATGGGCTTTTCGGGCGAAATAAAAATTGGTTCTCTATTTTCCTCGGGCAAGATAACAGAATTTTTTTCAGGTTGTTGCGCGTCCGAATCAGCGGCTTGCCGCGAGCTGAATTGATTAGATTGAACTTGCTTTGGCCAAAGAGGCTGTTTTTTTATATTTTCTTTCGCGATATCCAGGGCTTGCTGTTTTTGCCGCTGCCTTATTTGTTCTTCCATGTTTTTTTTTGCCTCATCAATGTCATCTTGCATCGTTCTTATTTTTGTGTTGTTTGTCATAAATGTTTTTAAATTAACTTGAATTGAGAAATGCTTTTAGATTAGCAGCTGTTCAGCTGTTCCAAAAAATTACTTGCCCTGAAAATCTGTCATTTCGAGCCTGCCTACCGCAGGCAGGCATCAGCGAGAAACCTATAAATTTTAGACATTTCTCCATATACAGATTTCTCGCGACACGCCTGCCTGACGGCAGACAGGCTCGAAATGACAAAGAAGGCGGGCAGTTGCTTAAATTGTTACTTTCATAAGCGGGCCAAGCGGTATTTGCCCTGCCCGCTCATTTTTAAACGCATATTTAATTTTTATTTTACGCGATGTTAAACTCCTTTATGCGTTAAATTAATTCTTCCTTGAGAATCAACTTCTTTTACTTTGACAGTTATAACATCTCCGACATTAACAATATCGCTGACTTTGTTGACGCGAGTCGGGGCAAGCTCGGAAATATGGACCAGCCCGTCTTGGCCGGGGAGAATTTCCACGAAAGCTCCAAAATCCATAATTTTCACCACTTTGCCTTGAAATATTTCTCCCGCAGCAACTTCTCTGGTCAAATTTTTTATCCATTCCTCGGCTTTTTTGGCCGCCACTGGATCTTTTGAAGTGATGATTACAAGACCGTCATCTTCAATGTCAATTGTCACTCCTGTTTCAGCTATGATCTCGTTGATAACTTTTCCGCCGGGACCGATAACATCCCTGATTTTTTCCGGATTTATTCTCATAGTCGTAATTCGCGGAGCATATTGAGAAAGTTCTTTTCTGGACGCGGGGATTGCCTTATTCATAGCTTCCATAATTTGCATTCTGGCGCTTCTCGCTTCCGCAAGAGTTTTTTCAATTATTTCCAAGGTTATGCCTTCTATTTTCACATCCATTTGCATTGCCGTAATTCCAACTTCCGAGCCGGCAATTTTGAAATCCATATCTCCATGATGATCTTCCGGTCCTTGAATGTCGGTTAGAATTTTATATTTTCCATCTTTGCTCAAAATCAAGCCCATCGCGATTCCCGCGACTGGTCTTGGAATCGGAACTCCGGCGTCCATCAGCGCCAGCGAACTTCCGCAAGCGCTTGCCATCGAAGACGAGCCGTTTGACGAAAGAACCTCAGACACAAGCCTGATAGTATATGGAAAAACTTCTTTATCCGGTATCATCGGGCAAAGCGCTTTTTCCGCAAGAGCTCCGTGTCCGATTTCCCTTCTGCCCGGACCTCGCATCGGAGCGACTTCTCCAACTGAAAAAGGCGGGAAACTGTAATGATGCATAAATCTTTTTGTTCCTTCTTCTTCCATGCTGTCCAAAGTTTGTTCATCGCTGGGAGCTCCAAGCGTTGCCACGGTGAGCGCCTGCGTCGCGCCTCTGTTGAATAATCCCGAGCCGTGAGTTCTGGGAAGAATTCCGACATTCGCGCTGATTTCTCTCAACTCATTCATTTTTCTGCCGTCTGGCCTTTTGTTGTCCTGTAAAATGCTTTTGTGCATAATAGCGCCTGTTTCTTCTTCCATAATTATATTGGCAACGGCGAGCTCTTTTTCCGAAAAGTTTTCCGCGACAAACGCTTTCAATTCTTCTCTTATTATTTTTTCTTTCGCGCCCTGCTCTTCTTTGGGAGCCTTAAAGTTTAAGTCGTATAATTTTTCTGAAAGAAATTCTCTGATTTTTTTCTCTGTTTCGTCGTCAGCTTTAACTAACGGAACTTCCTTCTTAGCTTTTCCTATTTGCGCAATTATATCAAGCTGGAATTTCTCTATTTCCTTGATGTAATCCTGGGCAAATTTAATCGCTTCAAGAACTTCTTTTTCCGACGCTTCATTTCCTCCGGCTTCAATCATATTTATTTTGCCGCCACACCCCGCGATCATTATATCGTATAAGCTTTCCTTCCTCTGTTTATAAGTCGGATTGATAACTATTTTTCCGTCCACTTTTCCCGCCCTCACCGCTCCAACCGGCCCATTCCAAGGAATATCTGAAATTGCCAAAGCAACCGAGGCGCCGATAATCGCGCAAAGATCGGGATCGTTCTCCTGATCTACTGACAGAATAGTTATAACTACTTGGATGTCATTCCTGATTCGGCCGTTAAAAAGCGGGCGCAAAATTCTGTCCGTCATCCTTCCCGACAAAACCGCCTCGTCCGTCGGCCGGCCTTCTCTTTTGATAAATCTGCTTCCTTTGATTTTTCCCGCCGCGTAAAGCCTTTCTTCATAATCCACCATCAGCGGAAAAAAATTCACTCCCTCTCTCTGCCAGTCGCTCATCGTCGCCGTGGCCAACAGGACAGTATCGCCATATTGAACCGTCGCGGATCCGTTCGCCTGCCCGGCAAGTTTCCCCGCCTCAATAATTAACTCCCTCCCCGCAATCTCTTTCCTAAAAGTTTTCACTTCCATTTTTTTATTTCCTTTCTTTAGTTATGCCGATCTGCAAACTCTAGACTGATATTGTTTTTAAAGCAATATCTCAATCTAACTGTTCATAGACCGGCAAGTTGTTAATTAGTTTATTATTTAAAGTTGTTGTTGGATTTGATTGTTTATTCTATTCTCCTTTGATCGTTGGCTCCACTTTCCCGAGTGGAGCCTGTTGTGAAATCTCGCTAGATTTATAATTTAACCCCGCTCGCTAAAGAATCATATTTGCGGATAACTTTTTATAAATTAGCTCAGGTTAGCATAATAACAGGCGCGCTTGACACAATTCTAATTGTTTGCTACACTATTAATGTTGATCACGAACTCAGTTGAAGTCCTTGAAAGTCCGAGACCTTTGGTCTCCGGACTTTCTTTTTATTTTACCTCGTGATATAATTTTTCTTGTGGAGCCTGAGGGGCCACCTCTGGTGAGGAGTTCGTGATCGACACTCGGATAGGGGAGTTCAATTCTCCTTGGCTCCATGTCAAAGACCATTCCTAAATTCAGGAGTGGTTTTTGATTAAAATCTCATCTCAATCTCCACCCCCGTTCTCTTAATTTCGCTTGCCAAAGAATTATATTTATCGTTGAAATCTTTCAGGCTGAAACCGACCGGCTCGATAGTGTAGTTTATGTCAAAGATCTTTCGTTTTTTCCAAAGATATTGAGACGCTTCGAAAGAATCCTTAAACTTCGGCGAGATAACGCACAAATCAATATCGCTCCATTTATGCTGTAAACCGCGAGCGAAAGATCCAAAAAGAAAAACTTTATTGATTGGCAGACTGTCTTCTTTCAAAATATTCAAGTATCTTTCAATTTCTCTCTCTACTTTTTTTGGTATTCTTTTTCTAACCATAAAAATAATTCTTTAATAATTTTAAGATGTTTCTCTGTGTATTTCTTATCACATTTTTTATAAAAAGCGAACTTGGCTTCTTTATATCTTCCGGCAATGTTGAAATCAGTAATAACTCTTAAGTCAATCGCTTTTGCTTCGTCAAATTCTAAGTTAGCCAACAATGCTAACTTTTCCAAATCATGAATATAAGGAGCTGATTTTTTAGCGGTCTCAACAATCAGTCCTTTTAATGTTTTTTCCAGCGCCAAATGCCCAAAAAATAAAGCGGAATCATAATGCTTATTCTCAAATAAAACTTGCATCGCATCCAAATTCCTTTTGCTAGATTTGCGCCAATAATCAACTTGTTCTCGCAGTTTTTTGTCCATATTTATTTATAGTTTTTACTATTTGAATTTTAAAACAATTTATACTAACTTGCTCAGATCACTAGTGTCTCACTTAGAATCCCATAAACTAGCCTGTTTTTGAAGATGATCTTCAAAAGTTTGCAGTTTAGTTTCGGAAATTAGCTTATTTAAGCGGGTTTTGTCAAAAGGCGAGACGCTTAAAAT
>Ga0180732_1000930_pt1 | contig 20541 bp, 37 predicted proteins | sample KR11_01MetaG_FD_148674 | JGI IMG/M metagenome (GOLD analysis project Ga0180732, IMG submission 148674) | Groundwater microbial communities from the Olkiluoto Island deep subsurface site, Finland - KR11_0.1 MetaG | ecosystem: Environmental > Aquatic > Deep subsurface > Groundwater | place... | reverse complement strand
ATTCTTAGCAGAGGAAGTTGGCAGGATATTGAAGTCCGGCAACTCAACAGTTAAAGTAAAAAGGATGGCGATATAATGGTAAGATTCAAATTGGTGACAGTAGATTATCAAGACTACGATACGGATTATATTGGAATTTCAAAAGATACATCTGTGAGGGATGCATTACCGACTTATAATTATGGGGCATCATCTCTAATTACTTTAGGTTATGGTACTGGTGTAGAAGATGAAGTTATAGGAGTAATTGAAATACAGATGCCAGAGGAAGCTGATGTTATTGGCTCAGGTTCACTTTTCAAAGTAGAAATTGGTTTCTATATTCAAATTGCTGGCTCTGCTACACCAACGGCTCTCGCAATTTATAACTTGCCTCAACCAGATGAGAATTGGCTTGAAGGAGAACAAACTGGTGCTGCTGGATATTGTAATTATGAAAAGAGAGATGTTGGTGTAAATTGGAGCAATCTTGCAGACCACAGTAAATTATTTGCTCCTGATGAGAATGCTGTTGATGGTATAAGTGCTGGCCCAAGTCAAGGATTTGTGTGGTTTGATATAACTCATGTTATCGGTTGGGGTGACAAAAAGAGTTTCTATATCAGAAACCTGATTGATTTACTTAACAAAGGAATATCATTTGCGTCAAGGGAGAGTGCTACACCAGCAAATCATCCTATACTCCGTGTGCAATATCGTTCCTATCCACCAGACGGTTTCACAGGTGATGATGAAAAGCTGAAGATAGAGCCTTATGAGAATAATTTCACACAGTCCAAATTGACATGGGGTGCTATGGATACAGATGACTTCCTTCAATACAAATTGTACAGAGACACATCACCCATCACAACCATAGATGGATTCAAGTCTGCAATCACAGTCGCAGCAATAGCCACCGATAAGTTCACGATTGCTGGAGACCACACACCCGCTTTCCCAGTTGGTAGCACATTCAAGGTTTCTGGAAGCACAGCCAATGATGGAAGATGGACTGTTGTTGGTGCGGTATATACTGGAGGAAATACCGTTATTGAAGTGTCTGAGGATATTACTGATGCCACTGCTGATGGCTACATTCATCACGGTATATGGACATCCATTAACCCTGCCTCAGAAGAGTTCATTGACACATTCGCTCACGTTGATAACTCAACCTACTACTACAAGCTGATAGCGGAAGACCAGGACAACCATGAGGATGATGCGTTACTATCAGCCCCAGTGTTCTTCACAAAACCAGACGTTACCACAGCCACCGTTACTCCAGCTACTCCTAATGATGTTGGTACACTCCACACCATCACAGTTGTTTCTCCACAGAATATCAAGAAGATATACGTTGACTGGAATGATGGTTCTACATCTTGGTATGAGTTTGAAGAAGTCGGAGTCTCTAAGACAGCCACTCACATCTACTCAAAGGTTGGAACATTCACTGCCCAGGTCAGAGTTCAGGATGAGTTGGGCTTCTGGTCTGCACTCCAGAGTGCAAATGCAATGGTTATTGACGATACTGCACCGATAGCTGAGGTTATGGTAAGTGTGAAGAAAGCCCTTGAAGGCGATTGGGTGACTCTAAACGCATCCATGTCTCAGCCTATGGGTAGCAATATCACTATAACCACATATAAATTTTGGAGGTATGCTGGAGACCCAACACCTACAACCCAAGCCAGTCCTGTATTTTCATTTTCAACTGCTGGTTTTGGTACAGGCACAATTACAGCAACGGTTGAGATTACAACTTCATCAGCACGCACTGACACAGACACCGTTACCTATGACCTTGAGAGTGGAACCCCAACCGACATCACCCCAGGCGTTACTGGTGGATTGAGCATCAATACGAAAATACATGAGCTACCACACAAATTAGCCAGGAGCAAACTGGTTGAAGCATCTATAGATGGTGCAGGAGTTGAGTATGAATTTGACCTTGGCAGAAAGGCAGAGAGGTTCACAATCCATGCTACAACACACTACCCATCCATGCAGGATGACATCACACTTATCAGGAATGCTTGGTTGAACAACACATATCTCAGACTACTCATCCCTTCAGAGATGGAAAGAAGAGATGTCCAATACGACTTTATGATGGATGGTGACGTTGAACTCGGCCATAACTATGACAATATGATTTCGTGGTCTTTCCCAGTGAGAGTTATCGCCAGAACAGAGTCTCTGAAACCACTTGCCAAGGGTGACATCACGGCATTCGCTGATGGTGGAGCAGGTAAGGTTCAGATGACATCTGCTGCTCATGGCCTGAGTGTTGGTATGTTCATCCTCATCACAGAAACTATCAATTACAATGGAACCTATGAGATTACAAACATAACCGTCAATACTGTCAAGTTCGTTGCAACATGGGTGGCTAATGATGCTATGGGTCTATGGAGGAAGGTGGGTGTCAGCTAATGGCCGTTACCAGTAAGGTTGCCAAGGTACAAGTCACACTCAATGGCTCAGGTTTCGGCAAGCCTTCAGAAGTATCTTATTCAAATGATGGTGAGATTTCTCTATGCCATCTGACATACCCCGCAGGACTCAACAACAGGTTCAAGGCACTCAAGAGTGACATCTTCAGAGTCTACGTTGGGCTTGATGATTATCCAGACATCCCTCAGTTCACAGGTCATCTTGTGAAAGAGAGTGGCATCAACACTACCAGCATGGAGCTTGTTGGTTCTCTAAATCGAGCAGTCAATGATAAGAGATTCGTTAACGATTATGACAACTTTGATGGACAGGAGATTGGGACAGCCATTGCGAGTGTCTTTAGCGAAGTGTCTGAATTGAGTTGGATGACAATGATGAATGAGATTACCGACCCTGTTGTGACTGTTCCAAAAGGTACTCGGTTCACTAATGGAATATCTAAGTATGATTTGATGAGAACTTGGAGAGACATGGCGGTAAACCCCGCCGACCCTCTTCACATCAGCAGATACACGTTATTCCAGCATGGAGATTACTATTTCTTCAGGAAGATACCAAAGCCAGCAGACACATCACCTTGGGCTGAACTCGCTTATGGTGACACTCTACTCCACATGGATCCCGAATCTTCAGTTCGCTTTGCCTACAACAAGGCAGTCGTTATCGGGAAAGATGGCGTTACTGGAGAGTTCCAGAATGACCACAGGATTGCGGTTGATGGTTTAGCTGAGGCAGACATACTTTCCAATTCAGAGATTCCAAATGCGGGTGAGGCTCACGATACTGCCAGGGCTACAGTCTTGAGTGATATGTTAGACCAGACAGGATTGATAGTGAACTCACACCTACTTTTAGAAATGATTCCGAATGTGTCTGTTGTTGAAATCACAGGTGCTCCATTCGGGTTGTCGAATAAGTATCTTGTGAGAAGTATCAATCTCCATGTATCAGAGAGTGGAACCTTCATTGCTACGGCAAAGGTGAACATTCCTGTTGATGCTCTGAGTAATGCTATGTCTCAGTTGCTCAATGTTAGTGGTTCAGGCTCGGCTTCCCTTGCGTTACAGTAAAGGGGTGTAGAAGGGCGGTTTACTCCATTGTCGTGCCTACCGTAACTCCCAATCCTTGAGCTATTTTAAATAAGGCTGTGCTTAAAGTAGACATACAGATGGAACAATCCTGAGATGAATAAGCAGTGAATCATTATAAAAAGAAAAAGAGATGACATCACTGCCATCTCAAGGGGGAGGCGAATTGAATTGTGGAAGCAATAAGACTTTCTCCCGATGTAACTGATATGTTTGTTGCATTATTTAAGTTTATCTTATCCGAACATATTGGAAGGCTTTGTAGTCGGTGGCATCATGTTCAATGCATGAGCTATCTTGATTCCTTCTTCCACTTTTCTCCATACGAATCCGAACAACACTGGATTCATTTCACTCACATATTTGTTGCACACTGTAATCAGTTCTATCTCGAACTCGGAAGCCTTGGAATATTCACATCTCACTATGGTCTTGCCTTCTTCAGTCAAAGAACCATCCTTCTCATAGAATTTCTCCATGTGTTTCTTTATCTCTTTCATAACTTCTTCGTCACCCATCTAGTCCCCTCCAATTAAGCACTGGTTGTCCACCCCAGGACAGTATGACCGCATTTCGCAGATAATATTACATTTCCATTAGCGGTTGTTTGTGATTTCGTTTCGACATATTCACCACATTTCATACACCATATCATCTTAATCGACCTCCACTATTTTCCTCTTTATATTCCTCCAATTTCTCTTTCACATAGTCCACTCGATTTTCAACAAGCTTCACAACAAATTCGTGGATTGGTTTTCCATCATCTAAGCTGAGATACATTGCCACGATTTCTCTTAAATTATGACCTGTTAATACTGATAAGTCCAACAGCATATCATATATTTTCCTTTCCAGTTTTATTTTTATTTCCATCATCTACTCACCAATCCCACAGTTAATCAGGTTAACCCTGTCTCTGTGCCTATCAATGACCCTCATGGTTTCTTCTTTGAGCACTGCATAATCGTCTGTGCAATCTATTCCGATGACATCCACAATGGTCTCACCGCCCATGTCCTCAAGGGCTACCTGCAATGCGATAGCTCCAGTTGACTTCGGATAATTCGGAGACAGTCTTGCTCTCTTCTCCCAGTTTGGTTCTCCCTCTGGCATCAGGAATGTTGTAGCCTTGAACTTCCATTCTGGTTTCAGCTTCTTTTCCCAGGGACAGATTAGCCACGTTCTCTCTATGAGGTCTCCATAGAAGTGAGTGGTTGTTTCGAGAAATTCTCCGTCTACAATGTAAATGTTATCCGTTCCTATGATACGATACCTCAAATGGTGTGCCATTGGAAATGTAACAAGAACAGCATCATATTTGCAAGATGTTCCATAGAGTCCTAGACACTCAACCAAAAATGGAGTCGCAGATGGCCCCGCCCCCACAACCAATGCTCTCTTTGCCTCCGGCAATGAACTGTGGGTGAAGTTCTCCCTGTTCGAGTTCCTGTTCTCAATGACCTGTTCAACCGTTGGGGATGTTGAATCGAAGTCTTCTGGCAATGACTTAGCTAATTCTGAACGCATCTAATCACTCTCCTTGGTTGCCATATCACAACATTCTTCTGCTTCCTTGATTGTATTATGTTTTGTATGGCATAAGACACAGGTGCTCACCATTCACTCACTCTCCTTATCATGGCAGTCCTTACACAGTGCTTCAAGTTCATTGTTCAGGATTTCCTCTCTTATCAATGCAAATATCCTGCCCCAATTTATCTTTCTCTTATGATGAATCTCAAGATTGTCAGTATCGCCGCACTTACTACATTCTTTCATCGTGGCCGCCGCCTTGTTTCTTTCCCTGCTTCTCAGCCACAGTTTACGGATAGCCACTCTGATTTGAGTGTTTGTTGTGGGTTTTTCATACTTGGGCTTCTTCTTAGACATCAGAATCCCTCCAGTTCTTTCGGCAGTTCCATTCTTGGTGTCGGAAACACATCAGTCCATAACGACCAGTGTATTTTGTCATATTTCCACAATTCTATTTTGATTCGTATGTTCGCCCAGAACGTTGTTATCGGGGATATTAATCTATGATACCGACAGACATGAATATCGTAGCCTATAACTTGGATAATGTACATAGCTTTTCTTTTGCATTTGGTTCTTTCACATTCTATCCATGACTTGTCAGCGTATTCAATTCCCGTCTTCATCTTCAATCACCTTCCCATCTTTCTTGATGAGCTTTCCCTCTCCTATTGGATATTTCATCCGTCTGCACATTGGCCCTTCGTTGACTGAGTTGTATTTGTAGACATATTCATTGAGGCAGGTGTCCCATACCAATTCAGCATTTCTGATTTCAGTAGACTCCATGTATGCTCCACATGATTCGTCACAGATTCTCTCTTTGTCATAGACACAATAGTATGCTTTCTTATTCATCTTCTTCATCCTCCAGTGTTCTCCTTATCTTCTCAAGCTTCTTCGTTCCTATACCATGAATCTCTGTCCATGATTCTAAATTTGAAAGTGCGTTAGATACCGTTTTGTATTTTTTCAAAATTCTTTCGGCAATGGTTTCTTTCACATTCGGCAATGCACAGAGAATCTTCATCTGATTACTCACTCCCTCTGCTATGATGACTGGTCTTCTTAGAACATTCAGCTTCTTCATCTCCAAGTCTCTGCACAGTTCCGCAATCAGATCCACCGTTGCATCTAGATGCGGGGTAGAATATGTACAAATCCTACGATTGAGAGTCCTGACAGTCATAGCATGTTTCCTTCTCTTCTCTTCGATGTCCTCATCAATGTCATGCTCTCCGACAAAAGGATGCCAATCTTCAATGATTAGAATTGGGAAGTCAAAGTTCTCCGTCAACCTTGCAATCTGGTCATGGAGTCTCCCTGATTTCAATGAGTTATCGAAGTCCTGGCCTCTCTTGATTTCCAATCCCACCGTGTAAAAGTCATGTCTGAGAACGACATCACCAGTCTCCATGTGTCTCATGTGACAGGCTCCGAGTTCTCTGGATGCTATCTTTTCAGCTACCTCAGAATCCTGCTCATGGATGTCAACTATGATTTCAATCATGGATTTCCCCCATTCTTCTGACAGTCACTGCAAGCCATGAGCTTTCCCTTGAACATATTGCAGTCGGATTCAGAGCAGGTCATCAGTCTTTCCCCCCATTGAGATGATTGGCAGAGAGCAACTGAATGTCTCACAGTATTTGATTCCATCATTGACTGCCTTGTGGTGTTCCTCTTCCATCCATTCGGGTTCTACCTCTCTCTCACTAAACTTCTGGAGTGCATCTTCTAGATTGTCAGCTTCGACTTCATGGATTGCTTTGAATACAAATTTAGCCATCGGGATTCACCCCGCCCGTGAAAACACTGGCTTGGGACTTCATTCGCTTGACCTCCATGCTTTACATTTTGGACATTCATATTCAACAGTTCCAGAGCCGACCAATCGTTTCATTTCAGTACCGCAGTTGTAACACTTCAATCAGTTCACCCCCTTATCGCCAGTCTTTTCATCCTTCGGAACAGACGGGGCATTGGGTGGTATATAATTAGGACAAGTCAAGCAACCAATCTTGTCCTGTATGTCGCAATCGTACATCTTGCCAACCTTACACTTGACCCCAACATCCTTCATTCAATCACTTCCTTCGCTGGCTTCTCTGGAACGGGCGGGGCATTGTGGCAGGGATTGTTCAACCATAACCTGTATTTTGTCTTGCAATATGCTGATTTCTTTATTCATCAAATCGATGCCTTTTTCGATTCCCAATTGTTGTTCAACCAGTCTGCTTCTAACTTCTATCTTCCCACTTAATTCATATTGCAAATGTTCCAATTTTGTTAGTGTCAATTCAATCCCTCCGATTGAGAAGTGACTTCATCTGGATGAATTGGCTCGAATCCTGATGGTTTGTAATCCTCTATTATTTCGCCCAAACAATTACCATCACGATTACAGCCGATTGCCTCGCCGTCTGGGTGGTGTCTGATAACCCATTTACATTGAGGACACCAAATAACAGATGTCGATTCTCGCAATTCATCCAAATTCTTAACCCTGTCCTCACGGCTCTGCTCACTGACATCTGCCAGTTCGCTATCGCAGACCTTTTCAGTGGTGAGTCTGACAGGACATTGTGGCGGAGCATCTCTTCTGCTCAACCAACTTGTTTTTTTACCATCTATCGCATCGAAAATCCATCGAAAATATTCTAAATCCGTTTCATTGACCATAAATGGTTGTGGTGGGTGGATGCCATCAAAGAAACATATCCTGTGTGTATTATAGGCTTCGTCATGGGGTTCTGGTTTTGACAATACACCACAACAGACCGAATCTTGGGTGATTCTGATAAAACCACACTCTTTCATTGGACACCAAGATGGTTTCGTTTGTTGAAAATCATCCATCGGAATTACCTCCATCATGAGTAACCGACCCACACCTTACCGAGTGGGCATTAATTTCAGGTATGTTACCACCCCTGAAATTCACCAAAGGACGCCAGCTGTTCCTCGGTGTAGTTTTGAACTTTTATTTCATACAGCTCCCCAAGTTCGACTGTTATTTCTTCATGGACTTGTTCCATTGTATCTACTAACAGCCATGACTTTTCGCCCTTTGGCCTTATTGCTATTTTCTGCATATTTCATACCTCCTCTTTCAAAGTAACTATCTCACAGCTTCCGCAATGAGCATTATCAGGGTGCTTTTCGAGAAGGTGCAAAGCATTGACTTTACTTCGATAGCCATTTACCTTTTTCCAGCCCGCACACTTAAAACAAAACCCAGGATATGTGGATTTTATCTTCTCGCCGTCAACATAGGTGAATAGGCGTTTGTCGGGCCACCGCACCCATGCAAACTGTTCCGCTTCCAAAATAAGGTCTGAACTTTTCAATTCACCTTCGTTTCTGAATATCGCACATTCGACACCATCCTGCCCATCATCACGATACCCACTAAACCGCCATACAAATAGGGCCTTATTGTCGTATGAAAGTAAAACCATAGTATGACCTGGCCCGACGAATTGCTTATCTCCGACTGACTGGCGAGAATAATGCCTGTCTGCAATCATGCGAGCTGTCTGATTGCCTTTCGATACCTCGTACCATTGGCTATCCGTTGGAATAAGAACGTCCTGCATTACAAATCCCCCTTACCCGAAGTAACCGACCCACACCTTGCGGAATGGGCATTACTTATCAGGCGGTGAAACATCATCATACACACGTTGGCTATGTCAATAAGTTCTATGGCTTCCGCTTCCGCATCCGATACATACGTTCCGAGGTTGATAATGAGGCCATCTGTCCATTCTTTATATTCTTCCTGTAAACGCCCTCTAAGTTCGGACATGGGCATTTCTTTCCAACTATCACCGTATCTTTCATCTTTCTCTACCAGTTTCTTTTCCATTGACATAGCAAATTCTTTTATTTCATTCCTCAATTCATCGCCTCCGTTTCAGAGCCATCGCCCTCAATGTCTCGCTCATGTCCACACTCTGAACAAACGAGCCACTTGTCAGGTTGCCCATCGTGGTGAAAGCAATCATCTGAACTCTCCACAACCATAATGGCGGAACATCTCGGGCAATTCTTAACCCCGCCCGTGAAAACACTGGCTTTGGACTTCACTTTACGCCCCACATCATAATACAACGCTTCGCAATCTTTACACTTGAGATATAACAGGCCGTCCTCATCTTTGTGCCATTCGCAATCTATACATTCACAATCAGTCAATCGCTCACCCCCTTATCGCCAGCGTTTTCATTCTGCGGAAGCGACAGGGCATTACTTGTCAAATATGCCCGATATTCTTCAAGCGTCAGATTACCCATGAATGTATGACCACAGGTTTGACATTCCATAACTGGATATTCATCTTCGTTCTCATCTACTGGCATATTATCATTATCTCCACATTCAGGACATTGCATATTTATACCTCCAAAGTGACTGTGCAATCATTCCCTTCGGCCATTCCCTGTGCCTCCCCGCCCTCAAGTGCGGGGCGATCGTGGGCTTTGTAGATTGCCAGAGATTTCTCGGCTCTGACTGTATTATTCTTTGACCTCGGATATATAAATTCCTCGAAAGTCCTTTTTTTGAATTGGGCAGGTTGATTGCACCACGCCGTCAGATCAGTATAGAAATTCTTATCCAAAGAGGTGTAACAATTATCGTATCGCATGATGTACGGCAACACTCTGTTTTCTTTACACCAGTTCGCCCTGTGGGTTATTTCGCTTATCGGTTGTCCAGCGTGACTGAAAATATAAAATTTGAATTTCCAATCGCCGATAATATACTTTTTCAATATTTCCAGTTTCTTTTCTATGATTGGTTGCATTTTTATATCATCGAAAGCAAAAACATATTCGGTTGAGCCGTAATTGAGTTTCGATAATAATTCTGCATTTTCATCATTAATCAAGCCGATGGTTAGCCCCTGGTCAAAATAGCATTTCACACCATAATGAATTAAAATTTTAAGGGCTTCGACATGACCGCCCCATTGAAGAAAATTGTTGTCCAGAAGTCTTATTGTTTTTCCTGTTTCTTGATATTTCAATACAATATCCATCACTGGCCGATACTGATATAATTTCCCTTCTTTTGTCGGTACAACACAATACCAATGTTCATCTTGTTCTACGTTGCACCCCCTGGTTATAAACTCTATCAATTCATCTTTATTACAATATGGTGTGTATTCTAAATCATCGATTTCTTTTGGCAATTTTGTTTTTACCTCATATCCAGTCCCGCCGAACATGACATCATTACAGCCCGTTATCTCTATCATGTCTTTATTTCTTTTGAATATAATTGACACTCTGACCGCCGAATATCCGCTTGCATCAATAACCGTTTTTTCTTTTTTGTGCGGATATGCTGGATATTTTAATTTCAGTACCTCAACATGATAATTCTTTGATTCGAAATCTGTTATAAATTTGCCAATAGCCAGATTATCAACATCTTTAACGCTGTCGGCATCAATGAGCAAAGCCCTTTTCATTTCGTGATTGGAAGCCCCGCACTTTTCAGACATGGCATCAAGCGTAGGGGTTTCATATATCGGCTCGATCATTGGGAAACCTCCGTTTGAGAAGTAACGACATCAGAACGCAACCCGCCGCTTCGCTCAGAGCAGGGCATTCTAATCGCTGTCATCATTTTGTCCATTAAATCACATCCGTTTCCTCCCCGAATAAAAGGTGAGAAGAGGACACCGAGCAGGGCATCCTCTCTCAAGTCGGTATTCCTCCGACAGTGGGGGAGAAAATCTTTATTCTTCAGACTCCTGGAACTTAGTGAAGCAACGCAGACAGAGTGATTCATCATCATCATTCGTCTGTTCTTCGGCTTCGGGTTCCGTGATTTTGCATTCGCAGGCACTACATTTTTTATCCTTTTCTGCCCTCTTGAGTTTCACACCACTCAGTTCTTCCACAATCTTGATGGCTATCTTCTCAGGAATGTTGTAAATAAAGGGCTGTCCTGTTTTCCATTCTGGATAGTGCTTCTCAAACGCTGGTCTGACAACATCTCCGATTTCTTGGTTGAAGGCATAGTTCGTTATCTCTTTCAGAGCCTCCCTTGAAGTCATTGTCTCATTGATGAGGTCATCTGGGATGTCTCGAACCCTGTCATCAGAGTCATCCTCATCTACCCCTTTGAGCTCTGCATCCTGAACCTCTGCCTCATCTTCTATGAGATAGTAATAACCATCACCGTCCACTCTGAATAACTCTGGGTGTTTTGATGCCCATTCAGTTACCTTCTCCATCGGAAGTGTTCTGGCTTTCCTTCCAGTGTGATGTTCATCGTAGATGTCACCCAATTGGCTATAAGTCAAAGCACCCTCTGGCTCTGGTGTCTGCTCTGCAACATCCTCGAACTCTGCATCCTCGACATCATTCAAGTCCTCAAGTTCTGCCTTTTCCTCATCGGATATGGGTATCCTTGTGGGTGTGATGTTCACTGGCTCACCGTCTTCATCGACAGCCTCTCCCATCTCTTCTGGGACATACACTGGGGTATGACCGAAGACATCCGGACAGTAGTATCTGACTCCAGCACTCATAGCCCTTGCGAACAGCATGGCCTTGGGATATTTGTACCAACTTCCACCAGAGACCATTACTCCAGCGTTCTTTGCATCCGTTAGAGAGAATGACGATGTTCCAGCAAGTTCCTTTGTCGGTTCCCTGTCTCTCAAGTCATAGGTTATTTCAAAGAAGTCAATAACACACTTGGTCTCGTTGTGTTCCTTCACTCTGTAATCATAATTGGGATGCTTCTTGACGGCGGCTGCCATCATGTTTGAACCGAATGAAATCTTGCCTTTGATGATGTGTATTCCAGTCATTGATTCTATTGGCTGAAGTCCTGCCTCCCTTCCTGCGAGAATCTTGACTATCGCCTGAGACTCTTGTTTCGCATCTGAAAAGAAACCACTGTCCACGAATATCTTTCCAAGTGCCTTGTCATTTGCCAACGTAGTTGTTATTGCTGTTGACTCTTTCTTCTTTCCCTGCCCCTTCGTCTTATCTTTACCTTTCTTTCCTGCCATGTTATCACCTGTCCTGATTTGGTAATAGGTCAATCAATAGCTGTCCCTTCCCGTTAGAATAAAGAGCCACTGTATCTCCCTTCTCACAATTGGATTGCTTCAATACCATCCTGGGGATGCTGACAACGAGAGATGACCCCTGCGTTATTATCTTGCGTTCATTTATCATAACCATATCTTTCGGTATCTGTTTTTTCATATTATCACCATTCAATCCTATATACTTACACCTGTACTTATACTTTACGTTTCGTTATTTTCAATTCGCCCTCTCTCAATATCATATCAAGAGACTTCGTTCTGCCGTCTTCCTGTCCACAATGCAGGAGATGGCAGTTGCCGTTATCATTGATTTGAATGACGAATGGACAACACCACTTTACATCTTTCCAGAGCAACCAGAATATGTCGAGCAGTCTCTTTGATAGTTCGTCTATGATTTCTCTGGATACATCCTCAACCTTCTGGTAATCGAACTCTGTTCCATGATAAGGAATGTATTTCACTTCAAGCCATGCTCCCCTGAGTTGTGGTGGAGCTATCAGTTTCTTTCCCCACTCAATAGACTCTTCATGGGTGTCCTGGTAATGCTTCAGCTTCTTTGCATCATACCATCTCTGAAACTCTTCTAGTTGTGCCTGTGGGTCGAGCATCTTGTCTACTCTACCCACTGAAGCACCTTCCCTCTCTGCATCACACTGCCGATTTCTCTGAGATGACGGAGCACCATCATCATCTCTTCTTCAGTCATTCGGCTGTCTATTTCAGAGAACAATTCATCTGGTGTCAATCCCTTCGGGTTTTCGAGTAGGATGTCTCGTACCAAACCAATCTTTTCTACCTGAGACAGTGATTGTTCACCGATGCTCTCTCTAAGCCCAACACCTAAGTACCTATCCAGAACTTCCTCAAGTTGGCTTATTTTAATTACCCTGATTCTACCCAAGTTATTCCGTTTCTTTTTATTATCTGGCGTTATAAATCCAAGTTCATTGAGCTTTTTGCCAATCACACTTTCTGGTCTCTTACCAAACATAGGATACTCTGTCCTTTGTTCAGCCCTCTCTGCAATATATTTTGGTGGGACTAGCATGACTGCCCCATGCTCACTGTCTTCTATTGAAACTGATCCGAACTCAGGACTTTCTATTACCTGATATGTACAGCCAACTAGGTCGTTATAAATGTCTTTAATAGTCAGCAAGATTACATGAACATCTGTTGGTTCAAAATCCTTTTTCATCTCGATGTTTTTCCTAACATACTTTTCAACCCCTTCCTTCCATAGTGGCATGTATTTTAGAGTGAGAATTATTAGTGGCCTGAAAATCTCCAGGTCTCTATTCTTGATGTTCTTGAAAAGTTTACTGGTATCTAACTCACGAATCCATTCTGGGTTTTTACTTATCTTGAAAATCTCTGAGCCATATTTGAACCTGAACAACAGCCCCATCTCTCTGATTTTCTGCAACCTCTCTAATCGTTCTGGTTCGTTCCATCTTTCATCATAGTCTGTGTTTTGTGGGGCCATCTGCATACGAATGTCAATGCACCTTGACATAGTATCTGAAGGTAAGATGCCGTCTGTTGTTATGAGAACTTTGGGTGTATAGCCACTGTAGAGGTCTATCCTATAGGTTTTCACTCCACCGATGGTTACTTCTGTTGCTCTCGGTACTTTAGGGCCATACTTCTGAAATCCTGAATTGATGAGTGATAAAATATCCAAATCATCTTGAGATAGTTTCATCTTGGAAGCTGTCAGTCTCTTAATCTCATCAAAAACAAGTGTGGTCTTGGTTCCATGAGACATCCTGAATATGTGTACTGCATTTGGATTGACAATCATAAATCCGTTACACATGTCAGCTATTGATGTCCCTAAGTTACTCTTCCCGCAGCCTCTCATTGGAGACCTCACGAAAACGTACGGTGTCGAATCGTGGGCATCAAATACCCAGACGTTAACGACAAACAATGTCAATATCTTTCTAAGATAGCTCTTCTCAAGATAGAAGTATCTTTCAAAATAATCGTGGATTTCCTTGAAGAACTCTTGTGGGGTGAACTCGTCCATCATCTTCTTTCTAATGAAATTGTTCATCAATTTAGTAACAAATTTATCACTGGGTAAGGACGGGTTATCATCTATGAATCTATCAATAATATGATGCTCCTTGCCGATGACAATCTCCTGTCCTTTTTGTGCTATTGCCCACGTTAAATTCTCCCCATCCCATGCAAGCATTAATGGATACCTGTCCAGGTCTGTCTTCTTATCTTTTTTATCTTTCCCTGAGATAACCGTAGTCTCTACCTCGACAAACTTGAAGCATGGAAAAGTTACATATTCATCCGTTATCATCGTTGGCTGTATGAAATTCTTGGTGATGCTCACTGGTGTTATTTTTGATATGATTTCGTTATCTCTCTTAGCCATCAGTTCTCCCCCAGTATTGATTTGGCTTGCTCTATCATCATAATTCTCAATCTGATTTCTTTTTCAGGATTGTTTTTTACATTACCAGTTGCCCAAAACTCAACACATTCACGGCAGGTTCTTACACCATATAATTCAAGCCATGCTGTTCCAACATCATCACCGCATTTTTCACAGATTCTTGTGACTTCCGTTGCCATCAGGATTCACCCTCCAGAAACTTGATGCCTTTGATTTGTCTCTCATTCCATCTGGACTTAGTACCATGAGAATCTACGACTTCAAATTGGTCATCATCTATGATTTCCGTTATCTTTCCCTTGACTGTCTTGGTCTTTCCTTGGTGTTCCGAAATGAACACGATGACTTCTTTATCTAAATCTTCGGGTTTCATATTATCCCTGCGGTGCGGTGCAAAAAAAGATAGTTGTTAGAGTGCATCCCTTCACTATCTGTTAAGCTACCTCTGATTGTTAATTGTGTATTTAAATGTTGTCTAAAGTTTTTTGTTTCTCTATATTCTTATGATTCTGTAGCTCGTTTCCCATAGAATCCCACCCCTTTCGTTCAGTCCTTGCAAACATCTCATAGTAAGGTGGATAGCTCACTTTCTCTATCATTAAATACATCTTCTCTGGCTTCTTTGAATGCTCTGTTTTTCTCTCAATGAAACCAGTCAGTCCTTGCTGTCTTTTACCATCTTCAATCTTATATGGTAACATTCCCTTCCTTGCAAACAAGCAGTGCTCCGTGAGTCCTCTGTAATACTGACCAAGACCTTGCCGTTGAAATGCTCATAGAAATCTTTTATCCGTTGCTTCGACATGATGATTTTATGTTCAAGTAATAGTCCTTGTCGTTGTTGTAATTGCCAGTTCTCAATCTTCCTCTTCTCCACACCATTACATTTCTATCTTCATCATAGACATACCCATGACCAACTGCAACCTTCAGCGTTATCTCATTCGGAGCATAGAGAATCACCATGTTCATGTCTGTCTTGAATGTCTCAAGTATCAGATGAAAGTATCCCTGTCCTCTGAATTTGTTATAGACACAGACATATCCTACATTTCGTACTCCCTGCTTGTCGTAGTAGTTCCCATGATACATCTCACCAAATGATTTTGTGATTTTCTTTTCTTGGCTCAGGACTTTGCAGTTGTAGTTCATATCAGCCCTCGTAAATCATTATCGCACCGCACTTAGCACAGGGTTGCTTGTCATCATCGAATGGTGGTATGTGCTTGGTCGATGTTATAAACCTACATTTTGGACACTCATATCTTTTCATATTATTCCTCCTTTGAATATCTACTTTTTATTACTCTTTCTCCCTCGACATAGCATCTACCACCAGGCACATTCTTAAGAACAATAGTCGGGCCAGACGATGTTATTCTAAAGTCCCTCAATGATATGAATGCCTTTGTTTTTTCTTCATCGTTATCACAGTCGAATATTATTCTCTTTCTTTCTATCTTTTGGACTCTTATATTCATTGTTTTTCCTCCTTTTTTATCTTTTTGATATTTGTACTTTCACATTTATAACACTGCTTTTTCTTGTGATAGAATCTCCTACCACAATCTTCACAGATGTATTTTATTTTAGACCGTTCCTCCACGATTTCAATCGTTACTTTTACATGTTTTCCTTGTAATTTTCGTAAGTCAAATTGTATGCCTGGTCGAACTGGTATCTGATTCACATCTTTACCAATCCCACAGATGGGTAATTCTGGCTCTGATAGTTCTGTTACAACTCCCTCATACTGTGAATAAATTACCATTATTTTTCCTCCTTGTATTCATCGACGTTATACGTTCCACCCTTTTCTTCATAAACTTGGAAACCATTATCTGATTGTGTCGCAATTAATTCCCAATCACCAGACGGTATGTATTCTTTCAAAGGATTTATTATTAGTATCATTCATTCACCTCCTGCTTTTCCTTGTATTCGTCCACTGCTATGAACACTGGCCTCTCTATGTATGGGGATGCCAGCAGACACTCCCCTCTCCTGAGCTTCTGGACTTCTTGGAACATCTGCCTGGTTGCAGACTCGGTGGATGCTCTGACCTGTCTGATGTCGTTATCGTTTGCCATTGCCAGACAGAACTTGGTGTTACACTGACTGATGACATCCTTATCAACCTTCGCTGGCCTCTGAGACATGATGACCAGTCCACATCCGAACTTCCTCCCTTCCTGTGCAAGATTGATTATTGGTTTCTTGGACACCGGAGTTCCTTGCTGCGGGCAGTAAAGGTGGCACTCATCTATGAACAGGTATGTTCCGTTTCCTGCCTTTCCCAGGTCAAGAATCAGCTTGGCAATCATTCCCACGACAGCTTCCTGTTGCTCAATCTCCAAGCCTTTCAGGTTGACTATCAGTGGTGTGTTGTCTCCGATTGATATGATGTCATACTTGACCTTCTCCATCACGGCCTCTGTCTTACAGGCTTTCATTATCTCTTTCTCAAGCCCCTTTCCATAGACACTTTCATCATCCTCACTTATGGACTTGATTATCTTCTGGAGCTTGTTAAGACAGGTGTATGATTTAGCAGTGTACCAACCGACTGCTTCAAGTGTGGTGTCCAGATATTTCTCAACCTTTGAGTTGATGTTATCCCTCACTTTTTCCAAGACATCCCCGATGCAGACCTCTTTCATGTTTGGTTTTATCTCATCAACAATGGTGTTATTGCCTTGGTATTCTCCATGTGGGTCTATGATGACAATCCTGGCTTCTTTCCAGACCTGGATGCCAGCCAGTAAAACCTTCGAGAGATTTGTCTTTCCCCTCCCAGTCTGTCCAAGCACAGAGATATGAGTGTCGAACATCTTCTGGCTCAGTGATGCTTTGACATCCGTTCTTCTCAACAGATGACCCACCACCACACCATCCTTATCGAATCCCATGAATGTCTCGATAGACTTGCCTGTTGCCTTCTTTAATGGGGTTCCTGGCTCGATTGGATGGTTCCTTCTCTCAAGCCCACCGTTTACCTGCCCGATGACCTCTAGCTTTGCTATGACGTTCTGGACTGACCTCTTCTTGTCTCCCAGGGCAATGTCCCTTGCATCTTTCTTGGTTATGTCGGATTCAATTGTCAAGTCTGATATTTGACATAGCGTTTTCTCTGCCATCAGGAAATCAAATATCCCAACTTCTCTGTCTATGATGAGAGCACTGGCATTGTGTGGTGTTGACTTACCATAGGTTGCTCCCACTGGGTTAGTTTTCTTGCTCATCTTATCCCCTCAGTTTAACATTTTTCTGAAGTTCCTCATCACATGGCTTACAGAGTACAAGAAAGTATTCAATTCCTTTCACTTTGAACCCTCTCTCTACAACTGCTTTGTCAGTGCAGTCTGTACGGTGGCATGTGAGTTCTTTCTGTTCCTCATTTGCTGGAAATTCCTCAGTCAATCTCACGTTATCTTCTCCCATTCGTCTGTGCTCCCGACCCTTGCTCGGTTGATGTCGTCCATCTGGCCTGGTGTGTAGTAGCCTATCACATAGACATTACCACAGCACCTGGCTTTCCTTCCTCCCTCTTCCGACAAGACCTGGAGCGTTCCACCGCAGTCACCACAGATGGGTGAGCCTATGGCTGGCTTCAAGTTCATGTCTCCCACTTTACATATTTCTTTTTGCATCTTATCATCTCCTAGAAGAATCCCTCCGTTGGATTCTTGTCTTTCTTCATTCTCTTGTTATCAGAGTCTGGTGGGGTAGTGGGTTCAGAATTATTGGTGATAACTTGAACCGGCTGAGACTCTTTCGTAAGAAGAGCCAAGAAGTCCACTACCCTTTCACCCTCTGGCTTGAGGTCTATCCTCAAGACTTTATCTCCCATCTGCCTGTGGTTGATGTCCACTGACGTTAATGAGACATACACCTTTGGCTGATGGTCTGACATTGATCTCATTGGCCTGAGTGCATCCAGTGTGGAGTTCAGTCTGACTTCTGTTACTGTTAGACCCCATTCCTTAGACTCTGGGTTCCATCTGAATTTGTTGTCCTTCAACCTTGATTTTATGTCGAAGGTGTCTCCTGTCACTATGATTTCTATCATTGCGTTGCCTCTGAAATCTCTAAATACTGTTCCCATATCTCCGGCCAGGTGTTCTTTATTTTCTGAAAGTTATGTTGGTCTGCTCTGATGATACACTCAGACAATGCTTGAACAAAAGACCCTCCATATATCCGCATGGCCTTTGCAACTTTTAGTTTTTCATCATGTTGTTCTGCGTATGATTTCATGTTATCCCTCACAGTGCCATCAGTTTCTTGTTTCCTATCACCAGGTAGGCATCCAGCTTCTCTTCCATCTCTTTCGGGCTGTCGCAATAGACCTTCACTTTGAAAGCCCTCTCGCCCTTGGCGTTCTGAGTTATCTCGATGCTACTCTGTTGCTCCGTTCCTACTGTCTTGCTCACTTCTACTCCGTCTTTTATTGTTATTTCTTCCATAGTTATTCCTCCATGTTACAAATAGGACATGTTGCTGTCGAGTCTGTCCTTACCCGTTCATATTTCCCTGACTCTCTATTAAATGTGATTATACCATCATCCAAGAGTTGTTTTACTAATGGATATAATGATGGATGTGATTTGTTATGAGATTGGCTGTCGCACAACCACAGGTTTTCTATCCTGTTGTCATCTTTAACAAAATTTATGTGGTGTACCTTTTCATCCTTTTGAATGTGTCTCCCAATATGTTCTTCCATGACAAGGATGTGCTCACACACATATCCTTGGGAGTTGCATTTCGGATGGCCGTATTTTGAAATATGGATATATCCATACTTTGTTACTCTTCTTCCACCCTTCCAACGATGACTTCTCTCACCAGATAATTGTTCTGTTTTTAATCCCAATCTCTTCAATCTATTCCAGATGGTGGTGTTACCGACACCAAATATCTCTGCAAGTTCTGGGCAAGATTTCCCATCTTTGAAATGTTTTAAAAGCATTGCTTCTGGAACGTATACTTTATCATGCCCCCTCTTATGTCTCTTAGATTGGGAACTGATAAATTCTCCACAGCCACATTCACAGAGTTTGTTATTCGTTGGGGGTTGTTTTTCACGATATTGTTTCATATAATGTTTATAACATAATCCCAATGATCTTATATCTCCATTACACCCATCAATTTTACAATGAGTTGGAGGGAGATGGGATTTAGAAATAGGTGGCAACCTACTTTGACCTGAATCCCTCTCTCCTATCTCCTTCAATGTAAATTGCTTGCTTGTCATTTCGGTTGCCACCAAGTAACTATATGGCACGGCAGTATTTAAATCTATTTCTGAAATAATTGAATTCATGCGTCAACCTCATTACAAATAGGGCAATTAATAGGTTCATTCCAGATTACTTTACACTCATTGCACATGTTCTTCTCCAGCACAGAAATCTGAATTCTTTTGTGGTTATACCTGAATCTTTTCAATGAGATAGCTCCGAAGGTCTTACTGACCATTCCAAACAGATTCGTTGATGTCTCTGCCCTGCATTGGTCTTCTGTTGAGTATGGGCAGTTTATGACCTTTCTGACGACTCCGCATAGGATTTTGTTATTGTGTCTGCATGGGAAGGGCTTCATCAGTACACCCTCTCGATGTGAGTCTCTTCAAACTTGATGAGTAATTCCCTGGTCATCATGTAGCCGTTATGCTCTGCGTTAATGTGATCTCCTACGTTCTCGAAGTCTTGACCACAGGCATCACAGTGATATTCCATGCTCAATCGACCACCTCATTCAGGATATATTCATGCATCTGTTGCCTGGCGGCTGACTCGGCGGCTGGCCTGGCGGCTGACATGGCTGACCAGGCGGCTGACATGGCTGGCCTGGCGGCTGACATGGCTGACCAGGCGGCTGACATGGCTGACCAGGCGGCTGACTCGGCGGCTGACATGGCTGACCAGGCGGCTGACTCGGCGGCTGACTCGGCGGCTGACTTGGCG